>OHKX01000373.1_pt1 | contig 26392 bp, 20 predicted proteins | sample 1568921 | NCBI WGS metagenome assembly OHKX01 (sample SAMEA3879564, study PRJEB24766) | human gut metagenome | biome: human-associated habitat; feature: feces | place: USA | collected 1985/1987
CCCCTGCTGGCCGGTCTGGCTGTCGGCCACGCCTTCATCCCTCCCACGCCGGGCCCCGTGCTGGTGGCTACCATGCTGGGCGTTGACCTGGGCTGGGTCATCCTCGTCGGCATCTTCTGCGGTATCTTTGCCATGATCGCCGCCGGTCCCATCTGGGGCAGCATCTGCGGCAAAAAGTACATGGTTGAAGTCCCCGAGCACGTTGCACAGCAGGCAGACATTGACGAGAGCAAGCTGCCCAAGTTTGGCACCATCGTGGGCATCATCATGATCCCGCTGCTGCTCATCATTGCAAACTCTGTGGCAAAGGTGGTGCCCGCACTGGCAGGCATCCAGCCCGTTCTGGCCTTCCTCGGCGAGCCCTTCATGGCGCTGCTGCTGGCTACCATCGCCGCCATGTATCTGCTGGGCACCCGTCACGGCTACACCAACGCCCAGCTGGAAAAGATCATGACCAAGTCTCTGGAGCCCACCGGCATGATCCTGCTGGTCACTGCCTGCGGCGGCGTGCTGCGCTATATGCTGCAGAACTCCGGTCTGGGCGATGTCATCGGCAACGCCGTGGCAAACGCCAGCCTGCCGCTGGTGCTGGTGGCCTTCATCGTGGCTGCTCTGGTGCGCATCTCGGTGGGTTCCGCTACCGTGGCTATGACCATGGCAGCAGGCATCATCTCCGCCATGCCCGGCATCAGTGAGCTGAGCCCGCTGTACCTGGCCTGTGTCACCGCTGCCATTGCAGGCGGCTCCACCGTCTGCTCCCACTTCAACGACTCCGGCTTCTGGCTGGTCAAGAGCCTTGTGGGCATGGACGAAAAGACCACCCTCAAGACCTGGACCATCATGGAAACGCTGGTGGGCGGCGTGGGCTTCCTGGTAGCCCTGATCATCTCCTTCTTTGCCTGATCGGCAGTTAGATCTCCTTCGGTCTGCCGCTCATTGTTCTCCGAATCATTACCTCCTATGAAAAGGGACTGCTGCACTGGGATCTCCCCTGTGCGGCAGTCCCTTTCCTTGTTCTGGCAGGGCACGATGCGGAATGGCGTGATTTGAACTGGCTTTTTTGCATTTCCTGTACTATAATAAAGAACTGTGAAGTTTACACCCGCTATCACTGGGAAAGGAGAATCACCCCTTGAATAAAATGCTTACCCACCTGAACGGCTACAAGCGCGAGGCTGTGCTTGCACCGCTGTTCAAGATGCTGGAAGCCACGTTCGACCTGTTTGTGCCGCTGGTCATGGCAGACATCGTCAACGTGGGCATTACAGCACATGATTTCCACTATATCCTTGTGCGGTGCGGCATCCTGCTGCTGCTGGCCGTTGTGGGCCTTGCCTGCAGCCTGACGGCCCAGTATTTCTCGGCCAAGGCGGCGGTGGGCTATTCCACCTCCCTGCGCCATGCCCTGTTTGAGCACATCCAGAGGCTTGGCTTTACCGAGATGGATACCATGGGCACCAGCACCCTCATCACCCGCATGACCAGTGACATCAATCAGGTGCAGAGCGGTCTGAACCTCTTCCTGCGCCTGTTCCTGCGCAGCCCGTTCGTGGTGGTTGGTGCCATGGTCATGGCGTTCACCGTGAATGTGCGGTCCGCCTGGATCTTTGTGGTCGCCATCCCGCTGCTGAGCGTGGTGGTGTTCGGGGTCATGGTCATCACCAACCCGCTGTACAAAACGGCCCAGGCCCGGCTGGACCGTGTGCTGGGCCTGACCCGCGAGAACCTGACCGGTGTGCGCGTGGTTCGCGCCTTTGATAAGGAGCAGAGCGAGATCGACCGCTTTGAGTCGGCCAACGACCTGCTGACCCGGATGCAGCTCCATGTGGGCCACATCTCCTCCCTGATGAGCCCGCTGACCTACGTCATCATCAATCTGGCCATCGTGGCTCTGCTCTATGTGGGCAGCATCGAGATCAATGTGGGCGGCATGGCCTCCGGCGATGTGATCGCGCTGGTGAACTACATGAACCAGATCCTGGTGGAGCTGGTCAAACTGGCAAACCTCATCGTGCAGGTGAGCAAGGCGCTGGCCTGTGCCGGCCGTGTGCAGGCTGTGCTGGACACCGAGCCCGGCATGGAGTTCCCCGCGGCCCTCAAGGGCGAGGCACCTGCGGACAAGGCCGGGGATGCTGTGCGGTTCGACCATGTCAGCCTGACCTACGCCGGTGCCGGTGCCCCCAGCCTGACCGATATCAGTTTTACCGCAAAGCGCGGCCAGACCATTGGTGTCATCGGCGGCACGGGCAGCGGCAAATCCAGCCTCATCAACCTGATCCCCCGCTTCTATGATGCCACGGAGGGCACCGTGGAGATCCTGGGCCGTCCGGCGCAGGAGTACCCCCGCGCGGCTCTGCGCGGCAGTGTGGCGGTCGTAATGCAGAAAGCCCAGCTGTTTGGCGGCACCATCCGCTCCAACCTGCTGTGGGGCAACAAGAGCGCGGCGGACGCTGACCTGTGGGCCGCACTGGAGACTGCGCAGGCTGCGGATTTTGTCAGGGCAAAGCCCCTTGGGCTGGACGAGCCTGTGGAGCAGGGCGGCCGGAACCTGTCCGGCGGCCAGAAGCAGCGCCTGACCATTGCCCGTGCGCTGGTGGGCAAGCCGGAGATCCTGATCCTGGACGACAGCGCCAGCGCGCTGGACTACGCCACCGATGCGGCCCTGCGCAAGGCACTGGCCGCTCTGCCCGGTGACCTGACCGTGTTCATCGTGAGCCAGCGTGCCGCCAGCCTGCAGCACGCCGACCAGATCATCGTGCTGGATGATGGCAGGATGGTGGGTCTGGGCAGGCACGCCGATCTGTTGAAGACCTGCCCCGTTTACGAGGAGATTTACGCCAGCCAGTTCAAGAAAGGGGATGCGCAGAAATGAGTGCAAAAGCAAAGAGTAAGCTGACCCCGGAACAGCGCAAGGCAACGCTTCGGCGGGTGCTGGAAAAGATCCGCCCTTACAGCTTTTTTGTGGTGTGCAGCCTGATCGTGGCCGCTGTGAGCGTGGCTGCCCAGCTGTATATCCCCATCCTCTGCGGCAGCGCCATTGATATGATGCTGGGCAAGGGGAATGTGGACTTCAACGGTGTTCTGCGCATCGTGGTGGAGATCGTGATCGTGGCCGTAGTGGCTGCATTTGCCCAGTGGCTGCTGAGTGTCTGCAACAACCGCATCACCTTCTCGGTCAGCCGGGACCTGCGCAACGCCGCGCTCCGTAAGATCCAGACCCTGCCGCTCTCTTATCTGGACAGTCATCCCTCCGGCGATATCGTCAGCCGCATGGTCGCCGATGTGGACACCTTTGCGGACGGCCTGCTCATGGGCTTTACCCAGCTGTTCAGCGGCGTGCTGACCATCCTTGGCACCCTGCTGTTTATGCTCAGTGAGAATGTGCCCATCACGCTGGTGGTGGTCTGCATCACCCCGCTGAGCCTGGTGGTGGCAAGCTTCCTTGCCAAGCGCAGCTACAAGTATTTCCAGGGCCAGAGCACCGTGCGCGGTGAGCAGACTGCCCTGGTCAACGAGATGATCGAGGGCCAGAAGGTCGTGCAGGCCTTTGGCCATGAGGCCGAGAGCCTTGCCGCCTTTGACGAGGTGAATGGCCGCCTGCAGAGCGTGAGCCTGAAGGCCATCTTTTTCTCCAGCATGACCAACCCCGCCACCCGCTTTGTGAACAACATCGTTTATGCAGGTGTCGGTCTGGTGGGTGCCGTTTACGCTGTGGCGGGCGGCATCACCATCGGCCAGCTGAGCATCTTCCTGAACTATGCCAACCAGTACACCAAGCCCTTCAACGAGATCTCCGGCGTGGTCACCGAGCTGCAGAACGCACTGGCCTGCGCGGCCCGTGTATTCGAGCTGCTGGATGCCGAGGACCAGGTGCCCGAGGCGGAGAACGCCAAGGTGCTGGAGACCGACGGCCATGTGGAGCTGAAGGACGTTTCCTTCCGCTACCTGCCGGACCGCCCCCTCATCGAGGGCCTGGATCTGGATGTGAAGCCCGGCCAGCGCATCGCCATCGTCGGCCCCACCGGCTGCGGCAAGACCACTCTCATCAACCTGCTCATGCGGTTCTACGATGTCAACGGCGGCTCCATTGAGGTGGCCGGAAACGATATCCGCAGCCTGACCCGCGCCTCCCTGCGCGGCAGCTACGGCATGGTGCTGCAGGAGACCTGGCTGCGTACCGGTACCGTGCGGGAGAACATTGCCTACGGCAAGCCCGATGCCACTGAGGAAGAGATCGTTGCCGCCGCCAAAGCGGCCCACGCCGACAGCTTCATCCGCCGCCTGCCCAAGGGTTACGATACCGTCATTGCTGAGGACGGCGGCAACATCAGTCAGGGCCAGAAGCAGCTGCTCTGCATCGCCCGCGTGATGCTCTGCCTGCCCCCCATGCTGATTTTGGACGAGGCGACCTCCTCCATTGACACCCGCACCGAGGTGCGCATCCAGGCTGCCTTTGCCCGGATGATGCAGGGCCGCACCAGCTTTATCGTGGCCCACCGCCTGTCCACCATCCGTGAGGCCGATGTCATCCTTGTGATGAAGGATGGCCACATCGTGGAGCAGGGCGACCACGACACTCTGCTGGCGCAGGGCGGCTTTTATGCCAAGCTCTATAACAGCCAGTTCGAGGGCGTGGAGACCTGAAAAAACCAAAATGGGAGATGTCGGCACACGGCATCTCCCATTTTTTATGCGATGGTTTCCAGCACCGGTTCCTCCGGCGGGGGAAGCAGGGTGGAGTGGGCTTCCACGAACTCTGCCGCCCGCTGGCTGGCGATGCCCTGCCGCACCTTGCGGAAATCGTTGGCAGGGAAGGTGCGCTCACCCTTCCAGTGTGCCAGTGCGGCCTCCACCTCGGCATCGGTGGGCCAGAGGTGTTCCCGCTCGGCCACCATCAGAAGGCCCAGACTGCCCCGCAGCTTCTGCTCTGCCTGTGCGTGGAGCTCAGTGCGGAACTGCTCCACGGTCTGGCCCCGCACCTTGAGGTACTGGTCAAAGTTGACGTTGTTGGCCTGCAGCCGCAGGTTGAAGTTCCGCTGTTCAGCAAAATAGTTGCCGGAGACCAGGTCCTTGGGCAGGGTGCCCTTGACACAGCCGCCCAGCTGGAAGATAAGCTCCCGGCGGGCCAGTGTCTTGGCCTGCGCACAGCGCTGGGCATAGAGCTCCCGTGCAACCTGCTGGCGCAGGGCCGTTTTGCCTGCGGCATCGGCGGCGCGGTCTTCATCGCCGTGCCGGGTGTTCACTTCCAGTTCAATGCTCACCTGCCGGATGGGCCGGGGCTGGATGGGCTGGGTGAAGCCGGTGTAACGTTCCAGCTCCAGCGGCGGCAGGCAGTAGAACTCTGCTCCCGCCCGGAAGCCTTCGGCCCGGTTGACGGCCAGCAGCTCAAAATCCGGATCGGTCACGGGAACCAGATGCTCATTTTCCACGAGCTCCTGATATAATGTGGAAAAACCGGTCAGGATAGCCCGGTTCACGGCGGCAGTCAGCAGGTCCTCTTCCGTCTGCGGCGGGTTCTCTGCGGCCTGCTCGGCCTGAATGGCCGCTTCCAGCTCCTCGGCGCTGGCGGAAAATACCACCCGGCAGTCCCCGGGCTGGGGCATTCCTACATGTTCCAATACCATTGCGGTGACCTCCTCTCAGCGGATAAAGCTGACCATCAGTGCCAGCAGCACAACGGCCAGACAGAAATAGAGGATCTCGGCCCCCAGAACGGAGCGGTCGCCCTCCACATACATCTTTTCGGGATCTTCGGGGTCGTAGTACAGCGTGACCATTTCCCCGCTGGCAAAGCCCTTGCCCTTGGCGGCTTTGGGGTAGTGCAGGCGGTGGCTGCCGCCCTCGGTCTCGAACTCAAGCAGATAAGCTGCGCCGTCCCGGCTCTGAACGGTGCCTGCCACCCGGGCCTCCACACGCTGGCCCTTCTGCTGTAAGCGGCGGCGCTGCAGCACACTGCGCAGGCACATGTAGAACATGATGCCCGCGCCGATGATGAAGATCAGAACATTGAACATTCAGTTTCCCTCATTCCGTCATTACTCGCCCGGCGGCATACAGGCCGGACGGTCAGCTTTTATTGTACCATATTCCGGCCCAAATGCCCCTGTACGGAGTGCCCGAAATTTAGAGCAATTTTTTGTCGAACAATTTTGAAAATAGTGCTTGACTTTTCTTGTGGCTGTGGTATAATAACTAACGTTCCGAGCCGAACGGCCCACGAACAAAACAGAATATGCGGATATGGCGGAATTGGCAGACGCGTTAGATTCAGGTTCTAATCGGGGCAACTCGGTGGAGGTTCAAGTCCTCTTATCCGCACCATGACGAATGTTCTTACAGCATTTAGCTGTCAAAGAACATTCGTCATTTTTTATGTGCTAAATAGCGACATCACAGGGGGCGTAGTTCACAACTACGCCTTTTCTTGTATTCACCGATACATCGGGTGTCGGTAAAGGAAGTGCGCTTGGAATCTCGATGGTGCCCACGCAGTTGTAGTGAATGCGGAGCCGCTGCTCCCATACACCGTTGACCTTTTCTGCATTGAACACTTCGATTTTTTCAACCAGTTCATTCAGCATCCGGGGTGTCAGCTTTTTTGCTCTGGTGTACTTGCGAACCAGACTGATGAACATATCCGTTGTCATGGTGCGGCTGCTCTGCTTTTCGATTTCGGAGCGGAGCTGTTTGATTTTCTCGGTCAGCTCCTTTTGCTCGTCCTCGTATCTCCGGGACATTCTGGAAAAGCGTTCGTCAGAGATTTTGCCGGAAACATTGTCCTCATAGATGCGCTCAAAGAGGCCGTCCAGTTCTTCATCACGGGCAAGGAGAGCTTTCAACTCTTTCTCTTTCAGCTTGCGGTCGGCTTCGTCCGCCTGCTGGGAGTGCCCGATAACAGCCTTCAAAAAGTCGTCCTCATAGAGGCTGGCAAACTTGGTCAGCCGCCGAATCTCGCCCAGCACCACTTCTTCCAGAAAGTCTACCCTGATGTAGTGGGTGGATTGGCAGGTGCCACGGTTGCCCTTGTAGTTGGAGCAGTTGAAATACTTGATTTCCGGGTTGCCCTGATTGAAGTGGAAATGCAGATTGCAGCCGCAGTCTGCGCAGACAAGCAGGCCGGAGAACATATTGTGTTCTCCGTTGCTGGTACGGCGTTTGCGCATCTTTCCACGCTTCTGCTGTACCTGCTCAAACACGGCACGTTCAATAATGGGTTCGTGAACATCTTGGAACACCACCCAATTTTCCGGGTCGTTATGAATCCGCTTCTTGTTCTTGTAGGACTTGGAGTAGGTTTTGAAGTTCAGAACATCACCACAATACTCCTGCTGGTACAGAAGATGGGTAATCGTGGAGCCATTCCACTTGGTGGCGGGGCGCGTCTTGGTCTTTCCGGGACGGCCGATGCCTTTCTGAATCCAGTAGGCCTGCGGTGTCAGGATGCCTTCCTTTTCAAACTGGGTGGCAATCTGTTCCGTACCAAAGCCCTCCAACGTCATATCAAAAATGCGCCGGACAACTTGTGCAGCTTCTTCATCAATGACCCAATGCTTGGGATTGTTCGGGTCCTTGATATACCCATAGGGAGGAAGTCCCATCGGTTCGCCGGAGTTGCCTTTGATTTTATTACTGATACGGCGTTTCTTGCTGATGTCACGGGCATACCACTCATTGAACAGGTTTCGGATGGGTGCCAGTTCATTTTCTCCCTCGGCCGTGTCGATGTTGTCCGAAACGGCAACAAGTCGGATGTCATGGTCTGGGAAAAATTCTTCTGTCAGCCGCCCGACCTCGATATAGTTTCGGCCCAGACGGGAAAGGTCTTTGACGAACACAGCAGAGGCTTTTCCTTGTTCAAGTTGCTGCATCATCTCAACGAAACCGGGACGGTTCATGGTCACGCCGGAAATGCCATCATCCAGAAAGTGAACCAGATTGGTATAGCCTTTTTCCTTTGCAACTTTGGTGAGCAGTTTCTTTTGGTTGCCGATGCTGTAACTCTCGCCCTCCAAATTATCATCACGGGAAAGACGCTCATAGAGAAAAGCGGTTGCTTCACGGGATTTCTTGTTACTCGACTGTTTCATACTCGCTCCTTTCTTGGGACAGTCGAATAGCAAATTCACTTGTACACCTATATTATAACACAATCCGCTTTCTCTGTCCGCTGCCTCCCGAAAGGTCATTATAATTTTTCGCTTTCGGATTTCATCAGCCGGAGAAGAACTTCTCCTAAGGTCTGGGAGCTTTCTTCTTTGAACACCGGCTCAACGATAAAGGAGCGATTGCCAATACGATAAGTCGAATCCAGAGTAAGCATCTCTGGATTTTTTGTTTTTTCCGGGTTTGTCTTTTTCGCTTGCATCGTAAAAATCCCCTTTCTTAAAAATCAAAAAACGAGCCAACGGACGGCTGCTGGCAGCAGCCCACGGGAATCTCACCCCTGCATTCCTCATGCAGCCCTACTCATTGCCTGCGACGCTCTGAACGCTCGGACTTTGACGGTAAGGGAGTATCAGCCTGCCTGTATGTCATGGCCCGCAAGCAGCCGCGCTTGCATTGCGGCGTGGTGGTGATCGCTCCACTTTTCAGAGAAAAGCATCGTGGCGCACCCGCCGTCCGGCTCGATACAGACAGCAACGTATCCGTTTGCCCTATGATGCACCGCCATTGTCCTGCGGGCATATTTTTCAAGGTGCAGTCCCGAAACGTGGAAAGGGTCAGACCGTTTCGGCTTTGGTTACAATAGAAGAAATCAGTTTGATTTCCAGATGGCGTTTCATGTACTCGTCTATGCACACATGAGGCTGACCGTGCTTGTCATAGAGAATGCCTGTACAGAGCTTGTTGATATAACCTCTGTAATAACGCAAAACCTGTTCAACTGCATCGGTGTCCCCAGCGCAGGCAGAGCGAATCACCGAGAGCGGTAAAAACTCTCTGCTCGTGTGTTCATAGGAGTTCATTTACGCCTAACCTCCCTCCGGCAAGTGCGCCTTTAGCTTTTTTTGCAGCTCGTTCAGCGTTTTTGTCCGGTGGCGCTGTACAGCACTCCGGGACATTCCCATGAGGTCGCCAATCTCGCCATCGCCCAGTTCCAGAACGCAAAACAGAATCAGAATGCTTTGTTCTTGCTTTGGCAGGGCGGCAAACGCATTGGCAACAAGCTCATTGTCGAGGTGCAGATCACAGCCGTAGGACGAAAATATAAATTCTTCGCTCGGATAATGGTCTACACTCGTGAGCTGCCCCAGTTCTTCCAACGAAAGAACGCTGAATGACTTTTCACGGTCAAGCAAGCGTTTCTTATTTCGGTGATAGTTCCGGGCCTCATTTCGCAGTACCGCTTTGCAGAACGCATCGAATCGGTACTGTTCGCCATCGTTGCGAGGGATAGCTTCCATCTTCTCACCCCCTTTCCGTGGGGATGTCGGGTGGATTTTTCCCTTTCCGCTAATATGACACCTGAAACACCCGATTCTGCCCGCTTTTTTGAAAATTTCCAAAAATATTTTTTGAAACAGGTAGATTTTCAGATGGCAATAGAAAAGCCCAGCAGACCGAAAACGGCCAACCGGGCATAATGGCAGCACGAAACGCGCAGCAGCTACATCGTATAGTACATAGTAAAAGCCCTGCTGACCCTGTGCGGGAGCAAGGCTTTTTTTGATAGGTCAAGATTGAACGGTCGATAGAATATCAGGCGCATGGCGGCATCCTCCTATGGCCGCCATACAGACGATGAAACGCTCTGATACGCAAAAAGAACCGGCGGCCTTGATTTTCTCAAAAGCCGCTGGTTCAAAATGAGCGCATAAAATTACCTGCTCAAACCAACGGCTTTTTTATTTCCCCTTAGTCGGGGCAGGTTCTCATCATATACTGAAAAAAAGAACCGATAATCACAAGTGAATTCACCTTGTGCATTACCGGCTCTGCGTCTGTGCGTCTGGCTCTTGGATGATAGATAAATTTAGTTTTCTTACCGCAATCAGGGTTTCATGTTTGCATTTAGGACAATATAACGGAAAATTATCCAGTATTGTATCATTGCGAATTTTCAACCGCGTTTTGCTTCCACAAAAGGGACATAAAATCCATTCTATCTTCATCTTATCTTCCTCTGTGCTTAGTTTTCTTCTTTTACTACCGTATAGCAAGCTGACGTTTTTTCTTCGCCTCTTTACATTTCCGAATTGGACATAACCTGTTTTTCAGCCATAGACAATTCCCGATGAAGGTGTAACGCCATAAATACAGTGACTACTACGGAAATCACATCTGCGATGGGTTGGGCATATAGGATTCCGTTCATTCCCCATACCATAGGCAGCAGCAAAATGACAGGAACAAAGCAGACACCTTGTCTACATGCTCCCAAAAAGAAACCTGCCGCACCTTTACCCAAGGCAAGGAACAAAGAGGAGTAAACCGTGTAGAAACCAAAAAGAATGAATGTGATCCCATTTGCAAACAGTGATTTTTGACCCACTAAAATCATTTGAGTATCTCCCTTAGTAAATTGAGAGATAATCTGCATAGAAAAAACAGCCATCACCAAACCTACGACTAAGCAGAAACTTGTAGACCAAATGATTGAGGTTTTGATTGCTTCGCGCAAGCGATCAAACTTCTTTGCCCCATAGCTGAATCCAGCAATAGGCTGGAACCCTTTCAGAAATCCAAAAACAACAAGAGTTCCCATAGAAGTAATTCGCGTAACCGCCCCCATACCTGCAATGACCGAATCGCCATAATTGCTGGACGCGCGGTTAATTAGCGCAATCGAAAGACTTGTCAGCAGTTGGAACACCAAAGTGGGAACTCCAATTTTTAAAATTTCCGCCATCATTTGCCTCGTAGGAGAAAACTCTTTTATGCTGAACGTAAATACGCTTTTTTTGCGAAGGACATAGGTGAGATAAACAAGCGTGGATACCATTTGCGAAATTGCTGTGGCGATTGCTGCACCTTCTACTCCCATGTCCAAAATATAAATGAAAAGAGGGTCTAATCCGATGTTCAATACGGCTCCCAATAGCAAGGCACACATGGTCGTTTTTGCTGCACCCTCGCTACTTACAATATTGTTCATTGTTACATTAAACACATTGAAAATACAGGACAGCACATAAATTCTTGCGTATGTCGAGGCATACGGCATAATTGTTTCCGTCGCTCCCACCATCACCAAAATTGGTTTAAGGAAAATCGTAGAAAGTAGAATGATAATAGCACCAATCAGAATACTGCTATACAATGCGGTGCTTGCCACTTTATCGGCGGTATCTTTATCTCCGCGTCCTAATAGTCTTGACAGATAGGATGCGGCTCCGTTACCGAACATAAGACCTAAACCAACCACAACTTGTCCCAACGGAAATACGATAGAAATAGCACCCATTTGACTTTTTCCCAAACCAGCCACAAAATAGGCATCCACCAGATTATAGAGTGCATTGATCAACATCCCAATCATAATCGGTATGCCGAGAGCCATCAGAGCTTTGGGGATAGGCGCACTGCCCAAAAGCTCAAGTTTGTTGTTGCGTTCATTCATTGTTAAAACTCCTTTCGTCTCTTCAGGTATAATTTACAGTAGTGTAGGCCATAGTGCTACACAGTATAAATAATAGTACTATAATTTATAGTATATGTCAAGAGGTGAGGCAATTTATCTTGACAAAAAGTATAAAATACAATACTATATTTTATAGTGAATTTGACGGTGTTCTTTTATTCAGAAAACATAGCGAAAGGACGTGATTCCACATGGCAACCATAGATTTAATTGTATTGGGAATATTGAAAAAGGAGCCAATGAGTGCCTACGATATTCAAAAGTTGGTAGAATATAGAAACATATCCAAATGGGTAAAAATCAGCACTCCATCCATTTATAAAAAAGCCATTCAGTTAGAAGAAAAGGGGCTAATCCGAGGCGAAATCGTAAAAGAAGGGAAGATGCCAGAAAAAGTGATTTATTCCCTGACGGATGCCGGAGAAGCAGAATTTGAACGGCTCATGTTTGAGATTTCTGAAAAACCTATTAACATTTTTCTAGACTTCAACGCAGTTATTGTGAATTTGGATTCCTTGCCACCTGAAAAACAAAAATCGTGTATAGCAGAAATTGAGGAAAATATTAGTACCTTAAAATCCTATCTGGAATATAATATACAGAAAAAAGAAAATGAACCCAGTATTCCCGCAACAGGTATGGCTGTTTTGCGTCAGCAGTATGTACTGGTGGAAGCAATCCAAGCATGGATTGCTTTATTAAAAGAGAATCAAATAAATCCTTTAGAATAAAGACGAAAAAAAAAATAGAGCAGTTTACCTAGAATTTAAGCTTTACTGTTACTCAAACAAGTGGCATTTTAACTCTCTACATATCGTTGGAATGAACTTCTGGATGCTGTATGTTATTTTGATCTTGGCAGGAAAGGAAGCGTTCGTGTTTATATTCTTGTGTTCGCTTTGACAACTACTGCAAAGGATTATGTATAATCAAGTGAATGATAGTAGTATCAAAATATGAATTATAAAATGTAGACAGAACGGATATAGCAACATTTCGCCAATCGCTCATGAACTATAAAATGTATATGGGTGATGCAGAATGGCGAAAATCGAGGACTGTCCCGGCTTTGAAACGTTCGGAGCGGATGTCAAGGCAGCACGAAAGGCAAAACAGCTTTCCCGCAGTGCGCTGGCTGACATGATACATTGTGACAGCCGGTATCTTGCAAACATTGAAAACGAAGGCACGCTGCCCAGCCTGCCGGTGGTGATTCAGCTGATAAAAATATGTGGTCTGCCCGTGGAGCGGTACTTCAACCCGGAACTCATGCGGGAAGAAAGTGCGGAACGTCAGCGGGTCAGCCACAAGCTGCAGCTTTGCCCGGAAGAATACTTACCCATCGTAGAAGGTGCCATTGACGGTGCCTTACGAATCCATGAACAGGAAAAAGCGCCCGTGTGTGTCTGATTGTCATGCACGGTCATTGAGAGGATGCAAAAGCGTCCTCTTATTTTTTTTTTGCATTTTGCGGGCAAAACGGGGGTGTTGTGGTGTCATAGTAGTGGGGAAAGGTAACGTAGCAAGCATAGGGAGTGTAGCCACTCCCGGCAGAAATGCTTGCTGGGGAGTACCCCAGACCCCCAAGAAACGAGGTGAAACTATGACGAACCGAACCCGAAAAATTGTTCTGCGTGTTCCCGTGACGCCGGAGGAACAGGAACTTATCCGGCAGAAGATGGCTCTGCTGCACACACGGAATTTTTCTGCCTACGCCCGGAAGATGCTGATAGATGGTTATGTTGTCCACATCGACACCACCGACATCCGGGCGCAGACCGCCGAATTGCAAAAGATTGGTGTCAACGTCAATCAGATCGCGCGGCGGCTGAACAGCATGGGGCCGCTGTACACACAAGATGTTGCGGACATCAAAGGAGCGCTGGCACAGATATGGCAGTTACAAAGATACACCCTATCAAGTCAACGCTGAAAAAGGCACTGGACTACATCGAAAATCCGGCCAAGACGGATGAAAAAATGCTGGTGTCCTCCTTTGCCTGCTCCTACGAAACCGCCGACATCGAATTTGAACTGCTGTTGTCACAGGCCATGCAGAAAGGCAACAATCTGGCCCACCACCTGATACAGTCTTTTGCGCCGGGCGAAACCACGCCGGAGCAGGCCCACGAGATTGGCCGGCAGCTTGCGGATGAAGTGCTGCAAGGAAAATATCCCTATGTGCTGACAACGCACATTGACAAAGGGCACGTCCACAACCACATCATCTTTTGCGCTGTGGACATGGTGAATCAGCGCAAATATGTTTCTAACCGGCAGAGCTATGCCTACATCCGGCGCACCAGTGACCGGCTGTGTAAGGAACATGGCCTGTCCGTGGTAATGCCCGGCCAAGACAGGGGCAAGAGCTATGCCGAGTGGGACGCGCACCGCAAGGGCACGAGCTGGAAGGCGAAGCTGAAAGCCGCCATAGATGCAGCCATCCCGCAGGCCAAGGATTTTGACGATTTTCTGCGGCTCCTGCAGGAGCAAAGCTATGAGGTCAAGCGGGGCAAGTATGTGTCGTTCCGTGCGCCCGGACAGGAACGGTTCACCCGCTGCAAAACGCTGGGCGAAGCCTACACCGAGGAAGCCATCATCGAACGCATCAAAGGGCGGTTCGTGGAGCGGAAGCCCAAAGAAAACCGCAAAATTTCGCTGCGGATTGATTTGGAGAATAGCATCAAGGCCCAGCAGTACGCAGGGTACGAGAAGTGGGCAAAGCTCCACAACTTGAAACAGGCTGCCCGGACGCTGAACTTCCTGACGGAGCATGAAATCGAAAGCTACCCGGATTTGGAAAGCCGAGTGGCCGAGATCACCGACGCCAGCACCGAAGCGGCCGCCGCACTGAAAGCGGCCGAACGCCGGCTTGCAGAAATGGCCGTGCTGATAAAGGATGTCACCACCTGTAAGGAACTGCACCCACTGTTGCAGGAGTATCAGCGGGCCGCTGACAAAAAGCAGTTCCGGCGCAGGCACGAAGGCACCTTGATTCTCTATGAGGCCGCAGCCAAGGCCCTGAAAGAGCAGGGCTTTCAAAAGCTGCCCGACCTTTACGCGCTGAAAGCTGAGTATAAGCAACTGGCCGAGCAGAAAGACCAGCTGCAGCGGCAGTATGCCGAAGCCAAACGCCAGATGCAGGAGTATGGTATCATCAAGCAGAATGTGGACGGCATCCTGCGGACAACACCGGGAAAGGAGCAGATGCAGGAACGGTAAATCTGCACAAAATATTGTTCGGATTTTTGAACCCCAAACGCTTAGACCGGGTGGCGTTTCCATCCGAAATCATGTAAAATAGACTTAGACAACGAAAGCGAGGAACCCTCTATGGCAGAAGTGAACGATAACAGCTCTATCCAGCTTTTTGAAGATCAGAAAATCCGTACTGCATGGGATGCAGAAAAGGAAGAATGGTATTTTTCGATTATTGATGTTATTTCTGTTTTAACTGGAACAGCCAATCCACGGCGTTATTGGAGCGATCTTAAGCGTAAGCTGAAAGCTGAGGGGGCAAATGAGTTGTACGAAAAAATCGTACAACTGAAAATGTTGTCCTCTGATGGAAAACGGTACAAGACAGATGTCGCCAACACCGAACAGCTTTTGCGTATCATCCAGTCCATCCCGTCCCCGAAAGCTGAACCGTTCAAGGCATGGCTGGCAATGGTGGGCAAGGAACGCATCGAGGAAACCATTGACCCGGAGCAGGCCATTGACCGTGCGCTTGATACCTATTTGAAGAAAGGCTACTCCGAAGAATGGATTCACCAGCGGCTTTTGGCAATCCGCATCCGCAACGAACTAACGGACGAATGGAAGAAGCGCGGAGTGCAAAAGGGCAAGGAGTACGCCATCCTGACCGATGAAATCTCCCGCGCATGGTCCGGCATGACCACGGGGCAGTACAAGCGGCTGAAAGGTCTGACAAAAGAAAATCTCCGGGACAACATGACCGATTTGGAACTTGTGCTGACCATGCTGGCGGAAGCATCTACCACGGATATTTCCAAGACTGCAAAGCCGCAGACCTTTGAAGAAAACAAGCAGGTTGCTAAACGCGGCGGCAAAGTGGCCGGCATTGCGCGGCAGGCTCTTGAAGCGGAAACCGGCAAGCCCGTTATCACAGAAAAGAATGCGTTTGACTTCCAGCAGCTTGTGACCGACATTGTAGAAGATGCCGCCGAACTGCCAGAAAATCCCACCGAGAAAAAAGATAAAGACTGATACATGAAAATAGCCGGACACAGCAGCCACAAGGCCACCGTGTCCGGCTATTTCTGTGTTGACAATGACACATTACTTTGATTGAAAATAATGTGTGGTTGTCAAGCTGGCGGTATTATTCACCCGTAAAATCAAACCTCTGCCCGTCAAAGTCAGCATCGGTCATGTACTCTAACTTTGTAATGGTTCCATTCGCCAGCCGCCGCATTTCCGTATCCATGTCCGGCAGGACGGCCAGCATCCGCGCCATCGTCCGGCGGCGGTCAGAGGTGTGGTACACACAGATCAAATTTTCTTCTTCTACGCTGAAATTCATGCGTCAGACCTCCATTTCGTATTGTTTGCTGCAGGCCGCTGCTTTTTTCGGGCTGGCGGTCTGTTTCGTTTCGGAAAGCTGCTTGCGGACAGAAGCACGGGGTTTGCGAATGTTCTTATCTCGGTTCTCGTTTTTGTCAACCAGCGCGTAGATGCCAAAACGGTCTTTTACGCTGGACAGATGTAAAGATTTATACGGCAGCATGGCAAGCAGCTGGTCAGTGTCCCGGCTGGATGCCAGCTTGGTGAAATAGGGCGATACCTCTACCATGAAATGATTCTTGTCCGGGCTGTTGGGAGCAGCCAGACGCTTCATATCGGCTACGATACGCTGTGCCTCGGCCTCGATCAGCCCGGTGTGCAATGCCGCAAGGTGTTCTTTGAAATCACCGGGTCGTGCAGGTTCCCGGCTGCGCTGCTCCTGCCGGATGACCGCTTGCAGAAGCTCCGGGTCGCGGGGCTGCATTTCATACCGCACGAGTGCCCCGAAATATTTGTCCGGGTGGCTGTCGAAATGCTCTTTGGGGCCAATCTCCCGCATCCCACTTTCGTAGATCAGGCGGTTGGCGCCCACGGACAAGGCTGCATCCCGGATATGCTGGAAATGCTGCTGGTAATCCAGTTCATACAGATTGCCTTGCACGGTTCCGTTGGCTGTGCCGGTCAGCTCCACCGCATAGGCAAGAATCCTGTCGTGGGTCTGCTCGCCGCAGAATTTCCATGTGTTGTAGGCTTGCGTGTCTTTGAGCAGCACGTCCCGTTCCCGGAAGCAGAATGTTCCAGAAGGCCGGGACAGCCACAACAGCAGCTTATCTTCCGGCTGGTCGCTGCGGGCGGCCTCCCGCAGCATCTTGATGTCATAGGCAAAATCGCTCTGATAGTATGCGGTGTTCTGGTGCATAATGGCTTCCAGCGCAGCGATCACATCCATATTTTCAAATTTTTGCACGGCTTATACCTCCAATTCCTTTGTCTTTTCCCGTGGCGGTGTTTGCTTGCTCTGCTCCTTTTTTGCGGCATCCAGCTGTGCCCGGATGGATGGCTTTTTCGGCTTGGCCGTGTGGGACTTCTTGGCTTTTGGTGCCTTTTCTTCGGCCTTGACTGCGGCGGCAAGGTCCGTCAGAGAGATTTGTTCTCCGGCTTTTGCTTTGGCCTCCAATTCGCCCAGAGAGGGCGTATTGTTCAGCACGCCATCAATCATATTTTCGTTTTGTTCGGTGGAAAGTTCTGCGGTACGCAGCGGATTTTCCCGCAAGAACTCCGGCACCTGCTGGAAGCCCACACTGTCGCAGTAGTGGGCGGTGTCCTGCCCATTCTGGTGCAGTACCACCACATCCGAAACAGACAGTGAGTGTCCCTTGAAATCTGCCGGATGGTCCACGTTGAACGTGCGGTAGAGGTCCTCCAACGTGGTGCCAGCAGCCAGCGGCGCGGCGTAAACCTCCGTATAGTTGGCCTTGTCCACGGTCAAACCGGCAGCCTGCAGGCGGTCGTAGGGCTCAAAACGGTAATCGCGGGTGGAATCTTCATTGCGCAGCTGGTAGATGGAAAAGCTGTCCTGCTGCGGTGCTTCAAAGCCTGCCGCTGCGTATTCCTCTACGGTCATTCCGGCAGCAGCCGCTTCCTGCGCGATCTCGACCTGCACCTGTGCCTTGTAATCCTGCAAGCTCTGGTCAAAGTCAGCCAGCTTGGGCGGTTCCGGCAAGTTATACTGGCCTTGGTTAAGCAGCGGGCGGCAGTCCTGCACATAGGCCACAACAGCGTTGTAATAGGCCGCCTGTTCCGGCGAAATGTTCTGTCCCTCTCGCAAAGCGGCGGTAGCCGTCTGCTCCATAGCGGAAAGATTGCAATGCTGTTTGAGGTACGGGATAAACTCGGTCAGCACCATTTCCCGCTCTGCCTTGTCCTGCTCCCATGCTTTCGGGCCTTTGTTATGCAGAACAAAATTCTTCCAGTTTTCATCTTTGGCGTAGTATTCGTGGTAGTTCTGGATGTGTTGAACCAAAGAACCCTCTCCGTCACCAAAATCCTGCCGCCCCTCGTAGTTGTCCGGCTGGCCGTTCAGGGTAAAATCAATACGGAATGCGGTCTTGTCGTACCAGCCGCCCTCGTAACCATCCTTTTCCCGTTCCGTGTGCTGGGCGGTGTCCAGTTCTTCAAAGACGCGGTTTGCCACGGACAGCGGCATGATTTCGCCGTCCTGCAGCTTGTCGCTTTCACTCCACAAAATCGTAACCGTGGGCTCTGCGGTGGGGTCTGGAATTTTAATGGGCGCGGGAATTTCGTTGGCCTTTTCCGCCGCCTCTTGGAACGCCGCCAGCTTGTCGCCCAACAGGACTTCCGACACTGCGGCTGTCTGCCCCAACAGATTAAGCGCTTCCTGCCCGGCATCCGGCAGGGTCAGACCGGGCGCGTCCAGCTGGCCTCCGTCCAAAGTCTTGTTATCCGGGCCGTACAGGGTGTAGTCATAGCCGGAATCGCAGGTCTGGATGAACAGCGTATTGCCGTTGTCCAGCGCAAATGCGGCTTCCTGTGCGGTGGAAAGGTCTGCTTCCCGCTGCTGGCGCAGTTCTGCCAGATGTTCGTCCAGCGCGGAGATCAGTTCATGGGCCGCATTGCGGATAATTTCCAGAGAGGCTTTCAACTCGGCCAGTTCCCGGCCCGAACTCCACCCGGCCACATAACCAAAGGAATACTCGGACGTGTCCAGCCCATAGTGCTGGCAGACGGCATAAGCCACGCTTTCCGCCTGCACCTCGCGGGTGCGGCTGTCCGGGCGGTTGGTCTGTTCCGGGTCGTTGGGGTCGATGGCGTGGAGCTTGGCATGGGCAATCTCGTGGATGGCCGTCTTGATGGTCTGTAACTGGCTCATGCCCTCTTGGATGGCAATGCGGTTGTCGAGAAGATGAAAGTAACCATGCGCCCCGCCCTCGATGTCCTCAAACCCGATGGGTACCGGGGATGCCTGCTCCAATGCCTTGAAAAAATCTTGGTAGTCCTGCACGCTGCCGGACAGTTCATTCACCGCGATAGAGGGCAGAGGTGCGCCCTCGGTCTGGCTGACATCGAACACGGACACCACCTTGAACGCCGGAATCTGTACCGTTTTTTCCTCGGTCAGCGGCTTGCCGTCCTTGTCCAGAATCGGCTTGCCCTGTTCGTCCAGCTTTTCCATCTTCTGCTTGACCTTGTACGGCGCAGGGGCCAGAATTTTGATGCCTTTTTCGCCTTTCTTTACGGTGCGGTGGAACGTGTCTTTCCACTTGTTGAAGCCCGCCACCAGCTGCCCGCCCTGCATGGCGATCAGCAAGGTGTTGTTGAAGCTGTAATTGTGGAATTTCGCCATCGTGGTGAGGTAGGCCTTGTAGCGGTCACTGTCGAATAATTCTTGAATGCCTGTTTCCAGCCGGTCCGTGATTTCTTTCATGCGTTCCGCGCTGTCCTTGCCGTTTAGGATAATGGGAATAACTTTCTGCGGTTCCGTTTCAGGCTGAACAGGCGGCGGGATGTTGGCCGAATCTCGCAAAACTTCCGGCGCAGGAAAGGACAGTACCCGGTATTCCTCCGGCACAGGCTGGCCCTCGTGGACTTTCTGCCACTCGTCCCCGCTTTTGACAAGGTAGCCGTACTGGGTGAACGCACCCTGTTCCTGCTGAGCCACATACCGGCCAAACTGTGCCGTGTCGATGCCGCCTTTCCATTCTTCCGGCATATTCACCATGCCGGAGCGATTCAGGTAGTAATCTCCTAGCTGGGCAGGCCCGTGCACATCCGGCAGATGCACATAGTAGTCCACGTTTTCGGGAAAGTCGGTGATTCTCCCGATGCTGAAAAGCTCACTCTGCGGGGCTTGCAGGGCGGCGTTCAGCTCTGCGCGTTCCCCGGTAGAGAGGGTTTCCAGTCGTGATGCCAGAAAGTTCAGTTCGTCCACATTGGATGCCAGCACCATGTTATAAGAAATTGCAAAGCGTTTTTCTTCCTCGGCAAAGTAGCCGGAAATGAAAAGGCCCTGCGGATTATCGGACGAAATGCCGATTTTCCGCAGGGCTGCTTGTACCTGTTCGGTTGTGGTGGGCAGGTCCAGCCAGACGCCATCTCCGCCTTGTTGCTGTCGATTTTGCAGCTGGATGGAAAATAGTTCGCTCATTTGGTCACACTCCTTTTTTGCTATCCTACGGATAGAGAGAGTCGGTTATGGCAAAATGAATGCTTCACCTTACCATAACCGGCCCTCGTAATTTTATTATGAACTTATCCGAAATCTGTTAAAGGGACATATAAATATACCCATACGACTTTTCGAGCCGTTCAGGTGGAATTGTGATATTGGAATTTGTAAGAATTTCGCCAAATTCTTTTAGACCTGCTGTTACTTGATCTGAAAGAAAATTTAGATAGCTTTCGATTGTTGTGAACTCCGACCCCTTATACCAAAAATCTGTTAGAGAATCATTTTCTTTCAAATCTTTTCTAGTAATTTCCCAACAGGTAGTACGCAAAGGCCTGTATTTATCACAAGCCTTTAGATAGCGTCCGACATCTTCATCTTTTAAGTCATCAAATGGAAAATGAAGAGGGCTGGTATATTCAGACAATGGAACAGATTCCTTTTTGAGCTGCTTTAATCGCGTTAATGTCCATTTGTCGGCAATTATATCTGTAAATTCATTCCACGTCATCAAGCGTACATTTGAAAGATTTGCAGCCTCAATCGCGCCGGATTGGAAGCCGGCTTGTGAAATCAAAAGACCCAATGATGCACCAGAATCTTGTACAACCGTTCTGAATGCGTGCACTTTTTCTTTTGGAACTGAAGAATTCCAGAATTTACATTCACACACAATTCTTTTAACTAGTTCGTCAGGAGATTCGACCAAAACGTCAACTTCCACTTTGCCACGAACGGTATCAATTGTACAAGGGCTAACTGCTCGATATCCCGATTGATTTAGAAGCAACGCAACATCATCCTGTAGCTCTTTCCAAGTAGCTGGACATCTATCTGTGAATTTCATTACGGCATCCCCCTGCAAAGTTCCGTTAGTTAAGTTTATTCTATCACATTATAGAATCTGTCGCAATTCGGTAATTGACGTACTTGCCTCCCGTATCTGCTAGAAGTACTGTTGCATCATAGGTTTTGCCTGTTTTCTCGGAGTAGAGGCCCTTGACCTTTGCCTTACTGTTTTTGAGCAGAGCGGCGGCGATCTTTGGGGTGAACGCCTTTTTGCGCTGCTCAAAGAAGCGGTCATTCTTCCACATCACGAACTGACAGCTACGATTCCCGCAGTAGAAGTTTTTCTTGCCCTCATAGACGTTTTCACTGCACCGGGGACACTTGCCGATGATAACCCGTTCCGACTGGAACAGGTTTTGCTTATCTGCACTGATACAAGAATAGGTCTTGACCAGCTGGCGCACCTGCGCTTCAATTTCGGCCATGAACTCGTCCGCGTCTGCGTTGCCCTTGGCAATCTCGGTCAGGCGGTTTTCCCATTCGGCGGTCAGGACGGGAGAGGTCAGGCTTTCCGGCAGAACCACCGCCAGATTGATGCCGTCCTTGGTGGGGACAAGCTGTTTGCCCTTGCGCTGCACAAAGCCCATTTGCACCAGTTTTTCCAGAATTGCGGCACGGGTGGCCGGAGTGCCCAGCCCCTTACGTTCCGCTTCCTCCGGCATATCCTCGGCCCCTGCCCGCTCCATTGCCGACAGGAGCGTATCTTCGGTGTAGGCTTTTGGCGGGGACGTGAAATGTTCCAAAATGTCAGTTGTCACGGAAAAGTTCTGTCCCTCGGCCAGTTCCGGCAGTGCGTTCAAAACTTCTTCCTCGGTATCGGCTTTCAGGGTGGCGCGGAACCGCTGGTCGATTTCTTTCCAACCGGGAATAAGCACCGTCTTTCCCTTGGCGGTGAACTCGTTCCCGGCGCAGGAGAACACAGCAGTCACAGTTTCGTACTCATGGGGCGCGGCTATCACGCAGAGCAGTTTGGAGCAGACAAGGTTCATCAGCTTCCACTCACTTTCCGCAAGGCCGGTGAAGCCCTGTTTTACAAATTCGGACGTGGGGATGATGGCGTGGTGGTCCGATACCTTTTTGCTGTTCAGAATCCGGCCCACTTCCGGGGTCAAGTCAAGCCCTTGGGCAAAGGGCAGCAGCCCCAGCAGGGCAGACACAAGATGTTGTGCTGTCTGGCCCATGTCCTCGGTTAGATACTGGCTGTCGGTACGGGGATAGGTCAGTAGTTTCTTTTCGTAAAGCTGCTGGGCATAATCAAGGGTCTGCTTTGCCGTGAAACCGAACAGGCAGTTTGCCTCCCGCTGCAAGGTGGTCAGGTCATAGAGCTTGGGCGGCTGTTCTGTCTTTTTCTCCCGCTTGACAGAAAAACAGATAGCAGATGCCCCGGCACAGGCTTTTCTCAAAGTGTCGGCCTCGTCCATGCTAGCAATGCGTCCGCTGCCCGCTTTCAGGCTGCCGGACTGGATGCCGACCGTGTAATACTTTTCTTTCTGGAAGCGCAGGATTTTTGCATCCCGGTCCACCAGCATTTTCAGTGTCGGGGTCTGCACCCGGCCTATCGTCAGGGTTTTGTGGTACAGCACCGAAAACAGCCGTGTTGCATTGATGCCCACCAGCCAATCTGCTTTTGCACGGCAGAGGGCCGATTGATACAGAGCATCGTAATCCGAATCCGGGCGCAGGTTTGCAAAGCCCTCCCGGATAGCGGCATCCTCCATGCTGGAAACCCAGAGCCGCTTCACAGGTTTTGTGCAACCGGCCATTTGGTAGACGAAACGGAAAATCAGTTCTCCCTCCCGGCCTGCATCTGTAGGATAGTTCTCGGAGGTGACTTTTCTGACATTGTTACTCGATGGCATCCAATGGGCCGATAAAGCGGTAGAAAATCTGGATTTTCTGGACGTATTCGCCATCGACCTTTTCCGCTTTGGATACCAGAATCTTGTCAATCAGCTGATGCAGAATCTTATAGTTCAGTTCGGTGATGCCAGCGTACTTGCTGACTTCATCAATAAAATCCTGAATCTTGTCCAGCTGATCGTGTTCAGCACGGCCTTCCCGCTCGTACTGCTCAATCTTCTCGGTCAGTTCAGCCTGTTCTTTGTCGTAGCGATCTGCAAGCATTTGAAAACGTTTCTCCGGGAGAAGTCCCTTTGATACGTCCTCATAAAGTTTTGCATACAGGTCTTCGATTTCTGCGATTCGTGCTTTACACTGCTTCAAATCCCGTTTGTGCTGCGCCCGGTCAGAGGACACCCGGAGGTGCATCTGATTTGCAATCTTCTTCACAAGGGCTTCCCGATTGCTCACAGCGGCCTTTGCGTGTGCCTGAATGTCCGCAAAGACAGCTTCATGCAGAACACGGGCTTCCAAATTATGAGAGTCACAGGCTTTCGCACCATATTTCCGATAAGTGCTGCAACAATAAAAGGTCTGATCCAGAACACTGTTACGTTTGCGCCTGTGCTCGACCTTGACTAACATCGTTCTGCCGCAGTCTGCACAGCGGACGATGCCTTTGAAGATATTGTCGTAGTCGGTCTTATCGCACATAAAGCAGCCGGAACGGCTGTAAAGGATTCGCTGCACGTTCTCCCAACGGTCTTGTGGGATGATTGCTTCATGTGTATTCGGAACGATAGCGCGTTCTTCAAACGGAATATAACGCCGCTTTTTGGATTTCATGGACACGGTGGGCTTGGCTTCGTAGATGATGTGTCCGGCGTAGACTGGGCTGTGCAGAACCTGACTGATATAGGCACTGTCCCAATCATACATCTTTTCATCATCAATAAAGCGGCCAAACATCTCTTTCTTGTAGTAACACGGCTTCAAAACTTTTTCATCGTGGAGCCGCTTGGCGATGCGGTGAAGCCCCAGCCCTTCCTCTGCCATTGAATAGATATACTCAACAACGGGGGCGGTGTTCGGGTCGATCACAAGGTGATTGTGGTCGGCAGGGTCTTTCTGGTAGCCAAACGGTGCGCCGCTTGAGATATACTTTCCGCTTTTCTTGCGTGTCCGAAGGGCACTCTTGATTTTTCGGGAAGTGTCTTTGGCATACATTTCATTGATGATGTTTCGGAACGGGGCAATATCCATCTGGGATTGCTCGTTGGAATCATAACCATCATTGATTGCAATATAGCGGACACCGTGTTCAGGAAAGAAGATTTCCATATACGTTCCGGTTTCGATGTGGTTGCGTCCAAGTCGGGACTGGTCTTTGGTAATGACTGTTGCCACCTTTCCTTCCCGGATATCATCCAGAAGTTCCTGAAAGGCAGGGCGGTCAGAGTTCGTACCGCTGTAACCATCATCGACATAGTACTGGCAATTCCCGAAACCGTTGCGTGTGGCATACTCCATAAGCATCGCCTTTTGAGTGCGGATGCTCAGGCTTTCGCTGTTTGAACCGTCATCTTTTGACAGTCGGCAGTATAAAGCAGTTACTTTTTTGTCCTTTTCCATGTGTACCTCCATAATGGAAAAGAGACCTCATCAATCACATTGTAGCGGATGCTGCGTGATGATGCAAGCCCTTTTCCGCAGTAAAACGTCCAATTAGCCAGCGGCGAGATACGATTCGGCAGTTTTACGAATTTCTTCTTCCGCAAGCCGCTGAAAAAGCGTATTCATCGGCACATTGCCGATATAATGGCGTTCCACGATCAGGCGCACGGACTTCGGACTTCTCGGCGCACGTTTGCGTGTGGTGGGCTTCTTCTCAGATTTTTCTTTGTTCAAGGGCAGACCTCCTCATTCATGTGGTGCAAATACGGAAAGGAATGGATGGATTCTATTCGTTTTTCTCTTTTTGTTTTATTACGTTGGTTAGGTGAAAGTTTTCTTTGATACAGTCTTAAAGGCTGCTATACTGCATAGGAAAAATATCTTTTGCAGATGCCATTAAGAATCTGCATCACAGAATCGTGATTTTGGCGGTTCTTGAATCGTGAAAAACGCAGAACTATTCAACATTTGGAATTTTCACAAAGATGTGATTGGGCGAAGAAAACCGCGTTCGTCTGCGCTCAATCAATCCCGCAGCGTCCAATTCCTTAAGCGCACTGGAAACACTGACCGTGCTGCGCCCTAGCTGCTCAGCCAAAGAGCAAATCGTAAAAATGACAAACACGAAACCACGTTCATCTATCCAGAGATTTTTCTGCGAGAGCGTGGCACGGTCAAGCAGCAGCACATAAGTCATTTTTGCAGTCTGGCTCAGGTCAAGTTCCAAAAGGAAGCGTGGGTATGGGAGAAACGGCGGCAGCAGAGTTTGCGTGGTAAGATATTCTGAAATGTTGATCACCTCCAGCTGAAGCAGAAATCAGAAACAAAGAGTATGTAACGAGAATTGGTGGGTTCCAATTCTCCAGTCGCAGAAAAGCACGAAACAAGTGCTCAACTGCGTTAATAAGTTAAGGTCTCCCATATTGGTCCTCGACTTCCCTAGGAGTGGGGAATCGTCCGGCGGCGGGCTTGCACCGCACCATTGGCATTTCAGCCACCCCGTCTTCGTTATGACCGGGCTGCGAGTTACAGAAGTACCTTTTGTGAAGTACCGGACGATTGAACTATTCACTTGTCAAGGAACATATGGAAGATTTCTGGACTTTGACGGACGAAAAACATCCTTCTACTTGGTAGCCGATGAAAAAGGCCATTTCGTAGCATTGCAAGCAATTTTGTAAACAAAACGTCATAATAGTCCGAGAATGGTCTTGAAAAAGATGCCCTACACTTGGTAGGCATCGAGAATGCCTGTTTCGTAGCATTGGTGAGAAACTTGTAATTGAATTGTAATTCTTGAGACCAAATCTCCGCTTTTGAAAAAATCCTCTCAATAGGTAGGCAACGAAAACAGCCCAAAGACAACCATCTTTTTGAGAATTAACAAAAAGGTCACAAATGACCGACTTTCAAAGAGGCGCTTCTACTATTAACAGAAAAAGTGGCCTAAAATGGGGGGTGTTGGAGAAAATTTCCACCTTAAAAATGCGCCTTTACTCACTAGCCAACGAGAATAGCCAAAAGCCAACAAAAACGAATTATGTATTTCTGCCACTGATTGCAACAGCATATCGGTGACAGAAAGATCGTTTAGAGCGATTCTTCGCGGTTTGGGGTGGTGGAAATCGTTTTGTAGTTAGACTTTTTCTGCTGAAGCTGCTCCAGCTTTTTCAGCACCGATTCCTTCTCCGGGGTCTTACCGCCCGGTGCGGAAAGCTGCTGCTTATTCAGCACCA
>OHKX01000408.1_pt1 | contig 23937 bp, 20 predicted proteins | sample 1568921 | NCBI WGS metagenome assembly OHKX01 (sample SAMEA3879564, study PRJEB24766) | human gut metagenome | biome: human-associated habitat; feature: feces | place: USA | collected 1985/1987
ACTTAACCCAACATCTCACGACACGAGCTGACGACAACCATGCACCACCTGTCTCTGCGTCCCGAAGGAAAATACTGTTTCCAGCATCGTCGCAGGATGTCAAGACTTGGTAAGGTTCTTCGCGTTGCGTCGAATTAAACCACATACTCCACTGCTTGTGCGGGCCCCCGTCAATTCCTTTGAGTTTCAACCTTGCGGTCGTACTCCCCAGGTGGATTACTTATTGTGTTAACTGCGGCACTGAAGGGGTCAATCCTCCAACACCTAGTAATCATCGTTTACGGTGTGGACTACCAGGGTATCTAATCCTGTTTGCTACCCACACTTTCGAGCCTCAGCGTCAGTTGGTGCCCAGTAGGCCGCCTTCGCCACTGGTGTTCCTCCCGATATCTACGCATTCCACCGCTACACCGGGAATTCCGCCTACCTCTGCACTACTCAAGAAAAACAGTTTTGAAAGCAGTTTATGGGTTGAGCCCATAGATTTCACTTCCAACTTGTCTTCCCGCCTGCGCTCCCTTTACACCCAGTAATTCCGGACAACGCTTGTGACCTACGTTTTACCGCGGCTGCTGGCACGTAGTTAGCCGTCACTTCCTTGTTGAGTACCGTCATTATCTTCCTCAACAACAGGAGTTTACAATCCGAAGACCTTCTTCCTCCACGCGGCGTCGCTGCATCAGGGTTTCCCCCATTGTGCAATATTCCCCACTGCTGCCTCCCGTAGGAGTCTGGGCCGTGTCTCAGTCCCAATGTGGCCGTTCAACCTCTCAGTCCGGCTACCGATCGTTGCCTTGGTGGGCCATTACCTCACCAACTAGCTAATCGGACGCGAGGCCATCTCAAAGCGGATTGCTCCTTTTCCCTCTGGTCGATGCCGACCTGTGGGCTTATGCGGTATTAGCAGTCGTTTCCAACTGTTGTCCCCCTCTTTGAGGCAGGTTCCTCACGCGTTACTCACCCGTTCGCCACTCGCTTGAGAAAGCAAGCTCTCTCTCGCTCGTTCGACTTGCATGTGTTAGGCGCGCCGCCAGCGTTCGTCCTGAGCCAGGATCAAACTCTTTATAAATGATATTTATCACTTAAAAGTGTTAAATCTTGTTTCGCTCAGCACGCAATCGCTTGCGTCCTGTGTGAATTACTTTGTTTGGAATTGTTTAACGTGTTTTTCCAACACGAAAATAGGTTCCGTTACAAGTTTTTCGATATTGTTCAATTTTCAAGGTCCTGTGCGCCTCAGCCTTAGCGGCTGACGACTTGATTATTTTACCACAGATGTGATTTTTTGTCAAGCACTTTTTTTCAGAAGCTTTTCGATCTTTTCGAACTTGTAGCTCGTTTTTCAACGTATCCATATTGGTTCTTTCGCTTTGCTTCTGCCGCTTTCAGAAGTCATTCTTTCCGGCGGCCCTTGGCGCTCAAGTATAATACCACATCCCCAGCCTTCTGTCAACACTTTTTGACATCTTTTTTCCAATTTTTTTGCACAGGATAAAATTCCTCTGTTCTCCCTATAAACAATGCTTGCTCCTTTCTTGACAAGGCGGCGGGCAGAACGTATCATGGAGTCATCCCGTATCCTGTATGAGATAGCTATACTTTAATATAAAGGAGAAGCGCCATGTCCTGTGTTCCTGTCCGCGGCTGCCGTATCGGCGAAGGCCGCCCCAAAGTCATTCTGCCCATCGTAGAACGCACTGAATCTGCGATCCTGGAAAAGGCCGCTGCGTTTTCCACGCTGTGCGCCGATTGTGTGGAATGGCGTGTCGATCTGTTTGATGCAGCCGCCGACCCCGGGGCAGTGGTGCACTGCCTGGCGAAGCTGCGGGTCCTCTTAAAGGAAAAGCTGCTGCTTGTGACCCTGCGCACGAAGGAAGAGGGCGGCAGCATACCGGTCAGCCATGAGGGCTATCTCCGTTTTCTCCGCACGGTTCTGGATACCGATTGCGCTGACCTCATTGATATTGAGTTCTTCACCGCAGGCACAGACCTTCCCGCACTGGTTCAGGACGCGCACACCGCCGGGGTCAAGGTCGTGTGCTCCAGTCACGACTTCCATAAGACCCCGCCCAAAGCCGAGCTGGTCTCCCGGATGGTGGCCATGCAGCAGGCGGGGGCCGACCTGCCCAAGCTGGCCGTGATGCCCCAGAGCCGTGCCGATGTGCTGGAGCTGCTGGCCGCCACCGCCGAGATGACCGACCACCACCCCGAAACGCCCGTCATTACCATGAGCATGGGCCCGCTGGGAGCCGTGAGCCGCCTTTGCGGCGAAGCCTTTGGCTCTTCCATGACCTTTGCCAATCCCGGCACGGCCAGCGCCCCCGGTCAGGTGGGGCTGGATGTGGTCAACGCTGTGCTGGACAGCCTGCGGCTCAACTGATTTATCAATATCAATACACAGCGCCCCCGGAGAGCGATCTGCCTTCCGGGGGCGCTTTCTGTTTTATTCTGTTTCCATTTCCCGCACGATCTTCTGAAAGCAGAAGTACGGGATCACGGTTCCGGCCACAAAGGAGGCGGGCCAGCCAAGCCAGACCACATCCAGATTCCGCATTCCCCATGCGCCCACAGCCACCACCACAATTTTTGTAATGAGCTGCATCACGCCGCCCATCAGTGCCTGATTCGCCTTATCAACGCCCCGGAGCACCTGCTGATACACCTGCATCACACCGGCCAGGATCCCCGGCACCGCCGTGATCAGCAGAAACCGCTGCACCACAGTCAGGATCTCCGCAGACGGTTCTGCGAGGAACAGCCCTGCCATCTGGCGGCCGCAGAGCAGCAGAAACACTCCCAGCACGGTGCTGACCACCAGAGACAGCTGCAGGGAGGCCCGTACCCCTTGCCGGATGCGCTGCGGCTTGCCGGCTCCGTGGTTCTGGGAGGCATAGACGCTGAGGGAAGAACCGATGGTCTCCACCGGCATCAGGGCCAGCGTTCCGATGCGGCTGGCGGCAGTGTAGGCCGCCATGGTGGCCTCGCCAAACAGATTGACAGCGCTCTGTGCCACCAGATTGCCCAGATTGTTGAAGGCAGACTGCACCGCAATGGGAATGGCCAGCACCGTGATCTGCCGCAGCAGCTTTCCATGGAGCCGGAGGTCCTGCCGCCGCATCCGCATCATGGGATATTTGCGGAACAGCAGCACCGCCGCCACCACCGCCGACAGGGCCTGCGCCAGTGCCGTGGCCCAGGCAGACCCGGCCACTCCCCAGCGGAACACAGCCACAAACAGCACGTCCAGGCCAATATTACTCAGAACGGAGACGATCAGGCAGTACAGCGCTGTCTGGCTGTCTCCCAACCCCCGGAATGCACTGGAAAACAAATAATACATCAAGGGGCAGATCATGGTGATGAAACTGATCTCCAGATAGGCGGTGGCTTCCTGCAGGGGGCCCTCCGGGGTCCCCATCCACCGCAGGATGGTACCGGAGAAGGTCAGGCCCATCACCATCATCCCCGCCGACAGGAACAGCCCCAGATACAGGCTGTTCACAAAGGCCCTCCGCATCAGCTCCTCGTTCTTTTGGCCAAAGTACCGGCTGATGATGATCCCCACGCCCACATTGATGCCGATCATCAGAGCTGCCAGCAGCAGGATCACCGGCATGGTGCTGCCCACCGCCGCAAGAGCTGTCTGCCCGAGATACCGCCCCACCACGATGCTGTCGGTAATGGAGTAGACCTGATTCAGCAGGTTACCCATCAATGTAGGAAAGGTAAACGCCCACAGCAGGGAAATCGGCTTTCCCTCTGTCATATCCAGATTTTTCTTCATGCACATCCTCCTTTGCATCAAAAAGCTCCTTCAGAATGCCCGCAAGCACGTAACCCCGGTTTCAGGGGGGTCCCTGTTTGCAGCACTCCAAAGGAGCCTTTGTTGATTTGATTTTTCTGATACCAGTGTACCACAGCGGCGCTGATTTGTCCAGCGCTCCGGGGTCAGTGGACAGAGGTGCGGACGAGGGCGCGCTTGAGGCGGGCCTGGGCCAGCTCATATTCGCGCTCATCCAAGCCCTTCCGGGCCAGGATCTCTTCGGCGCGCTTCTTGGAGGCTTCGGCGCGGGCCTGGTCGATCTCCTCAGCCCACTCCCAGGTGGTAGCAACCAGATGGACATCCCCGTTCAGCACGGTGAGCATCCCGCCCATGCAGGCGGCGCGGCGGCGCTGGCCGTCCGCGTCCACGATATGGGCTTCGCCCATACCCAGCGCGGTGCAGTAATCACCATGCTTTGCCAGAATGGCAAGGTCGCCGTCGATGGCACGGCAGACCACCCGTTCCGCCTGACTGTCAAAGGCACAGCCGTCCGGCGTGACCACCGTCAGATGAAAGGTCGTCATGGTTTACCCTTTCTTCGCCTTGGCGAACACATCGTCGATGGTGCCCGCGAACAGGAAGGCGCTCTCGGGCAGGTCATCGCACTCGCCGTTCAGGATCATCCTGAAGCCGCGCAGGGTCTCCTTCAGCGGCACATACTGACCGGGCATACCGGTGAACTGCTCCGCAACATGGAAGCTCTGGCTCAGGAAGCGCTGCACCTTGCGGGCGCGGCTGACGGTCAGCTTGTCCTCTTCGCTCAGTTCGTCCATGCCCATGATGGCAATGATATCCTGCAGCTCCTTGTAGCGCTGCAGCACCTTCTGAACATCGCGGGCGATCTCGTAGTGCTCCTGACCCACGACCTCGGGGCTGAGGATCCGGCTGGTGGAATCCAGCGGGTCCACAGCGGGGTAAATGCCCTGAGATGCAATGTCACGGCTCAGGACCGTGGTGGCATCCAGATGGGTGAAGGTGGTGGCAGGGGCCGGGTCGGTCAGGTCGTCGGCGGGAACGTAGACAGCCTGCACCGAGGTGATGGAACCCTTGCGGGTGGAGGTGATGCGCTCCTGCAGAGCGCCCATCTCAGTGGCCAGGGTGGGCTGGTAACCAACGGCAGAGGGCATACGGCCCAGCAGAGCCGAGACCTCAGAGCCTGCCTGCGTGAAACGGAAGATGTTGTCGATGAAGAGCAGCACGTCCTGATTCTTGACATCGCGGAAGTACTCCGCCATGGTCAGGCCGGACAGAGCCACGCGCATACGGGCTCCGGGAGGCTCGTTCATCTGGCCGTAGACCAGAGCGGTCTTGTTGATAACGCCGCTCTCGGTCATTTCACCGTACAGGTCGTTGCCCTCGCGGGTGCGCTCGCCAACGCCGGTGAACACCGAGTAGCCGTTGTGCTCGGTGGCAATGTTATAGATCAGCTCCTGGATCAGGACGGTCTTGCCGACACCGGCACCGCCGAACAGACCGATCTTGCCGCCCTTTGCATAGGGGCAGATCAGGTCAACGACCTTGATGCCGGTCTCCAGGATCTCTGTGGTGGACTGCTGCTCCTCATAGCTGGGGGCAGGGCGGTGGATGGGCCAGTAGGCCTCCGGGGTGGGGGCAGGCTTGTTGTCCACCGGCTCACCCAGCAGGTTGAACACGCGGCCCAGGCACTGGTCGCCCACAGGCACCCGGATGGACTCGCCGGTGTCCACGGCATCCGTACCGCGCACCAGGCCATCGGTGCTGCTCATGGCAATGCAGCGGGCCACATTGTCGCCGGTGAGCTGAGCGACCTCCACCACCAGCTTCCGGCCGTGGTTGTCGATCTCAATGGCGTTGAGCAGGTCCGGCAGCTCGCCATCCTTGAACTGGATGTCCAGCACCGGGCCGATGACCTGGATCACCTTGCCGATGTGTTTTTCGGACATAGGCTATTCTCCTTTTTTAGATTTCTGCGCCTGCCACGATCTCGGTGATCTCCTGCGTGATGGCAGCCTGACGGGCGCGGTTGTAATACAGATTCAGATGGTCGATCATTTCGCCCGCGTTCTTGGTGGCGGCATCCATGGCGGTGCGGCGGGCAGCCAGCTCACTGGCCACGCTCTCGCACACGGCACCATAAACGATACCGGCCACATACTCGGGGATGATGGCGCGGAACACTTCCTCGCTGCTGGGCTTGTACAGGATCTGACTGCGGCGGGCAGCGGCCTTCTGCTCCTCGGTGGGCTCAATGGTCAGGGGCAGCACCTCCATGGTGACAGCGGTCTGGGTCATCATCGAGTCAAACCGGGTGTAGCAGAGCTTCACTGCGTCGTAATCGCCCTTCAGGTAGCCCTCGGTGATCTTCCGGGAGAGGGCAAAGCACTCACCCACCGAGACATCCGCCGCCAGCAGCACCTCTTCGGTGAACAGGTCGGCTCCGTGGTGGGCAAAGTACTCCTGACTTCTTTTGCCAATGGGCAGCACCGTGACCGGGCCCTGCTGGGCCTCCGCCTGCTTGAGCACGTTGGAGTTATATCCACCGGCCAGGCCGCGGTCGCCTGCAATGACGACCAGCAGGGTGCGTTTGATCTCTGCCCGGCGCAGGTAGGGGCTGCGGGCCCGGGGGTCTGCAGCCGCAATGCCGGTCAGCGTGTCGTGCAGCGTTTCAAAGTAGGGGCGGCTGTGTTCCACCCGCTCCTTGGCACGGCGCATTTTGGAGGAAGCCACCAGCTCCATGGCCTTGGTGATCTGCATGGTACTCTCTACGCTTTTGATGCGCAGCTTGATGTCCTTCATGGAACCTGCCATGCGTTACGCCTCCTTCCCTCAGTGCGCCTTGACGAAGCTCTCGGTGTAAGCGGACAGAACGCCCTTGAGTGCTTCCTCGGTGTCCTTGTCCAGATTGCCGGTGGTGCGGATGGTCTCCATCACAGCGGCACCGGCGGCATCATTCTCGAGATATTCGTACAGGCCCTTTTCGTATTCGGCCACATCAGCCACCTTGACCTTGACCAGAAGATCATGGATGGTGGCATACAGGATCGCCACCTGCTTTTCCACGGGCACGGGGGCCGAGCGGTTCTGCTTGAGCACTTCCACAATGCGTTCGCCCTGTGCCAGGCGGGCCTTGGTGTCCGCGTCCAGATCGGAACCGAACTGGGCAAAGGACTGCAGCTCGCGGTACTGGGAGTAGATCAGCTTCAGGGTGCCGGCCACCTTCTTCATGGCCTTGATCTGGGCGTTGCCGCCAACACGGGACACCGAGATGCCGGGGTTGACAGCGGGCATAACGCCCGAGTGGAACAGCTCCGTTTCCAGGAAGATCTGACCATCGGTGATGGAGATGACGTTGGTGGGGATGTAGGCCGAAACGTCACCCGCCTGGGTCTCGATGATGGGCAGAGCCGTCAGGCTGCCGCCGCCCAGCTCATTGGAGAGCTTGGCCGCGCGCTCCAGCAGACGGGAGTGCAGGTAGAAAACATCGCCGGGGTAAGCTTCACGTCCCGGGGGACGGCGGATCAGCAGCGAGAGGGCACGGTAGGCCACCGCGTGCTTGGAAAGGTCATCATAGATGATGAGGACATGCTTGCCCTGGTGCATGAAATATTCGCCCATGGCACAGCCGGAATAGGGGGCGATATACTGCAGGGGGGACAGCTCGGAGGCCGTAGCGGACACCACGATGGTGTAGCTCATGGCACCGGCCTCGGTCAGGCTCTGCACCAGGTTTGCCACGGTGGAGCGCTTCTGGCCGATGGCAACATAGATGCAGATGACATCCTTGCCCTTCTGGTTGATGATGGTATCCGATGCAATGGTGGTCTTGCCGGTCTGGCGGTCGCCGATGATCAGCTCACGCTGGCCGCGGCCGATGGGGATCATGGAGTCGATGGCCTTGATGCCGGTCTGCAGGGGTTCCTTGACCGGCTGGCGGTCGATGATGCCGGGGGCCGGGCTCTCGATGGCCCGGAACTCGGTGGTCTCAATGGGGCCTGCGCCGTCGATGGGCTGGCCCAGTGCATTGACCACGCGGCCGATCATTGCCTCGCCCACGGGCACGGAAACGACCTTGCCGGTGCGCTTGACGGTGCTGCCTTCCTTGATGCCGACATCGGAGCCCAGCAGAACGATGGAGACCGTGTTTTCCTCCAGGTTCTGGGCCATACCGTATTCGCCGTTGTCAAACTGAAGCAGCTCACCTGCCATGCACTTTTCCAGGCCGCTGGCCCGGGCGATGCCGTCGCCTACCATGATGACCGTGCCGACTTCGCTCTGCTCGATGACATTCTCGTAGTGCTTGATCTGGGCACGGATGATCTTGGAGATCTCTTCAGGTTTCAGTTGCATTGTCTTGTATTCACCACTCAATTCTTAAAATCTTTCGGGTGGAAATTCGATGGATCACAGTGTCACGGACGCGATATCCCTGCGCAGCGCCGCCAGACGGTTCTGAACCGTGCCGTCCAGCTCGGTGCCCTCGATATCCAGCCGGATGCCGCCCAGCACAGCCGGATCGACCTTTGTTTTCAGGTCGATGGTCTTGCCGGTGAGCTTTTCCAGCTTTTCGTGCAGGCTCTTCACCTGCTGCTCTGTCATTGCCACTGCAGTGGTTGCCGCTGCTTCCAGAATACCGTGTGCCTGATTGTAGCGCACCCGGTAGGCCCGGGCGCAGCCGGGCAGCTCCCGCAGGGTGCCCTTCTCGCACAGGATCTTCAAAAAGTTCAGCACATAGAGGTGGACCCGATCCCGCAGTGCTTCGTCCAGCAGGCCGCAGCGCTCCTTTTTGGGGATGCTGGGGGTGCTGAGCAGGTGCAGGTACTCCGGGCTTGCCTTAAAAAGCGCCACGGCCTCGTCCAGCTCGCCCAGAATGCGGGTCTCCAGCCCTTCCTCCGCTGCCAGGTCATACAGGCTTCCGCCGTACATCCTTGCTGTCTCGGTCATGATGCTTCACCCACGTTTTTGATAAATTCGTCGATCAGGTCCTTGTGGTCGGCTTCCTTGATCTCACGCTCGACCACCTTGGAGGCGATCTCCATGGCCATGCCGCCGATCTCGTCCTTTGCCTCGTTCACGGCCTTCTTGCGCTCCTGCGCAATGTCAGCCTCCGCCTTCTGCTTCAGGGCAGCGGCCTGTGCACGGGCCTCGCCCACGATCTCTTCACTGCGGGCGGTGGCCGTTTTCTGGGCACGGGCAACGATCTGGTTGGCCTCGGCGCGGGCATTCTGCAGGTTCTGCTCGTACTCCGCTTTCATGGCCTCAGCCTCCGTGCGCAGCTTCTGCGCATCTGCGATCTCGCTGTCGGCTTTTGCCTTGCGCTCGGCGATCACCTTTTTGACCGGATTCAGCAGGAACTTTTTGAAGATGAGCAGCTGGATCATCAGGTTGCAGATCTGGGCCAGAAAGGTCCAGCCGTCCAGCGTGATCAACGCCTGGTACAGTTCCATAAGCGTCTCCTTTCGTTCTTTTGTAAAAGGTTCCGCTTATGCCAGGAACTTCATAAACATGCCGGGTGCCAGGAAGATCAGCAGCAGGCCGGTAACAAAGCCGTAAATACCGGTGGTCTCGGAAAGTGCAACGCCCAGGATCAGGGTGCTGGTCACGTCGCTCTTGCACTCAGGCTGGCGGCCCACGGCCTCACAGGCAGCGGCGGCAGCGTTGCCTTCGCCGATACCGGGGCCGATACCTGCGATCAGTGCGCAGCCTGCGCCGATGCCGCAGCCTGCCAGGGCGATACCACGAGCAAGGTACTGAAAGTCAGTCATAAGTTTTGTCCTCCAAAAAAGTTTTTGTTTTGGGAGATGCCGTTGTGAGGGCTTAGTCCTCACCGGCAGCACGTTTGATGAAAATTGCGGTCAGGGTACAGAAGATGAACGCCTGAATGCAGCCGCCGAACCAGTCGAAATACAGGCCCGTAAAGGCCGGGATGCCGATCTGGAACAGCTGGATCTGGCTCAGGAAGCCGGGCAGCCAGCCGAAGATGACATGGCTCAGGCTTGCCAGCGCCCAGTACAGCAGTGTGGAAATGACAGTACCGGACAGGATGTTGCCAAAGTGACGGAACGCCATGCTGACAGGGGTCGAGATCTCCGACAGCACATTGATGGGTGCCATGATGAAGATCGGGTCCAGCAGGCCCTTCAGATAGGAAAAGATGCCGTTGGTCTTGATCTTGTAGTACATGATCAGCACAAACACCACAATGGCCCACGCGGCCTCGGTGTTCAGGTCGGCCGTGGGGCTCCACAGGCCAATGACACTGATGAGGTTGCAGCCGATGCTCAGAGCGAAGATCGAGCCGATCAGGGGGATATACTTGTCAAAGTGATACCCCATGTTGTCGTGCACGAACTGATCCAGCCGCTCCACGATGAACTCGGCTGCGGCCTGCCGCTTTGAGACATTTTCCAGCTTGAGGTTGCTGCCCAGCCAGATGGCCAGGCCCGAAAGCAGCGCCATGACGATCCAGGTAGTGACTAGGGTCTGGGTGATCTTGAGATCGCCCAGCAGGGGGATATCGGTATGGATGGTATACAGGATCTTTGCGCCGTTCAGTTCCATTTGTTACGTTTCACCCCCTTCGTCACGGGGTTCAGCCTCTGGCTCCGGGGCGGGTTCGGGGTCGTCCTCCACAGAGACATCCACCGAGGGCCCGGCCGGCGCAAGGGGCTTGTACTTGCCGGTTATTTGCAGGTAGTAGATCGTAACACGCGGGAACAGCAAGGGCAGAACGCTGGCAAAGGGCTGGAAGCAGGGTGCCCCGATGGACACGATGATCCACACCGCCTGCAAAAGCATTCTGACGTTGTAGGAAGCTTGTAATGTGGCTTTGCGCCGCTTCTCATCCTGCTCGTCGATGACCTTCTGACACACGATGCAGATGCCCGCAAAGTTGCCGATGGCCACGGCCGCGCCGATGAGACTGCCCAGAACGACAGTGTAATCAAATTTCACCCAGCCAACCAGGTGCAGCGCCGCAAAGGCCACCCACAGGGCAGCGGTGCAGATGGCCGTGCCGCAGGCGATGCGCGTCAGCTCCTTTTTGGATTCCGGCTGTAGTTTCATAAAGGGGAACCTCCTGTAATGTTTACTGATGTGAGTTGAACCCCACCCGCTTCGGTTTTTCCTTTTTGGCGCGGTCCAGGTGCTCCTTGGCAAAATACCAGAAGTTCTGCGCCCCGGAGGCAAGGCCCAGCAGGATGGCCGGCAGGAACACCCATTCCGGCCAGCTCCAGCTGTTCACCGCCCACCAGGCACCGCCCAGGCACATGACCAGCGGCAGCAGCATATTCAGGCCCAGCTGGGTCAGCCAGACAAGATCTTCCAGCGCCTTGTACCAGCCCTTCATGCGGTGTCGCCCTCCCTCTGTGCGCAGGCCCAAACCAGCAGCCCGCCGCACCCTTTCGCAATGGTTTCGCTCCGGTTAAGAAGCTCATATGGATAGTATAATTCAATTCACTGAACTTTTCAATCAATTTTCCACCGATTTTTGGTAAAACTTCATAGTTCGTTCACACTAACGCCATAATTGTACGTCCACGGTGGAGTATGTCCGTCTCCGGCAGCATCAATACCAAAAATATGATAGGTTTCTTGTGCAAAACACAAAAAACCGCCCAGCTCATTTGAGAGCCGGGCGGCGTTATCCTGGAAGTGCGGGGGTCAGCTGTCCTTGCGTTTGATCCACACCTGCGTGCCGTAGAAGGGATTGGCAGTGCCAAGGCACAGGCCCTGGTCGGTGGTGGCGAATACCCGCAAACCATGGTTGTAGGGGTCTCCAAAACCGTCCACGGTGATGGTCTGGAAGTTCACGCCGTCCTCCGAAACATACAGGTCAAAGCCCTGCTTTGCCTTGCGCATATAGTTAAGCAGCCGGATGGCACTGGCGACGTTGCTGATTGTGATGTTCTCGAACACGAATTTGTAGGAAAACTTGATGGTCTGGGCCAGGGTGTCGGGATTCCCGTTGCCGTCGGGGTCCGTCATCTGCAGTGCCTTCATCAGGGCCTTGAGGTAGTCCCACTGGGTCTTCCACTGCGCGGGGGTGCGCGTCAGCAGGTTGCCGTTGACGAACTGACCAACGCACTCCAGCATACTGCTGGTGTCAAAGGTGCCCACATACAGCTTGCCATCATACACCTGCATCCGCCAGATGTACTGGTTCTCGCTGCGCCCAAAGCCGGACCCCAGCCCGGACAGACTGCCGTTGGGGAACATCTTGGTGACATTGCCCACCACAAGCTCCATGTTCTCGTCCCTGTCCATGCGGTACAGGTTCACCGACTGCTCCAGATTGGCGTTGATGAACCGGCAGTCCAGTCCGCCGCCAAACTGACCGTTGGCGTTCTTGCCGGTCTTGGCAAAGAGGATGCGCTCCAGTGCGATCTCTTCATCGTTGTACTCACCAATATAGAGGTGGTCGTTGTACACGATCAGGTTCGCCGCACCGGAGCGGTTGCGTTCCGGGTCGATGCCGAAGGTGTAGCGGGCACCATCTTTTTCCTGATCGCCTGCCACGGGTGTCCATGTGAAGGTGCCGTCGGGGTTCTGGTCGCCCCGCACCAGTGCAAAGGACTGCATGGTGTTGTCGTCCGGCATATTGTCCTCGGTGCCGGTGCAGATGGAAACATACAGGCGGCCGTTGAACTCAGCCATATCCCAGATGCTGCCGCCGTAGATGCTGTCGGCGTAGTGATAGGCGGGGTAGTGGAACAGGCTGTCGGAATCCGCGATCTGGGTAAAGCCCTTTTCCGGGTCGGAGGAGATCAGCAGGGCGGCGCTGCTCTTGCCGGTGGCGGCATCCATGGTCACGTTGCTGACGACCAGCTGATCCTTGTAGACGCACATACCACGGATGCCCACGGAGATGCCCTGCTGGTAGGCTGCGGCATAATCCTGCACACTGTTCAGACCGATATACACCGGCTTGCACTCGTCGGTGGCCGGGTCCACCTGCCAGATGCTGGGCAGAAAGCCGATGCCGCCGCCGCCCACACTGCCGCAGAAGTACAGTTTGCCGTTATACTCCAATGCGTTGCGGAACAGGGGTGTGTAACCGTTGTAGGAGCCGGACATCAACAGCTTGGTCTCGCCGGTCTTGGTGTTGATCTTCACCAGCACGCCCTTCGGCCGGCCGCCATCCTCCTCGGTCAGAAAGAAGGTGCCGTTGTAAAGGGCATCAAAGGTGGCAGCAAGCACCTTATCATCGTATTCGTCGCCCAGACTGCTCTTCATCAGAGAGAGGGTGTTGCCGATGGCGGCGTAGCAGGTGCCCACATACAGCCAGTCGCCGTAGCCTACCGCCGACCACGCGTAGTTCTGACCCCGGTCACCGGCGTTGTAGGCGGCATCCTCCGGGTCAGTCACAACCGCCACCGCACCGTCTCCCAGATAGTCCACGATGCCGTCTGCGGTTTTGACATCCTTTTCCGGGTGGGTGATCTTTTCAAATGTCTGGTCGTCCTTGCTGTAAAAGAAAGTGTTGCTTTCGTCAAGAGGTTCCAGAGTGGTCAGTTCCTCCCAGCCATCGGCCTGACCGACCGCCTCCGTGCCTTCCGCCGACACCAGAAGCTGCACCGGCAGAGCGGACAGCATCGCTGCTGCCAGCACGCCGCTGATGACACGTTTCCAGTTCATATCGTTCTCCTTATCTACTCTGCCATTTCTTCAAAAACATGAAAGAACTGTCAATGTTTTTCATTGTAGCACAGTCCTGTCGGAAGTGCAAAGGTGCCTTGCTGCTTTTTGCGGATGATTCTTGTAAAATTTGTGTGGAAGTCCGCAAAAAAAAGCCGCCCGGCTCCTGCGAACCGGGCGGCAAAAGGCAGACTTATGAAAATGATTTACCAGAGGTTTGCGGTCTCGTTGTACAGGCCCTCGTAGCTCTTGGCGGAGAGGTCCCAGCTGAAATCGCATTCCATATCGTGCTTGACGAGGTTGTGCCAGTCCTCTTTGTTGTAGTAGCGATCCTGTGCACGGCAGCAGGCATCGTACAGCTCATGGGCGCTGTAACCGGCAAAGGTAAAGCCGTTGCCCTCGCCCAGCGTGCAGTCATGGATGGAATCCCGCAGGCCGCCGGTCTCACGGACGATGGGAGGCGTACCGTAGCGGCAGGCCACCATCTGTGCCAGGCCGCAGGGCTCGCTCTTGGAAGGCATGATGAACACGTCTGCACCGGCGTAGATCTCCTGAGACAGGGCGGGCTCAAAGCCGATGTAGGTGCCCACGCGGCCCGGGTGACGGGCGCACAGATCAGAGAAGAAGGTCTCGTACTGGTTCTCGCCGCTGCCCAGAATGACCAGCTCGATGCCGCGGTCCACCAGACCATCGGCAATGCTCTGCACCAGGTCAAAGCCCTTCATGCCGACCATGCGGCTGACCATGGCAAAGACGGGGCTGCCGTCCTTGTTCAGGCCAAACTTGTCCTGCAGGGCCTCCTTGCACTTTGCCTTGCCCTCTTCAAAGTTGGTGACATCGTAGTTGAAGGGGATCTTGGGGTCGGTGGCGGGGTTGTTGGCCTCCATATCGATGCCGTTCAGAATACCGCAGAGCTTATACTGCTTTTCCCGCAGCAGGGCATCCAGACCGTAGCTGAACCAGGGGTCCAGGATCTCCTGTGCGTAGGTGGGGCTGACGGTGGTGATCTTATCCGCCGTCTCAAAGGCACCCTTCATAAAGTTGGCGCAGCCATCGTACTCCACGATGTGCTGGTCGCGGTGGCCGATGCCGCAGGTATCCTCCAGGATATCGGTGCCGTACTTGCCCTGATATGCGATGTTGTGGATGGTGAAGATGGTCTTGATCCGGTTGAACTTATCCAGATGGCGGTAGTACAGGTTCAGGTAAACGGGAACCAGTGCGGTCTGCCAGTCGTTGCAGTTGATGATATCGGGGGTGAAGTCGATGTAGAACAGAGTCTCCAGCACAGCGCGGGAGAAGAAGGCGAAGCGCTCGCCGTCATCGTAGAAGCCGTACAGGCCGCGGCGCTTGAAGTAATACTCGTTGTCCAGGAAGTAGTAGGTCACGCCGTTGACCTCAGCCTTGAACAGGCCGCAGTACTGGCTGCGCCAGCCCACGGGCACCGAGTAGTTGGTAACATACTCCAGCTTATCGCGCATTTTCAGGTCGCCGTACAGCGGCATGATGACGCGGGCATCCACGCCGTCCTTGACCAGAGCCTTGGGCAGGGAGCCTGCCACATCGGCCAGACCGCCGGACTTGGCAAAGGGGGTCGCTTCCGAAGCGGCATACAGGATCTTCATAGTATTTCTCCTTTCCAGAAAAAAGGGCGGATACACAAAGAGCGGGCGGGGGCGCAAAGGCCCCCGCCCCTCTTTGAGAGGGGCTACCGGGGAGGGGAGCCGCCCCTGTGAAAGTTTCAGTGTGTCAGGCTCAGACGGTGTGGTTCTTCTGAACATAGACCGGGAAGCTCTCGGTACCGGAGAGCTTCTTTTCGGCAGTCACACGCACGTTCTTATCGGTGACAACGCAGTCCAGCTGAGCGCCTGGTTCCACAACGGTATCCTGCATCAGGACACAGTTTCTGACCACAGCACCCTTCTTGACGCGAACACCGCGGAACAGCACGCAGTTCTCCACAGTGCCCTCAATGACACAGCCATCGGCCAGGAGGGAATTGCTGACGGAAGAGCCGTTGACGTAGCGCACGGGGTTGTCGTCACGGATCTTGGTGTAGACAGGGCTCTCCTTGGGGAACAGAGCGTTCAGGTTCTTCTCATCGATGAGCTTGAGGTTCTCATCAAAGTAGCTCTTCATGTCGCAGACATGGGCCACATAGCCGGTGTACTCCAGAGCACGGATGTTCAGGATGTTGACGTTGTGGGCCAGAATGTCACGCTCAAAGTAGATCAGGCCGCGGGAGGTCGCATCCTTGACCAGCTTGATCAGGGTCTCGCGCTCCAGAACGTAGATGTTCAGGTCCAGGTTCTGGACACCGGAGCGGTAATCGTTGAACAGCAGCTCGGTCACACGGCCATCGGCATCCACAGTCAGGGTGTAGTTGTCGTTCTTGCGGCCCTCGGGGATCTCGGTCTTCTGGTAGGCGACGGTCACATCCGCGCCGCTGGCCTGATGGGCAGCCAGCAGGGCGTTGAAATCGTAGTTGATGGCGATGTTGGCATCGCTCATCACAACGTACTTTTCCTTCTGGTTCTCCAGGTAGCTCAGGATGGAGCCCAAAGCCTCCACACGGCCGGAATAGATGCGCACGCCCTTTTCTGCAAAGGGAGGCACGATGTTCAGGCCGCCGTGACGGCGGGCCATATCCCATTCGCGGCCGGTGCCCAGATGATCCATCAGGGAGTGGTAGTTCTTGCGCACCACGATGGAGACATTGGAGATGCCGCAGTTTGCCATGCTGGACAGCATAAAGTCCACCATGCGGTAACGGCCTGCAAAGGGGATCGAAGCCATGGTGCGCTCAGTCACAAGCTCCGGTACGGTGTTATCATAGCTGTTGGGGAAAATGATGCCCAACGCATTGTTGTTCTGGCTCAGCATACTTCCTCGCCCTCCTTGACGGAATCAAATACTTTGGCACCCTCTTTTACGGTAGCGCCTGCGCCAACGGTAAGGCCGGTACCCACATGTGCAATGGGGCCCTCGCCGCCGATCTTGGCACCGGCACCCACCACAACGTCCTCAGCCAGGATGCAGCGCTTGACCACGGCACCTGCCTTGACCACAACGCCATCCATCAGGACAGCATCCTCAACGGTAGCGCCCTCTTCCACGGTAACGCCTGCGCTCAGGACAGAGTGCTGGACGCGGCCATAGATCTGGCAGCCCTCGGTGATGAGGGAATCCTGCACCACGGCGCGGGGGCCGATCTTCTGGGCGGGCAGCACGGGGTTGCGGCTGTAGATCTTCCACTTCTTGTCGAAGATATCAATGCCGGAGTTCTCGGGGTCCAGCACTTCCATGTTGGCTTCCCACAGGCTGTCGATGGTGCCCACGTCACGCCAGTAGCCGTTGAAGTGGTAAGCATACATCTTGCGGCCATCCCGCAGCAGAGCGGGGATGATGTTCATGCCAAAGTCGTTCTTGGAGTTGGGATCAGCCTCGTCCTCTTCCAGGTACTTCTTCAGCACATCCCAGTTGAAGATGTAAATGCCCATGGAAGCCAGGTTGGACTTGGGAACCGGGGGCTTCTCCTGGAACTCGGTGATCTTATCGTTCTCGTCTGCCACCATCAGGCCAAAGCGGGAAGCTTCCTTCCAATCGACCTCCATGACAGCCACGGAGAACTCCGCGCCCTTTTCCTTGTGGAAGCGCAGGAAGTCGGCGTAGTCCTGCTTGCAGATCTGGTCACCGGACAGGATGATGACGTACTCGGGATCATAGCTGTCGATGAAGCTGATGTTCTGGTAGATGGCGTTTGCAGTGCCCTTGTACCAGTCGGTGCCCTTTGCCTGCTCGTAGGGGGGCAGGGTGTGCACGCCGCCGTACAGGCGGTCCAGATCCCAAGGCTGGCCGTTGCCGATGTACTCATTCAGCTTCTGGGGCTGATACTGGGTTGCGATGCCCACAGTATCAATGTTGGAGTTGACGCAGTTGGACAGCGGGAAGTCCACGATGCGGTATTTGCCGCCGAACCCCACTGCAGGTTTTGCCGTTTTCTGTGTCAGCGCGTACAAGCGCGAGCCACGTCCGCCGGCAAGGATCATTGCCACAATTTCTTTTGCCATAGCTTTATTCTCCCCTTTTACACATTTCCGGATTTATTGGATTTGGAAATGGTTTGACTGTGTTGTGCGGATGCGCCCCGGTCACTCCTCGGTCTTGGCGGCCTTTTTGGCGCGGGGCTTGCGGGCAGGCTTTTCGGCTGCCGCGGGGGCAGCTTCAGCGGGCTCGGCTTTGGGTTTGCGGCCCCGCTTGGCGGGTGCTGCTTCGGGTGCGGCAGCGGCTTCTGCCTTGGGCTTCCGGCCGCGCTTGGCCGGAGCCTTTTCCGGTGCAGGTTCCGCTTCTGCCTTTGCCTTGCGGGCGGAGGTCTTTTTGGGCTTTTCCTCCTTTACGGCAGGCTCAGCCTTGGCGGTCTTCGTGGTCTTGGCGGCTGTCTTTTTGGCAGTGGTCTTTTTCACGGTCTGGGCCGTCTTGGTCGGATCTGCTGCCTTGCGGGTGCGCTTGGTGGGCACCTCAAAATACAGGGTGCTCATGGGCGGCAGGGTGATGGTAATGCTCTGCTCAAAGCCATGCAGGGGCTTCTTGTGGGTGCGCACGGACTTGTTATGGACCGCGCCGGAACCGCCGAAGGCCTCGTCATCGCTGTTCAGCACTTCCTTGTATGTACCTGCCACAGGTGCGCCCAGGGTATAGCCCTCGCGCAGGACGGGGTTGAAGTTGCAGACCACCAAGATCTGCTTGCCGTTTGCGTCCTTGCGCAGGAAGGCGACCACGCTCTGCTTGGAGTCATCGGGCACGATCCACTGGAAGCCCTCCCAGCTGTAATCGATCTGCCAGAAGGCGGGGTGCTCTTTATAGAAGGCGTTCAGGGTCTTGACGTAGTTCTGCAGCTCGGTGTGCTTGTCGTAGTCCAGCAGCATCCAATCCAGCTGCTTTTCCTCGTTCCACTCCGTGAACTGGCCAAACTCCTGCCCCATGAACAGCAGCTTCTTGCCGGGGTGGGCCATCATGTAGCCGAAGAAGGTGCGCAGGTTGGCAAACTTGGCATCGTACTCGCCGGGCATCTTGTTGATCAGGCTGCCCTTGCCGTGCACCACTTCATCGTGGCTGATGGGCAGCACAAAGTTTTCGCTGAAGGCATAGAAGAAGCTGAAGGTGACCTTGTTGTGGTTGCCCGCGCGGAAGAGCGGGTCGGTCTTCATGTAGCTGAGCATGTCGTTCATCCAGCCCATGTTCCACTTGAAGTTGAAGCCCAGGCCGCCGTCGCTGGCCGGTTTGGTGACCATGGGCCATGCGGTGGACTCCTCCGCGATCATGCACTTGTGGGGGTGGCGGCCCAGAACCGTATCGTTCAGCTTGCGCAGGAAAGCAACTGCTTCCAGGTTCTCCTTGCCGCCATTCTTATTGGGCTCCCATTCGCCCTGCTTGCGGTTGTAATCCAGATACAGCATGGAGGCCACGGCATCCACGCGCAGACCATCGATGTGATACTGCTCCAGCCAGTACAGGGCGCTGGAGATCAGGAAGCTCTGCACCTCGCTGCGGCCGAAGTCGAACACCATGGTGCCCCATTCTTTATGCTCGCCGCGCTTGGGGTTGGGGTCCTCGTAGCAGGCCTCTCCATCAAAGTTGTACAGGCCGAAGCCATCCTTCGGGAAGTGGGCGGGCACCCAATCCATGATGACACCGATGCCGGCCTCATGCATCTTGTCCACAAAGGCCATGAAGTCCTTGGGGGTGCCGTAGCGGCTGGTGGGGGCAAAATAGCCCGTGACCTGGTAGCCCCAGCTGCCATCGAAGGGATACTCCATCACGGGCAGAAGCTCCACATGGGTGTAGCCCATCTCCCGGATGTAGGGGATCAGCTCGTCGGCCAGCTCGGAATAATTATAGGGAACCTTCTCGTCCTTCAGCTTCCAGCTGCCCGCGTGCATCTCGTAGATGTTCATCGGGCCGTTGATCACGTCCGCCTTTTTCTGAGCAGTCTGCCAGGCATCATCGTGCCAGGCAAAGCCGGTGATATCGTAGACCTTGCTGCCGTTGGAGGGCCGGGTCTCCGCGTGGAACGCATAGGGGTCGGCCTTGTAGATCAGGTCGCCGCCCCGGGTGGTCACACAGTACTTGTAGACATCGTATTCCTTTACGCCGGGGATGAACAGCTCCCAGACAGAATCCCCATCCACTTTGCGCATCGGGTGGCTGCCCGGCTTCCAGCTGTTGAAATCGCCCACCACACTGATGGCGGTTGCATGGGGTGCCCAAACACGGAACACCACACCGGACTCTCCGGCGCGGGTCTCAAGGTGTGCACCAAAGTAACGGTATGCTTCGCAGTTGTTGCCCTGCTTGAACAGATAAATCGGCAGATCCGAGGGATCTTTCTGGATCTTTTCTTCCGTCGGTCTCATAAACAGCTCCTCCCCGTACAGGCCGCAGTGAGCCTATACCTTTGTACTCTCTTATATTAAAGAATTTTGTCCGATTTTTCAAGGGCTTTCCATCAAAATCTACCATAATCTTTTCGTCAATATTTTTCCATTGTGGTCAACTTATCTAATTTTACACAAGAATTCTCGGCAAACCTTACAGAATATAGGGCAAAAAGAAAAACCCGCCTCATTTTTCCTGTAAATCCAGGAAACTGAAGCGGGTGCTTTTTCAAATTTTTCCGTGTGCTATGCGGTTCAGCCTACAACGTAAACGTTGACCTGAATGGCTCCGTTGATGACCGACTCTGCGTAGGTCTCATAGAACAGGTCCACCAGAATCTGGCCCTTCTGCACCGCGATACCGGTGTCGGTGGCAACGGCATAACCGTAAACAAAGCTGCCGTCCGTGGAAGTGATGTACAGCAGCGTGCCATAGGGAATGACGCTGGGGTCAACGGCAACGGTGCCGTAGCCCAGGCCCAGGCCCGACGAGCCCTTGCCCGTGCGGGAATAATAGCCCGTGGCCTTGCCGGTGAGGACCTGGCTGTACGAGGCGGGGGCGTTGGTGGTGCCGTCCGGCCCGGTCAGGGGAGAAACGGGCGCACCGGCACCATAGGTCTTGATGACATGGTCGGTGGGCTCCACCGTGGTGGTCACATCCACCACCATGCTGTTTTCCAGCTCGCCGTCCACATACTTCTCGCGGGTGGTCACGGTCTGCTGACCCTCCGCGCCATGCTGCAGGGTGGTGGCCCGGCCGGTGTTGCGGAAGTACAGGCTGGTGTAGACATACTGGGTGTCGTAGGGGATGGTCTGGGTCTCCACCTTGTCCTGGTAGTCCACCCGGTGCACCGTGATCTCACTGCCCGCAGTGACCAGCTGATCCAGCGCAGGCTCGGTGTAGTCATCTGCCTCCAGGGTGATGCCGGCGCGCTCCAGCGCATCGGCAACGGTGCCAAAGGCCATCTTCACCGGGTACTCCTGGCCGTCGGCCTGAATGTTCACGGTGAAGGCCCGCTCAATGTTCAGGGTGGCAAGATTGCCGCTGAACGCGGTGTAGTAAACGTGGTCGCCCTCTTCGGCCTCAATGCCGGAAAGGCTCATGACGCGGGCAGGGTCAGTCTCACTGCTGACCACCAGCTGACGCGCACCATCGGAGTCGGTGACGTAGGTCAGCCGCAGATTCGCGGCGGTCACGGCCAAAGTGAACACAAGGCTCACTGCCATGACGCAGAACGCCAGCACACGGGGTGTGACCGCACGAGCGCGGTCAGACAATGCTTTTTGAAATTTGACGGAAGCGATACGAGACAACTCCTCTCTTTTCATCATTTTGGAATGCGGCGGGCTCTTCCTTTGCCCGCATAGCGCAGGGCATTTTTCCCTGCAAAGGGCCGTCTTTTTATACGGCGTTTTACTTCCTGAGAAATAAAATTTAGACGCTCCAACGTGTGTATAATCCGTTGAGCGGGCACTATTTTAGCAGACGACGGCCCATTTGTCAAATTCGCGTGGTTCAGTTTGACAATCGTTTCACATAGTTTTTTGTGCAATCTGTACATTGTTTTCCCTGATTCAGAATGATTTCGGGCGTTTCCTTCTGAAATTTTCCCAAAAAATTGGTCGTATTCGTTCATAATTTTTTAACATTTCAAGTCTGTTTCCCGGGGAGAAATCGTCGGGTTCTTTTGCACATTCCGGCGCATCAATCATGCGTAATCCGACATTTTGCGGCACAAATTCCCCGCTGTTTTCCTGCCAGAAATAACGGGGAGTTTCTCCGCAGTTTCTGTCAAAAACCGGCTTCCAGCAAAATGCCGAAAGGTAAAAAACGCCATAAAAAAAGACCACACTTCCGTGCCCTGCCGCAAACCGGTACAATGGGGTCAAAACAAAGAAAGGAAGGTTTTTATGCAGATCAAGATCACTCCCCGCACGCTGGGCGGCACCGAATTCACAGCCCAGCCCGCCCGGCTGCACCTGGGCGCACAGAACGCCGAGGGCGTGGACCGGCTGGTGTTCCAGCTGCCTGCGGAATGGGCCGGGTGCAGCGTCACCCTGCACATCCGCCACAGCGACGGCACCCTTGCCGCACCCCTTGTGCTGGATGCAGCCCACAGCGCGCCCGTGGGCCGCAGCTTCACGGGCTGGCCCGCCGGGCAATGGATGCTGGCCGCCACCGACGGCAGCGGCTATACCGCTTACACCCGCCCGGGCCGGTACGATGTCTACGACATCCTGCCTACCGATGGCACCGAGGAGGAGCCCAGTCCCTCGGTGTACGAACAGTTCATCGCCCAGGTATCGGGGCAGGCCGAAGCGGCAGTGCAGGCAGCTCAGAGCAGCGCCGCCAGTGAGGCCAGTGCCGCCCGGCAGGCGCAGGCCGCTGCCGACGCTGCCGAGCGGGCCGCACTGAATGGCAGCCGTGCCGCGACCTCCGCTTCCCGCGCCGAGAACGCCGCCCTGCGCGCCGAATCCTTTGCGCCCGAGGACGGCACCCTGCTCAGTGTCAACGGCAAAGGCGGCGCGGTAGTGCTGGACGCGCAGGACGTAGGCGCGCTGCCTGCCCCGGTGGCCCCGCAGGCTGGTGCCCTCCTGCGGGTGCTGTCCATCCGCAGCGATGGCAGTCTGGTGGTGGACACCGTCACTCCCGCCGCCCTCAAGACCCTGCTGGAGGCCACCTGATGTTCACGGTGCTGGATGTCTCCCGCTGGCAGGGCCGCATAGACTGGGATACCGTAAAAGCCAGCGGCCTGGTCCACGGCGTGATGCTGCGCGCACTGGGCAGCAGGAACGGCACGCCCTACATCGACCCCATGTTTGAAACAAACTACTCTGCCTGCATCCGGCTGGGCATCCCGGTGGGGGTCTACTATTACAGCTGTGCCGTTACCGCCCCACAGCGGGATACTGAGCTGGCCCTCCTGCACGATGCCCTCAGGGGAAAGCGGCTTCAGCTGCCCGCTGCCATCGACGTGGAGGATGCCCGCCTGCGTGCTCTGACACCGGACGCGCTCTCCGCCCTTGTTGCCGGGGCGGCACGGCAGCTGGAGCACTGGGGCCTGTACGCCATGGTATACACCTACACCCATTTTGCAGATACCGCCCTGCACATGGACACACTGTCCCCCTTTGACCTCTGGCTGGCGGACTACCGGGGCAAACGCCCGGCCCGCAGGCACGGAATGTGGCAGTACACCAGCAGGGGCAGGGTACCCGGCATCTCCGGCCCTGTGGACCTGAGCCGCACCGAAAAGGATTATCCCGCCCTGCTCCACCGGGCGGGGCTCGACTGTACCATCTTATAAGAGAAAGGAGTTCCCCATGAAGAAATGCAAGATCTCTCCCGCCACGCTGGCCCGCACGGCGGCGCTGGCACTGGCGCTGACCAATCAGGTGCTCAGCGCTACCGGCCACCGTGTCCTGCCCATTGAATCGGCAGAGCTGGAGCAGCTGGTCTCCACCGGCCTGACCATTGCCACCGCGCTGGTCAGCTGGTGGAAGAACAATTCCTTCACCCCGGAGGCCATCGAAGCCGATGACTTCCTCTGCCAGCTGAAGGAGCACAGATAACCAAAAAGGGACGATGCTTTTGCGGCATCGTCCCTTTTTGATTATCTGCTTTTGTTCTGAAGCACCGGCTCAGGAAATGGCATCCACGTCCCACTTCATGCGGACGGCATCCGCGCCGTCCAGTTTGATATTCAGTGCACCGGCATTGTCCAGCACCTGCTCCGGGGTGCGGGCACCGCACAGCACATGCAGGCCGGGGATCATCCGGGCCGTCAGGGCAATGACCAGCTGGGCCATGGTGCAGTCGTATTTCCCGGTCAGGTCGTCCCACTTGGCCAGCAGGTCCAGCGCCTGCTTCCGGCGGGCGGGCTGGAAGCTGGGGTTGCTATTCCGGGTGCTGCCCTCGGGGAAAGTGGTCTCCATGGTGACCCTGCCGGTGAGCAGACCCTGCTCCAGCGGGGAGTAGGCCTGCACCGAAACGCCCAGCTCCCTGCAGGTGGGCAGAAGCTGCTTTTCGATGCGGCGGGTCAGCAGGCTGTACTTCTCCTGAATGAC
>OHKX01000420.1_pt1 | contig 23369 bp, 18 predicted proteins | sample 1568921 | NCBI WGS metagenome assembly OHKX01 (sample SAMEA3879564, study PRJEB24766) | human gut metagenome | biome: human-associated habitat; feature: feces | place: USA | collected 1985/1987
TAAGATGGCCGGACGTCATGGTAACAAGGGTGTCGTTTCCCGTGTGCTTCCTGTTGAGGATATGCCATTCCTTCCAAACGGACGTCCACTGGATATCGTACTTAACCCACTCGGTGTTCCTTCACGAATGAACATCGGTCAGGTCCTTGAGATTCACCTGAGTCTCGCTGCAAAGGCACTTGGCTTCAATATCTCAACTCCTGTATTTGACGGAGCAAACGAGGTAGATATCGAGGATACACTTGAGCTTGCAAATGATTACGTAAATCTTCCGTTCGATAAGGAAGAGCTTGAAAAGGATTTACAGGCTGAGCATCCATACTGGAGCGCAGATGCTGAAATCTTCTATGATAAATATGTTGATACACTCCGTGAGGATGTTATGGAATACCTTTCAACAAACAGAGCTCACAGAAGCTTATGGAAGGGCGTTCCGATTTCAAAGGATGGAAAGGTACAGCTTCGTGATGGTAGAACAGGTGAGTGCTTCGATGGAAAGACAACTATCGGACACATGCATTACCTTAAGCTGCATCATCTTGTTGACGATAAGATCCATGCACGTTCAACAGGTCCTTACTCATTAGTTACACAGCAGCCACTCGGTGGTAAGGCACAGTTCGGTGGACAGCGTTTCGGAGAGATGGAGGTTTGGGCTCTTGAGGCATATGGTGCTGCATATACACTCCAGGAGATCCTTACAATGAAGTCCGATGATGTTGTTGGCCGTGTCAAGACCTACGAGGCTATCATCAAGGGTGAGAATATCCCTGAGCCTGGTATTCCAGAGTCATTCAAGGTACTTCTCAAAGAGCTTCAGGCACTTGGTCTGGATGTCAAGGTACTTGATGAGAACAGAGAAGAGGTTGAGCTTATCGAGACAAGTGAGTACGGTAATACAGATATCAACTCAATTATCGGAAACGATAAGGACTATGCATTCGAGGACAGTGAGTCATTCGCAGAGCATGGTTTCTCAAAGAAAGAATTTGATGACAACGAAGAGCTTGTTGACATAGAAGAGGAAGAGTCTCCTGAGACAGCGGATGACGATATTTTTGCTGATGAAGTTCTTGATGACGAAGAATAATTAGAAGGGAGTGCCAAAATGCCAGAAACAAATAATATAGAAAATAATCAGGCAATGCAGTTTGATGCGATTCAGATTGGATTAGCATCTCCTGAAAAGATCAGAGAGTGGTCACATGGCGAGGTTAAAAAGCCTGAGACTATTAACTATAGAACATTAAAGCCTGAAAAAGACGGTCTTTTCTGCGAGAAGATTTTCGGACCAACGAAGGACTGGGAGTGTCATTGTGGTAAATACAAGAAGATACGTTATAAGGGTGTTGTCTGCGACCGATGTGGCGTAGAAATCACAAAGTCAAGCGTTCGTAGAGAGCGTATGGGACACATCGAGCTTGCTGCTCCTGTATCTCATATCTGGTATTTCAAGGGTATCCCATCACGTATGGGACTCATCCTTGACTTATCTCCACGTGTACTTGAGAGAGTACTGTACTTTGCTTCATATATTGTGCTTGACCCGGGCGAGACAAAGCTTGCATACAAGCAGATTCTCAATGAGTCAGAGTACCAGGAGGCATGCGATACTTATGGCCGCTCAGCATTCCGTGTAGGAATGGGTGCTGAGTCTATCCGTGAGCTTTTAGCAGCAATCGATCTTGAGAAGGATTCGGCAGAGCTTAAGGCAGAGCTTGAGAATGCTACAGGCCAGAAGCGTGCACGTATCATCAAGAGACTTGAGGTTGTAGAGGCTTTCCGTGAGTCAGGAAACAAGCCTGAGTGGATGATTATGACAGTTATTCCTGTTATCCCGCCGGATCTTCGTCCAATGGTTCAGCTCGATGGAGGACGTTTTGCAACAAGTGATCTTAACGACCTTTACAGACGAATTATCAACCGTAACAACCGTCTTAGAAGACTTCTTGATCTTGGAGCTCCGGATATTATCGTTCGTAACGAGAAACGTATGCTTCAGGAGGCTGTCGATGCACTTATCGACAATGGCCGTCGTGGCCGTCCTGTTACCGGTCCCGGAAACAGAGCTCTTAAGTCTCTTTCAGACATGCTCAAGGGAAAGGGAGGACGTTTCCGTCAGAACCTTCTCGGAAAGCGAGTTGACTACTCGGGACGTTCAGTTATCTGTGTAGAGCCAAAGCTTAAGATTTATCAGTGTGGTCTTCCAAAGGAGATGGCTATCGAGCTTTTCAAGCCATTCGTTATGAAGGAGCTTGCCGCTAACGGAACCGCACACAACATAAAGAGTGCAAAGAAGATGGTTGAGAGACTTCAGCCGGAGGTATGGGATGTCCTTGAGGATGTCATCAAAGAGCATCCGGTTATGCTTAACCGAGCTCCTACACTCCACAGACTTGGAATCCAGGCTTTCGAGCCAATCCTTGTAGAAGGTAAGGCTATTAAGCTTCATCCACTTGTATGTACAGCGTTCAATGCCGATTTCGATGGTGACCAGATGGCTGTCCATCTTCCGCTTTCTGTTGAGGCTCAGGCTGAGTGTAGATTTATGCTTCTTTCACCTAACAACCTTCTTAAGCCATCTGATGGTGGTCCTGTTGCCGTTCCTTCACAGGATATGGTACTTGGTATTTACTACCTTACACAGGAAAGACCAGGTGCAAAGGGTGAGGGCAAGATTTTCAAGAGCATTAATGAAGCAGTTCTTGCTTATGAGAATGGTATAATTACATTACATGCCAAGATTATGGTTCATGTAACTAAGAATGTTAACGGAGAAGAGCTTTCAGGTAATATTGAGTCTACACTTGGAAGACTTATATTTAATGAGATTCTCCCTCAGGATTTAGGATATGTTGACAGAAGCAAGGAAGAGAATTTATTACTTCCAGAAGTTGATTTCCATGTAGGAAAGAAGCAGCTTAAGGATATCTTACAGCATGTTATCAATACTCATGGTACTACAACAACTGCAGAGGTTCTTGATGATATCAAGGCTATGGGTTATAAGTACTCTACCAGAGCTGCCATGACTGTTTCTATTTCTGAGATGACAGTGCCACCAGTTAAGAAGCAGCTTCTTGCTGAGGCAGAAAAGAAAGTTGAACAGATTACTGTTAAATATAACAGAGGTCAGGCTACTGACGAGGAAAGACATAAGAATGTTATCCGCGTATGGCAGGAGACTGATGATAAGATTAAGGATGCCCTTCTTCAGGGTCTTGATAAATATAACAACATCTTCATGATGGCTGACTCAGGTGCCCGTGGTTCTAACCAGCAGATTAAGCAGTTAGCAGGTATGCGTGGTTTGATGGCTGATACATCAGGTAACACTATCGAACTTCCTATCAAGTCAAACTTCCGTGAAGGTCTTGATGTTCTGGAATACTTTATTTCAGCTCACGGTGCCCGTAAAGGACTTTCAGATACAGCCCTTCGTACAGCCGATTCAGGATACCTTACAAGAAGACTTGTTGATGTTTCTCAGGATCTTATTATCAGAGAGACAGATTGTAGCGCAGGTAAGCAGATACCTGGTATGTATGTTTACTCATTTGTTAATAACAGAGCTACTAACTCAAGTGATGCCAAGGAAGATATCCTTGAGCCATTACAGGAGCGTATTACAGGAAGATACTTAGCTGAGGATATTGTTGACCCGGCTACAGGTGAGGTTATTGTTGAAGCTAACCATCTTGTAACTCCTAAGAGAGCAGAAGCTATTATTAAGACTGGTGTTGATAAGGTTAAGATTAGAACAATCCTTACTTGCCGTTCACACATTGGTGTATGTGCTAAATGTTATGGAACTAACATGGCAACTGGTCAGACTGTTCAGGTTGGTGAAGCTGTTGGTATTATCGCAGCCCAGTCAATCGGTGAGCCTGGTACACAGCTTACTATGAGAACATTCCATACAGGTGGTGTTGCCGGTGATAATATTACTCAGGGTCTTCCTAGAGTAGAAGAGCTTTTCGAGGCAAGAAAGCCTAAGATGCTTGCTGTACTTGCTGAGTTTGGCGGAACTGTAAGTATTGTTAAGACTGAGAAGAAGACTGAAATCGTTATAACTGATGATGAAGGTAATTCAAAGGCTTATCCATTATCTAAGGATACAAGAGAAAAGGTTGTTGAAGGACAGGTTGTTGCTAAGGGTGAGGAAATCACAGAGGGTTCTGAGAATCCACATGATATCGTAAGAATCCTTGGCGTAAGAGCTGTTCAGGATTATCTCCTTCGTGAAGTTCAGAAGGTTTACCGTATCCAGGGTGTTGATATCAATGATAAGCATATTGAGCTTATCGTTCGTCAGATGCTTAAGAAGATAGTTGTTGATGAAGCTGGAGATTCTAAGTTCCTTCCAGGATCACAGGTTGATACAATTGAGTTCCAGGAAGTTAATGAGAGACTTGAGGAAGAAGGAAAGACACCTGCTACAGGTACTCCGATTATCCTTGGTATTACTAAGGCTTCACTTGCTTCTACATCATTTATGTCAGCTGCCTCATTCCAGGAGACAACTAAGGTTCTTACAGATGCAGCTATTAACGGAAAGATTGATCCACTTATTGGTCTTAAAGAGAATGTTATTATTGGTAAGCTTATCCCTGCCGGTACAGGTATGAAGCGTTATCAGGATATCAAGATCAGTTCTACAGATAACTACATTGAAGAAGATGAAGATGAGTCTGGTGAAGACGAGCTTGTTTTCACACAGGAAGATTAATTCTTTATAGAAACTTATGGCGTGTCAGATTGATAAAATCTGGCACGCTTTTGTCTTTTTTTGAAAAAATGCTTGACACTGAATTTGCAAATATATATACTAATAAAGCGTGCGAATAGGCAAGTACTATTTTTGCGCTGTTTTGGTGACAAAACATTTTCTTAGTTGATACTAAGATGCAACCATTCATTATTCTAATTTCGGGAGGTGAAAACGGAATGCCAACATTTAACCAGTTAGTAAAACAGGGAAGAAAGACTGCAGTAAAGAAGTCTACAGCACCAGCTCTTCAGAAGGGTTACAACTCACTTCAGAAGAAGGCAACAGATATCTCTTCTCCACAGAAGAGAGGTGTTTGTACAGCTGTTAAGACTGCTACACCTAAGAAGCCTAACTCAGCTCTTAGAAAGATTGCCAGAGTACGTCTTTCTAATGGTATCGAGGTAACATCTTACATCCCAGGTGAGGGACACAATCTTCAGGAACACAGCGTTGTTCTTATAAGAGGTGGAAGAGTAAAGGATTTACCAGGTACAAGATACCACATCATCAGAGGAACACTTGATACAGCAGGTGTTGCAAAGAGAAGACAGGCTCGTTCTAAGTACGGTGCTAAGAGACCTAAGGACGCTAAGTAATTAAGCCTGAATTAAGACACGCATTTATATGAATGCATGCAAGTTTTACAATTTGCAAGAGTCAGATTTGTAAGAATCTGATTTTTACGAACAAATTAAATTTTGAATTGTGCCGGAATTAGATTAATCAAGAGGTTGCAGGTTAATATATACGGCGCGAACACATTTTTTATTTGTGAGTACCTATGATTTAATAAATTTATTAAGGAGGGAAGAACCGTGCCACGTAAAGGACATACACAGAAAAGAGATGTATTAGCAGATCCTATTTACAACAATAAGGTAGTTACTAAGCTTATCAACAACATTATGCTTGATGGTAAGAGAGGAGTAGCTCAGAAGATTGTTTACGGTGCTTTTGATAGAGTTGCAGCTAAGACTGAGAGACCAGCTATCGAAGTATTTGAAGAAGCTATGAACAATATTATGCCAGTTCTTGAAGTTAAGGCTAGACGTATCGGTGGAGCTACTTACCAGGTACCTATCGAAGTTAAGCCAGACAGAAGACAGGCTTTAGCTCTTCGTTGGATGACTACATTCTCTAGAGCAAGAGGCGAGAAGACTATGGAAGAAAGACTCGCTAACGAAATTCTTGATGCAGCTAACAACACAGGTGCATCAGTAAAGAGAAAAGAAGATATGCACAAGATGGCAGAAGCAAACAAGGCTTTTGCTCATTACAGATTCTAATTATAATTATAGGAGGTTTTATCCATGGCTGGAAGAGAATATCCATTGGAGAGAACCAGAAATATCGGAATTATGGCTCATATTGATGCTGGTAAGACAACATTAACAGAGCGTATCCTTTATTATACTGGTGTTAATCACAAGATTGGTGATACTCATGAAGGTACTGCTACTATGGACTGGATGGCCCAGGAGCAGGAGAGAGGTATCACAATCACTTCAGCTGCTACAACATGTCACTGGACACCTGAGAAAGAGGGTAAGCCAGATAAGACACAGCCAGAATACCGTATTAACATTATCGATACTCCAGGACACGTTGACTTCACAGTAGAGGTTGAGCGTTCACTTAGAGTACTTGATGGTGCCGTAGGTGTATTCGATGCACAGAACGGTGTTGAGCCACAGTCAGAGAATGTATGGCGTCAGGCTGATAAGTACAATGTACCTCGTATGGCTTTCATGAACAAGATGGATAAGATGGGCGCTGATTTCTTCGGATCATGCAACCAGCTTATTACAAAGCTTGGAAAGAATCCTGTACTTGTACAGATTCCTATCGGTAAGGAAGATGACTTCCAGGGTATTATCGACTTATTCGAGATGAAGGCTTATGTCTTCAACGGAGATAAGGGTGATGATATCGCTGTTGGTGAGATTCCAGACGATTTAAAGGATCAGGCTCAGGAATATCATGACAAGCTCGTTGAGCAGTGTGCTGAACTTGATGAAGACCTTATGGAGAAGTTCTTTAATGATGAGGAAATTTCAGTTCCAGAGTTAAAGGCTGCTTTAAGAAAGGGTACTATCGAGGGTACAGCTATTCCTTGTCTTTGCGGTACAGCTTATAAGAACAAGGGTGTTCAGAAGCTTCTTGATGCTGTTATCGAGTACATGCCAGCTCCTACAGATATCCCAGATATCACAGGTGTTGACGAAGACGGTAACGAAGTAACAAGAAAGTCATCTGATGAAGAGCCATTTGCAGCTCTTGCATTCAAGATTATGACTGATCCATTCGTTGGTAAGTTAGCATTCTTCAGAGTTTACTCAGGTACATTAAACGGTGGTTCATATGTACTTAACTCTAATAAGAATAAGAAAGAAAGAGTTGGCCGTATCCTTCAGATGCACGCTAACCAGAGAAAAGAAATTGATAAGGTTTACTCAGGAGATATCGCTGCTGCAGTAGGTCTTAAGGTTACAGTAACAGGTGATACTATCTGTGATGAAGCACATCCAGTTATCTTAGAGTCTATGGAATTCCCAGAGCCAGTTATCGAGCTTGCTATCGAGCCAAAGACTAAGAATGACCAGGGTAAGATGGGTGAAGCTTTAGCAAAGCTTGCTGAAGAAGATCCTACATTCCGTGCTCATACAGATCAGGAAACAGGTCAGACAATCATCGCTGGTATGGGTGAGCTTCACCTTGATATCATCGTTGACAGACTTCTTCGTGAGTTCAAGGTAGAGGCTAACGTTGGTGCACCTCAGGTTGCTTACAGAGAGTGCTTTACTAAGGCAGTTGATGTTGATAGTAAGTATGCTAAGCAGTCAGGTGGACGTGGTCAGTATGGTCACTGTAAAGTACGTTTCTCACCACTTGAAGCTAACGTTGATAAGTTTGATGTTGAGACAAAGAACACAGTATTAATTAACGAACCTCCAGTACTCTTCTGTGAGTCTTCAGTAGTTGGTGGTGCTATTCCTAAGGAATATATCCCTTCAGTTGCTGACGGTATCAGAGAAGCTGCTAATTCAGGTATCTTAGCTGGATTCCCAGTTCTCGGACTTAGAGCAGATATTTACGATGGTTCATACCATGAAGTCGATTCTTCAGAAATGGCATTCCACATTGCTGGTTCTATGGCATTCAAGGATGCTATGGCTAAGGCAGCACCTGCCCTTCTTGAGCCTATCATGAAGGTTGAGGTTACTATGCCAGAAGAATACATGGGTGATGTAATCGGTGATATCAACTCACGTAGAGGACGTATTGAGGGTATGGAAGATATCTCAGGTGGTAAGATGATTAAAGCATTCGTTCCACTTGCTGAGATGTTCGGATATGCTACTGACCTTCGTTCTAAGACACAGGGTCGTGGTAACTACTCTATGTTCTTCGATAAGTATGAGCAGGCTCCAAAGTCTGTTCAGGATAAGGTTATTTCTGATAGAAATAAGTAATAACTATAAAAATATAGTTGAAATATTTCACTAAATGAAATATAATAAATATCAGCTATGACAAAGCCCGAGGGGGATACCCCTCAGGGCAATCTAAATATTTTTAGGAGGATTTTAAACAATGGCAAAGGCTAAATTTGAGAGAACAAAACCACATTGTAACATTGGTACAATCGGACACGTAGATCACGGTAAGACTACATTAACAGCTGCTATCACAAAGACTCTTCATGAGAGACTTGGTACAGGTGAGGCTGTTGCATTCGAGAATATTGATAAGGCACCAGAGGAAAGAGAAAGAGGTATCACTATCTCTACAGCTCACGTTGAGTATGAAACAGACAAGCGTCACTATGCACACGTTGACTGCCCAGGCCATGCTGACTATGTAAAGAACATGATCACAGGTGCTGCTCAGATGGATGCAGGTATCCTTGTTGTTGCTGCTACTGATGGTGTTATGGCTCAGACAAGAGAGCATATCCTTCTTGCTCGTCAGGTTGGTGTTCCTTACATCGTTGTATTCATGAACAAGTGTGATATGGTTGATGATCCAGAACTTCTTGAATTAGTAGATATGGAAATCAGAGAACTTCTTAACGAGTACGGATTCCCAGGAGATGATACTCCAATCATCCAGGGTTCAGCTCTTAAGGCTCTTGAAGATCCTAACAGCGAATGGGGTGATAAGATCCTTGAGCTTATGCATACTATTGATGAGTATGTTCCAGATCCAGAAAGAGATACAGATAAGCCATTCCTTATGCCTGTAGAGGACGTATTCTCTATCACAGGACGTGGTACTGTTGCTACTGGTAGAGTAGAGAGAGGTGTTCTCCACGTTAATGAGGAAGTTGAAATCGTTGGTATCCACGAAGATATCCGTAAGGTAGTTGTAACTGGTATCGAGATGTTCAGAAAGCTTCTTGATGAGGCTCAGCCAGGTGATAACATTGGTGCACTTCTTAGAGGTGTTCAGAGAGACGAAATCCAGAGAGGACAGGTTCTCTGCAAGCCAGGTTCAATCACACCACACCACAAGTTTACAGCTCAGGTTTACGTATTAACAAAGGACGAGGGTGGACGTCATACTCCATTCTTCAACAACTACAGACCACAGTTCTACTTCAGAACAACTGATGTAACTGGTGTTTGCGAGCTTCCAGCTGGTACAGAAATGTGCATGCCTGGTGATAACGTAGAGATGACAGTTGAACTTATCCATAACGTAGCTATGGAGCAGGGTCTTCGTTTCGCTATCCGTGAGGGTGGTAGAACAGTTGGTTCTGGTGCTGTTGCAACAATCATCGAGTAATTGTTATTAATACAGTTCTTTCAAGGGTTTCCGAGGTTATCGGAAACCCTTTTTTGCGCGAGCAGCTCCTTGAGAAGTCATGGGCAGTTAGCAGTCGTGCTCGCGAAGTAATGAGCTAGAATATGATAAAAAGAGGAGTACAACATGCTATACATAATGCGTCATGGCAGGACGGACTGGAATGTACGTCATAAATTGCAGGGAAGAACAGATATACCGCTTAATGATGAAGGCAGAATGATGGCGGCAGAGGCTGGGAAACAGTATTCAGATATACATTTTGACATATGTTACTCATCTCCTTTAGAAAGAGCAAAAGAAACGGCAGAGATTTTCCTGAAGGGAAGAAATGTTCCTGTGTATACAGATGACAGACTTGTTGAGATGGGATTTGGAGTATATGAAGGAATAGAAAATTCATTTGCTATAGATGACTGTCCGATTAATACTCTTTTTAAGAAGCCTGATAAATATGTTACGGTTGAAGGCGGAGAAAGCTTTGAGGAGCTTTTCGCAAGAACAGGAGAGTTTATAGACAATGTGGTTATGCCACAGGTTAATAGTGGTAAAGATATACTGATTGTTGGTCATGGTGCAATGAACTGCAGTATTATAGCAAAATTCAGAGGAACACCACTGGATAAATTCTGGGATGGAATGACTGATAATTGTCAGGTGGTAAAGCTTATATAATATTATAAAACATAATTTTTACGATTTATTCAGACCAAATCATGATTGGTTTCGTATATAAGTATAGAAGTTAATAAATGAGACTTTGACTTACAACGGAAGGTTAGGATGGTGATTGGGATGAGTAGGAGAGATGGCAGGAGAAAATACAAAAAAAGAGGAAAAAGGAAGAATCAAATATTCCTTGTAATGATGACTATACTGGCATGTACGGTAGCAATTGTATTAACAGTCAAGATGAATAATATGAATGTCAGCAAAGGTGTAGCAGTTGGTGCAGAATATACAGCGATTAAGAGCGATGGTAATGTGACGGAGGAACAGCTTTCTGTAAGTGAAGAGACTGTAAATGATTTACCAGATGTATACAGAATAGAATGCTATGAATCGCTTAATCAGAATCCAGAGCTGCCAACAGGATGCGAGATTACATCGTTAACCTCCGTACTAAATTATTATGGCTGTAATGTTGATAAAACAACTATGGCAGATGAATATCTTAAGAAAGGCAATGGCAGCTTCTACGAAATGTTTCTTGGTAATCCAAGGGATAACACAAGTTACGGATGCATGTCACAGCCAATTGTTAATGCAGCTAATAAATATTTTAAAGTTAATAATATGTCAGCAGTTGCAAAGAATATCAGCGGAACAGATTTTAAAGAGATTCTAGGTATGGTTGCTCAGGGTGACCCGATAGTAATATGGAATACAATAGATATGAGACAGCCATATGAATCTAAGACATTTGTATTTAATGGGAAAGAATATACATGGATGTCTCCAGAACATTGTGTTGTAATTACAGGATATGATCTTAATAAGAATATTGTTTATATAATGGATCCTATGGAAGGTAACATAACAAGGAATCTTGAGACATTTCAATCAAGATATGAAGAGATGCACAGCCAGGCTGTCTATATTATAGAATAATTAAGGGAGGGCAATATTGTCCTCCCTTTAGTCATGTTATTAGTTTGATTTAATATTGTGCCTTGCATTAAGTTTCTTGGCACAATGTATGAATGCAGGGAACAAAAATGCGTCAGCAGCAATCCATGCGATTGGTGAGGCGAGGCATGCCCCCATGAATCCAATATTTGGAATAAGTATGATGGCTGCAAATGCACGGCCAATCATCTCTAAGATACCAGCTGATATTGCAAATACTGAGAAGCCCATACCTTGTATGCAGAAGCGGACTACGTTAACACCTGTAAGCGGAATGTAGAAGCATGCAGATGCAAGGATGAACTGTCTTGTAAGAGCAATTATGGTTGTCTCTGATGCATTAACGAATAATAATGCAATATAATCTGTAGTGAAATACAGTGCAATAAGAGAAAGAACACTGTATACTGAACCGATTATCATAGCGGAGCGTACGCCCTGACCAAGTCTTTTAATCTTGGCAGCTCCAACATTCTGTCCGGCATAGGTTGCCATGGTTGAGCCGAGTGCATCAAATGGACAACAGGTAAAGTTGAACATCTTAGAACCAGCAGTCATTGCAGCTACATATGTTGAACCAAGTGTATTGACAGCAGCCTGAAGGATTGTACTTCCGATGGCTGTTATTGAATACTGGAGTCCCATAGGAACACCATTCATGCACAGGTTGGTGATGAATCTTCTATCAAGTACCCTTTCTGATTTGTCACCTTTTAAGATGTCATATTTCTTATACATATATATAAGGCAGGTAAGTCCTGAAATTAACTGTGATGTTACAGTTGCCCATCCAGCTCCGGTAACACCCATCTTACATACAAGAATAAGAAAGAAATCAAGTACAACATTTATTATTGAAGAAAGCACAAGGAAAACTACAGGTGTCTTGCTGTCACCAAGCGAACGGATAACGCCGGATACCATGTTGTACAGGAACACAGTTGGGATTCCGATGAATATAACAACTATGTAATTGTAGGCATGGTCAATAATATCTGCAGGTGTATTCATAACGATAAGTATCCTGCGGCAGAATATTACGGATGCAAGTGTAAGCACTATGGAAAACACAACACTGCAGATATATCCGTTAAATACATATTTTCTAAGGTCCGAAGGCTTCTTTGCACCAAAGCACTGGGCAACCGGAATCACGAATCCGTTACAGACTCCCATACAGAAACCGATTATCATGAAGTTGATAGAACCTGTTGCTCCAACTCCGGCAAGAGCTTCAACACCGAGAGTTTTACCAACGATTATTGTGTCAACAAGGTTGTAGAACTGCTGAAACAGCATTCCGAACAGCATTGGAACTGCGAATCCAAGAATATGCTTGGAAGGCGAACCATTTGTCATGTCTTTTACCATAGGATTTCCTCACTTTCGTATATTTATAAAGCCAAATGATTATACTATATTTTTGAGAACTGTCAAACTGATTTTGCACGAATTTGAATTAATTTAACGAATTATTGTCTTAATATGAAATGTCTGTTAAAATGCATAGGTAATATTTATGCGGAGGCAGACATGAAGAAAACTTTTGATGTTAAGAGACTTACAACGCTGGCATTACTTACAACAATAGCGCTGACAATATTTGTTGTGGAATCAGCGATACCTACGCTTGTTCCAATACCGGGAGTCAAGTTAGGACTTGCCAATATAGTTACACTTTTTGTATTAAAAAGGTATAAATTCAGTGATGCAGCTATTGTGCTGGCTATGAGAATTATACTGGCTACTATATTTACAGGGCAGGCGGTATCATTTATATATAGTGTAAGTGGTGGATTCTTATGCCTTATTGTGATGGCAGCTGTTAATAAATTGCTTAGGGGACAGTATATATTTCTTACGGGAATACTTGGTGCAGTGTCGCACAATGCAGGTCAGATTCTTGCTGCATTTTTCATACTCAGATTGTCAGGTATATTTGCGTATATGCCGTTTCTTGTGATAAGCGGTGTTATAACAGGTCTGTTTACGGGCCTTGTGTGCTTCTTTGCAGACAAATATATTCCTAAAAAATATACTATGTAGCAGATGGAGGCGATTGTGAAAAAAAGAGTTATTGCAGTGGTAGCTGTGATTGTCCTGCTTGTCGGGGCAAGTGTGGCTTCTATTATATATATGAAATCAGGAAAGAATGACGGTAGTAAGACCGCTTATATATACAGAGATAACGAATTGTTAAGAACTGTATCGTTAGATGATGTTAAGAATCCGTATACGTTCAGGATTGAATACGGGGATGGAGAATACAATGATATTCTTGTTGAGAATGGAAAGATTAAGATAGCTGATGCAAGCTGTCCGGATAAGCTGTGTGTGAACATGGGCTATATATCTGAGCCTTTAATGCCAATCACATGTCTGCCTAATCATCTTGTTATCAGAATTGTGAATGACGGCGAAGAATCGCCGTCACTCGATGGTGTTGTGTATTAATTATTTCATCCAGCGGCCAGAAGCACCACATGGAAGAACAAGTCCGTTGCTTGAAACAGGGAGACCTACTTCCTGTGAATCACAGTGTCCGCCAAAGCTCTTAAGTTCTGTGCTTAACATATAAGTAAGAACGGCTGGCTGAAGACCTGTGGTGTATGAATTAATAAGGAAAAATAATGGTTCATCAGAAAGAAGCTGTGCACAAAGCTTAACAAGCGGGTGTATGGCTTCTTCTATTTTCCAGATTTCTCCTTTAGGACCACGTCCATATGAAGGTGGATCCATGATGATTGCATCGTAATGGTTGCCTCTTCTTATCTCTCTTTCTACAAACTTTACACAGTCATCAACTATCCATCGGATAGGCTTATCAATAAGTCCTGAAGACTGCGCATTTTCTTTAGCCCATGCGACTATACCTTTAGAAGCATCTACATGTGTAACATTAGCACCAGCGGCTGCACATGCAAGTGTTGCTCCACCTGTATAAGCAAACAGGTTAAGAACCTTTACAGGTTCACTGCCACGTTTTTTTCTGGCATCAGAGATTATCTTTCCAAACCAGTCCCAGTTAGCAGCCTGCTCAGGGAATATTCCTGTGTGCTTGAAGCTGAATGGCTTTAAGTTGAATGTCAGCTCCTGTTCAAATGAAGGACTGTTGTAGTGAATCTGCCACTGCTGAGGAAGGTCAAAGAACTCCCATTCTCCGCCGCCCTTAGAACTTCTGTGGTAATGACCGTTCATATTCTTCCAGCCACGCTCTTTCTTAGGAGTGTCCCATATTACCTGTGGATCCGGGCGTACAAGAATATACTTACCCCAGCGTTCAAGTTTTTCGCCCTTAGAGGTATCTATTACTTCATAATCTTTCCAGTTGTCAGCTATAAACATAATTAAGTATCCTTTTCTATATAAAAATGTGTTGCAGTTTGGTACCGCATTTGTTATTAAATAATTATATACGAAAATATTAATAACTGCAATCGTGCAAAAATGTTTTGAACAGGCAAGTTTTATGTTAATATATTTCTATCGAAATCTGATTAAGGGGCGTTGCATATTGAAAAATGTTAGTTTAAAGAATATACGGAAAGATATTGTATCAGGAATAATTGTTGCTCTTGTGTCAATTCCTATATCAATGGGATATGCACAGATTGCGGGACTGCCAGCGGTGTATGGTCTGTACTGCTCTATTCTGCCAGTGCTTATATATGGACTTGTGACATCTTCGCCACAGTTTGTGTTCGGAGTGGATGCAACTCCGGCGGCACTTGTCGGTGGAACACTTGCAACGCTTGGGATAGTGTCAGGCTCTGAGGAGGCGAAGGCAGTAGTTCCGTCGATAACTTTAGTTGCAGCATTGTGGCTGCTGCTTTTCTTCTTTATCAAAGCAGGGCGTATTGTCAATTACATATCGACACCTGTAATGGGTGGATTCATAAGCGGTATTGGTGTGACAATAATTCTTATGCAGACAGCGAAGCTGTTTGGCGGTAATGCGGGAACAGGAGAGGCAATAAAGCTTCTTATACATATAGCTGGGGAGATGAAGTCGTTTAATCTGTTGTCAGCAATGCTTGGAGTCGGAACAGTTGTGATTATTCTTGTTGCGAAGAAGTTCATTCCAAAGTTTCCGATGTCAGTACTTCTTATGGTACTTGGTGCACTTGCAACTGCAATTTTTCATATTGACAGATTCGGTGTTAAGCTTCTTCCACATGTTGATAAGGGGCTGCCGGGATTCTCACTTCCTGATATGTCAGTTGTGTTTAAGAATCCGTCAGATATAATACTTCTTGGACTTTCAGTGGCAGGTGTTGTCATGGCGCAGACATTGCTTGCAACTAATAATTATGCCAACAAATATGGCTATAAAGTAAGCAATAACAGAGAAATTCTGTCTTATGCTGCTGCAAATGCGGCTTCTGCTGTAATTGGCGGATGCCCTTTGAATGGAAGTGTGTCAAGAACAGGAATTGCAGACCAGTTTGGTTGTAAATCACAGGTTATGTCAATAACAGCTTCTCTGACAATGCTTCTTATAGTGCTTTTTGGAACACCGGTGCTTGAGTATCTTCCTGTACCAATACTTACAGGAATTGTTGTTGCAGCACTGATAGGAATTACTGAATTCGGGCTTGCGGTTAAATTATGGAAAACAGACCATACGGAGTTTGCAATATTTGTAGGAGCATTTTTAGGTGTTCTGTTATTCGGAACGATATACGGAGTTGTAATCGGTGTTATTCTTTCATTCATAGCTGTTATTGTCAAAGCGGTTGAACCACCAAGAGCATTTCTCGGAGTTATAACGGGACAGGAAGGGTTCTACAGTCTTAATAGATACCGTAATGTAAAGAAGATAAAAGGTGCGGTTATATACAGATTTAACGGTGCGCTTTTCTTTGCAAATATTAATACATTTGTTGATGATATAGAAAAGAATCTTGATGATAATACTAAATGGGTAATTGTAGACGCCGGAGGTGTGGGTTCTATTGATGTGACGGCAGTTGACAGGCTTATGTCTTTATATAAGGCACTTGAAAAGAAAGGAATCAGATTCTATATTACAGAGCATGAACACACACTTAATGACCAGCTAAGAGAGCTTGGTGCAGGTGAGCTAGTTGAAAAAGGAGTTGTTAGAAGAACGATTCCGCTTGCTCTAAGAGATGCAGGGCTGGACAGACCTTATCCTGTCGAGGAGGGGGAAGAAGAGCAGGTTGTTTCTGGCGGGGTACATGAGGACAACGAAAGACTTGCTGAGATTGAGTGGGCTTTTGGTGCAGATGCAGACGAATGGCTTGAGAAGATGGCAGCAGAGATGGCTGATGAGATTGGCAGTGTCAAGAAAGATGAGAAGAATGTTATTGTTGATGCTGAAAAGCATGCTGCATGGGGAAGAATCGGACTCTTTGATGAGAATGACCTGCTTGAGCGGCTTGAAATGCATTTGTTTGACGATAAAAAATATCCTAATCTTGATATTGATGATATTGAGAAAAGAATTGATGAGCGCCGTGTGGTTGTTGAGAAGAAGCTGGCACAGATTAATCCTGACGCAATCCAGATGCTTAAAGAACACAGAAAGGAAATGCTTGACAGATTAAAGCTTCACAATCCGTATGCATATGAGCATATGATGGAGCAGAAGAGGAAGCATTATGAACATCTGAAGAAGAAAGATCCGGAGCTTGCACAGAAGCTTAAGAATTTCTATAATCTTTCAGATGATGACAAATAATTTATATAACGGAGATAATAGTGAATATATTAAATGTAGAAAAGGTCAGCAAGACCTACGGAGAAAAGGAACTTTTTAATAATATAAGTTTGGGAATTAACAGTGGCGATAAGATTGGACTTATAGGTGTGAATGGAACTGGTAAGTCTACACTTTTAAAGATTATTGCAGGTGTTGAAGAACCAGATGAGGGACAGGTTGTCAAGGGCAGGGGGATTGAGCTTGCGTATCTTGCACAGACACCTCTGTATTATGAGAATGAAAATGTACTGGAATATGTTATGCGTGGAAAGCATGCGGACAGCCAGCCAAAAGCAAAAGAGATTCTTAACAAGCTTGGAATAACAAATCATGGCGCAATGATGAATATTTTATCAGGTGGTCAGAAAAAGAGAGCGGCACTTGCGAGAACTTTAGTTGAGCCGGCAAGACTTCTTATTCTTGATGAACCTACGAACCATCTTGATAATGACATGGTACTCTGGCTGGAACAGTTTATTAAGAATTTCAAGGGAGAACTTATCATGGTTACTCATGACAGGTATTTCCTTGATAATGTAACTAACAGGATTGTAGAGCTTGATAAAGCTTTCCTTTATAGCTACGATACGAATTATTCAGGCTTTCTTGAACTGAAAACCCAGCGTGAGGAGATGGAGAGGGCAACTGAGGCTAAGAGACAGAATATATTAAGGAAGGAACTCGCGTGGATAAGAAGAGGATGCCAGGCTCGTTCTACCAAGCAGCAGGCACGAATTGACAGATTCGAGGATATGAAGGAGGCTTCAAAGCAGGCGAGAGCAAGATTTGACAAGCAGCTTATGGATATGAATTCAGTCAGCAGCAGGCTTGGAAGAAAGACTGTTGAACTCCACAACATTTGCAAAAGCTTTGGAGAGAGGACAATAATTGACGATTTCACCTACATTTTTCTAAGAGATGACAGAATAGGTATTGTCGGTGATAACGGATGCGGCAAGTCTACGCTTATGAAGATTATAGCAGGCCAGCTTGAGCCGGACAGCGGCAGTGTTGAGGTTGGAGAGACTGTAAGAATCGGATATTTCATGCAGGAGAACGAACCACTTGACGACAGCCTTACTGTGCTAGAGTTCGTAAGAAGCATAGGTGAATATGTTACGACGGCAGATGGAAAGGCAACAGCGTCACAGATGTGTGAGAAGTTTCTTTTTACACCGAAGCAGCAGTGGACGCCTATAAGCAAGCTGTCAGGTGGTGAGAAGAGGAGACTTTATCTGTTAAGTGTTCTTATGAGTGCACCAAATGTACTTATTCTCGATGAGCCTACCAACGACCTTGACATTGAAACTCTTGAGATACTTGAGGAGTATCTTGATGGATTTGCGGGTATTGTAATCACTGTTTCACATGACAGATATTTCCTTGACAGAGTTGTTGACAGGATATTTGCATTTGAGGCAGGAGGCCACCTTACACAGTACGAAGGCGGTTATACGGACTACAGGGATAAATGTGTTTCTTCTATATATAATGTGGCATCAAATGGAACATCTGATACATCTAAATCAAAGGCAGCAGGTCAGGTGAAGAAAGCATATAACAGCCATGAGGATAAGATTAAGTTCACATATATGGAACAGAAGGAATATGAGACTATAGATGATGATATAGAGGAGCTTGAAAATAGGGTTTCAGAACTTGATGACGAGATTGCAAAGAATGCAACTTCTTATTCTAAGCTTGCAGAACTTACTAAGGAAAAGGAAGATGTGGAGAGACGGCTTGAAGAAAAGATGGAGCGATGGGAATATCTTAATGATCTCGCAGAAAAAATAGAGAAACAGAAACAGTAGTAAATATTAACAAAACAAGTGAAATCAGAACAGATTATTTGGTTGAGCAAATCATATATTCATGGTATGATGATATATGATTTACTATATTAATCATATGAGGGAGGAAAAATTATGTTTTGTCCAAATTGCGGAACAAAGAACGAGGATGATGCACTATTCTGTGGAAACTGTGGAACACGCCTGGTGATAGATGCGCCTCAGGAGACACCGGTGCAGGAAAGTGTGGAAGCAGAGCCAGAGGAAACACCGGTACAGGAGAATGTGCCAGCAGAGCCAGAGGAAACACCGGTACAGGAGAGTGTGACAGCAGAGCCGGAAGTAACACCAGTACAGCAAAGTGTTCCAGTTCAGCCACAGCAGGCTTTTGGTCAACAGCCTGTACAGCCTACACAGTTTACAGGTCAGAATTCTGGTCAGCAGCCTGCCAATAATAAGCCTGCCAGATTCCCTAAGGGTATAATTGCAATTGTAGCTGCGGGAGTTGCTGTGATAGCTGCCATAATTATATTTGTATGTGTGGGAAAGAATGTGACAGATTATAAGAAAACTGCCAAGCAGTATGTTAAGGCGGTTGCAGAGTGCGAATGGAATGATGCGTATAGTCTTATTAATCTACCAGATGGGGAGTTCCTTACTAAGGAAGCATTTATTAATGTTCATGCAGATGCGACTGGTGAGAAAGTTGAAAAGATGGCAGCAGATGACATTGTCTCAACATATAGCAAGATGCCTGGTAACAAGGCTGTTAAGGTCGGATATATAACAGATTCGGGAATGCAGTATAATGATGTGTATCTAACAGTAGCCAATAAGCACTATATGCTTTTCTTTAAGAAGTATAAAGTCAGCGCTGAGAATCTTGTAGTAAAGGATGTTACAATAAAGGTTCCAAAGGGACTTACATTATATATTAACGATGTTATTGTAGGCGATGGATATAAGTCGGATGCATCTAAGAATGGAAACGGCTCTTCTGATGAATATGTTATACCATATCTGTTCAATGGAAAGAATAATATTAAGGTAACTGGAGAATTTATAGAGGACTACACAACACAGCTTTATGCAGCACATGATGAAGATACATTTACTGTTGGAACATACAATGCAAAATATGTTAATTCGAAGCTTGAAGAACTTAAGACACAGGCAAGAACAGATGTGGATGCAATAATTAACGCTGTACAGGCAAAGAAAGATTATTCAGCTATAGCCGACAGGGTGTGTAAAGAAGAAAAGAAGAACATAGAGTCAGCTTATAAGAATATTTACGACAGCTACAATGACAAATACAAAACTGTATCCAATTTGAAGATTTCTAAATTCACAGCTTCTATCGCGGATACATCTTTCAGGGTGGATTCAGATGATGGATGCCCGGTGATTAAAGTTTCAATTAAACTAGGATATACATACAAGATACAGTACTCAGGAAGTGATAAAGCTAACGACAAGAATAATAACAATAATTCAGCTTACATATATTATAAATATGAAGATGGTAAGTGGAAGATTAATTCTATGTATCTTGGATTTGGATTTTATTAAAATACTGTTTTGACCGGGACTTATGTTCCGGTCAAACTTGTTCTGCATTGTACTAAAAAAAATACAATTTTTTCTGTTGATTTTATATAGAGAGTAGTGTATATTAATACTTGATGTGACATTGATAGCTGTGAAGCGTGAGGTTGCTGCTTTAATAAAGCAGGTTTTCCGTGGAGCGAATGTCAATGCTGGAGATAATCTCCGGCGAAGAAACTGGCGACAAGTCACTGTACCAAAATCATCTGCAATCCGCAGAAATGACGCGCGTGGGTCGAATTATGAATGAGACTATATGATACGCGTGGGAGTGTGTACAGTCACCGCTTGTCGTACTTAAACAATAAAGTGCGAAGGAGGCGACTTTTTTTATGGCAAATCAGGTAATCAGAATTACTCTGAAGGCTTACGATCATCAGTTGATTGATCAGTCAGCTAAGAAAATCATCGAAACTGCTAAGAAGACAGGAGCACAGGTGAGTGGTCCGGTACCTCTTCCAACAAAGAAGGAAGTTGTTACTATTCTTAGAGCTGTTCACAAGTACAAGGATTCAAGAGAGCAGTTCGAGCAGAGAACTCATAAGAGACTGATTGATATCACTACACCAACACAGAAAACTGTGGACGCGCTTTCCAGACTGGAAATGCCAGCAGGTGTTTACATCGATATCAAAATGAAAAACAAATAAGAAAGTCCACAAAATGCGGGCAGCAAAATGAGACAGTAACAATCCTATAATTTAGGATGAGCGCGAAAGCGTTCCGCTGTAAATCACAGGAGGTAATTATAATGAAGAAAGCTATTTTGGCTACAAAAGTCGGAATGACTCAGATCTTCAATGAAGAGACAGGAGTCCTGATTCCGGTAACTGTATTGCAGGCTGGACCATGTGTAGTAACACAGGTTAAAACAGTTGAGAATGACGGTTACAAAGCAGTTCAGGTCGGATTTGTTGACAAGAAAGAAAAGATTGTCACAAAAGACAAGAGCGGTAAAAAAGAGATTGCACACAGAAATGGTGTGACAAAAGCAGAAAAAGGACACTTTGACAAAGCAGGTGTTTCCGGAAAGAGATATGTAAAAGAATTCAGATTTGAAAATGCTGAAGAATATACATTGGCTCAGGAAATCAAAGCTGATATCTTCGCAGCAGGAGATAAGGTAGATGCAACAGCAATCTCCAAAGGTAAAGGTTTCCAGGGAGCAATCAAGCGTCACAATCAGAGCAGAGGACCTATGACACACGGTTCTAAGTTCCATCGTCACGCTGGTTCTAACGGTGCGGCATCCGATCCGAGTAAAGTATTCAAAGGTAAAAAGATGCCAGGTCAGATGGGTGGAAAGAAGATTACAGTTCAGAACCTGGAAGTAGTAAGAGTAGATGCAGAGAACAACCTGCTGTTAGTAAAAGGTTCCGTTCCAGGACCTAAGAAATCTCTTATCACAATCAAAGAAACTGTAAAGGCTAACTAGTCTGACGGACAGAAAGGAGGAACACACAGATGGCAAACGTATCTGTTTATAATATCGAAGGTAAAGAAGTTGGTAAGATCGACTTAAGCGATGCTGTATTCGGTGTTGAAGTAAATGAACATCTTGTACACATGGCAGTTGTAAGCCAGCTTGCAAATAAACGTCAGGGAACACAGAAAGCGAAAACTCGTTCTGAAGTTTCCGGAGGCGGAAGAAAACCATGGAGACAGAAAGGGACAGGTCATGCAAGACAGGGTTCTACAAGATCTCCACAGTGGACAGGCGGTGGAGTTGTATTCGCTCCAACACCAAGAGATTACTCCATGAAACTCAACAAAAAAGAAAAAAGAGCAGCTCTGAAATCTGCACTTTCTTCAAGAGTAGCTGAGAACAAATTCATCGTGATCGACGAGATGAACTTTGGAGAAATCAAAACAAAGAATTTCCAGAACATGCTGAACAGCCTGAACGTAAACAAAGCTTTAGTTGTACTGGAAGATGGAAATGTAAACGCTGAACTTTCTGCAAGAAACATCGCAGATGTAAAAACAGCAAGAACAAATACAATCAACGTATTTGATATCCTGAAATACAACACAGTAATCGCTACAAAAGCAGCTGTTGCAAATATCGAGGAGGTGTACGCATAATGGCAAACATTCAGTATTATGATGTAATCCTTAAACCAGTTGTAACTGAGAAGAGCATGGAGCTTATGGCTGACAAGAAATATACATTCCTTGTACACACAGAGGCTACAAAATCTCAGATCAAAGAAGCTGTTGAAAAAATGTTCGCAGGAACAAAAGTAAAAAGCGTCAACACAATGAACCTTGATGGTAAAACAAAAAGACGTGGAATGACATTCGGAAAAACAGCTAAGACAAAGAAAGCAATTGTACAGTTAACAGAAGAGAGCGCAGATATCGAAATCTTTGAAGGGCTGTAAGATTTGACATTAAACGGTGCAAATCCGTGAAACAAATAATTAGGAAAAATGAAAGGAGAGACAGTAATGGGAATTAAAGTATACAACCCATATACACCTTCCAGAAGACAGATGACAGGATCTGATTTCTCTGAGATCACAAAAACAACTCCTGAGAAATCCTTACTGGAATCTAAAAATAGAAAAGCTGGTCGTAACAACCAGGGTAAAATCACTGTAAGACACCGCGGAGGCGGAAGCAGAAGAAAATACAGAATCATCGACTTCAAGAGAAGAAAAGATGGAATTCATGCTACTGTTAAGACAATCGAATACGATCCAAACAGAACAGCAAACATCGCTCTGATCAGCTATGAAGATGGTGAAAAAGCATACATCCTTGCTCCAGAAGGACTGAAAGTCGGACAGAAAGTCATGAACGGTCCGGAAGCAGAAATCCGTGTAGGAAACTGTCTGCCACTGGAACTTATCCCGGTTGGTACTATGGTACACAACATTGAGCTTCACCCAGGAAAGGGCGGACAGATGGTTCGTTCTGCTGGTAACGGTGCTCAGCTGATGGCTAAAGAAGGAAAATACGCAACATTAAGATTACCGTCTGGAGAAATGAGAATGGTTCCGCTTGTATGCCGCGCATCTATCGGTGTTGTTGG
>OHKX01000443.1_pt1 | contig 22278 bp, 19 predicted proteins | sample 1568921 | NCBI WGS metagenome assembly OHKX01 (sample SAMEA3879564, study PRJEB24766) | human gut metagenome | biome: human-associated habitat; feature: feces | place: USA | collected 1985/1987
AAGAGTTTGTTGTTTTATGAATCTACAATGTGTACTTTATCGGATGCTTACATTGAATGAACTAAAACAAATGGGCGTACCCGAATAAGGTACACCCATTTATCGTTTATAGACTTCCCGAAAGCAAAACTCCGGCATCCTGTCTGCTATTCGTATTTCGTGTTACGCATATCACCCGTTTCCGCAAAGGCCAGATGCATTTTCAATGCATTCTTCAAACTGAACGGAGTATGATAACCCTTTCCTTCTGACAGTTTCACATAATCCCATAACAGCTCCTTGTAATCCGGATGCGCACAGTTCTCAATGATGCAGGCAGCACGCTCTTTAGGCGATTTGCCTCTCAGGTCTGCCACGCCCTGTTCGGTAACCAGCACCCTCACATCATGCTCTGTACTGTCGACATGTGACACCTGCGGAACGATGGATGAAATCAAGCCATCCTTCGCTGTGGAAGGAGTGGTGAAGATAGACAGGAAAGCATTGCGTGAGAAATCCGCTGAACCCCCGATTCCGTTCATCATCTTGCTTCCCATTACGTGCGTACTGTTTACATTACCGAAGATATCCGCTTCCAAAGCCGTATTCACGGCAATGATTCCCAAGCGTCTTACCATTTCCGGATGATTGGTAATTTCCTGCGGCCTCAGTAAGATCCTTTCTTTGAAGAAATCCAGGTTCTCATACATCATATCCAGCTTATCCTCCGATAGCGTAAGCGAACTTCCCGTAGCAAAACTGATTCGTCCCTTCATCATCAGGTCAATCACTGAATTCTGTATTACCTCCGTAAACATTGAAAATGCCGGTAAGTGTGTATCCTCTCCCAAAGCTCCCAGCACCGCATTTGCCACGTTTCCTACGCCCGACTGCAACGGCAGAAACTCCTTTGGAATTCCCCCTTTGCGCCATTCATTCAGCAGGAATGCAGCTACGTTATTTCCGATTCGCTGTGTCGTTTCGTTCAGCGGCGTGAAAGGAGCAATCCGGTCCTTCACCTCACTTTCCACTACCGCCACAATCTTCTTCGGATCCACTTTCAGCGTGCAGCTGCCCACACGGTCATTTACCCTGTAGATTGGAATCTCTTTCCGGTACGGCGGGTTATCCAGCAGGAAGATATCGTGCATCCCCTTCAGCTTGCCCTTATGTATCCGGTTCAGTTCCACAATCACCCTGTCCGCCTGTTGCACCAGAGTAGGGGAGATACCCACCGAAGTAGACAGTGTGATTTCTCCTTCCGGAGTGATGTCTGAGGCCTCGATGATTGCCACATCTATTTTAGGCAAGAAACCATACCTCACGTCCTGACCTATGTGAGACAGGTGCAGGTCGAAATATGCCACTTTCCCGCTGTTGATGCTGTTTCGCATATCCTTGTCCGACTGGAACGGTGTACGCATAAACACCGCATCCGCCTGAGCCAATGCTCCGTCTATTAAACTTCCGGCAGCTCCGCCGGTAATCAGTCCCACTTTGAATTCCTTCCCTTCCGAATGCAACTCCCTGGCATATTCCGCCAATGCCATGGGAACCAATTTAGGTGTACCTACTGAAGAAAAGCCTCCGATGCCCAGTACTTCTTTGTCTTTGATCAGTCGTGCAGCCTCTTGGGCGGATAGTAATGGAAAATTCATCTCCTTCATCTAATTATTATTTGAAAAATATTCGTTCGGTTGTTTTTTTAATAGAATAAGAGGAGCATTGCCCCTCTCATTCTATTTTACAAAATACTATATAAGATCTTTGTTATATTTTCCCTACTTTTACTAAAAGTAAAAACCTAACTAAATGTATTTGTCTTTTAATTCTTGATGGCTGTTTTATTAAGCGGTATGCAAATTCTAAGTTGTGATCTACCCACCACTTAGGTGCCCTTTTTACATTGCCGGTATATACATCAAAACTACCACCAAGTCCTTGGTATATAGCAGGATGTTTCTCAAACATTTCTTCCATTAATAATTCTTGTTTGGGAGATCCCATTGCCACAAATACAGCATCAGGCTTCTTTTCTACAATATCATTAATTAATGCTTGTTTTTCTTCTGCAGTTTTAATATATCCATTTCTGAAATTTGCAATGTTAATGCCTGGAAAGTCTTGTTTTAATTGTTGAATTGTTTTCTCGATAACTTCCTGTTTACTGCCAACAAAATAAAAACTTTTTCCTTCTTTATATGTCGCTGCAATAATTTTTAGCCATAATTCACAGCCAGGTAACTTAACAACATCTTTATAACCATGTTTCTTTAAAGCCATTACTGCGCCAATACCATCACAATAACCTATATTTCTATTGATTATGTTTTTTGTTTGTTCTGTAGCATGTAGTATCTTTTCTGCATTAATAGCTACGAGAATACCTTTTCTACCAGTTACATAGTTTAATAACTGATCAAAAGAAGTAAAGGGATGTACCTTTACTCCAGCTAATTCTACTCTATTGTCTTGCATTCTGATAAAATTAAATAACTTAAAGCATTAAACATAAAAGCATTACTCCACCTCATATATGAAATTTTAGAACTAATACCTTGCTTTAATTGGTAATAGAAGTATCCTTTCTTATCCTGCATATTTTTTATGGTCCAATTCAGAACTTTATATGCCAAATCCTTATATTGTTCATGCTTGTGGAGTCTATGTAAAGTTATAAATAGTTGTCCTGGACAATGAATATCAATAGGGTATTTTTTATTATAATAATATTTGGGACAGCCATCTTCTTCAAAGAAGTTTTTAATATAAAAATTAAATCCTTTTTCTATATAATCATGGAAGCTAGTATCACCTGTTTGCTCTTCATATGCAATTAATCCATCTAAGTTGTATCCTGTATGGAAACTATCTATCCAAGATTGTACAGGGAGCATACCGTATACCCAGGATCCATCTTCTTTTTGTCCATTACAACATGCAACTACAGAAGCTTTCGCTGCTTCAAGATATTCTTGCTTACCAGTATATTTATAGCAGTAGCTTAATAATTTACTTCCCAATAAAGATGCATTAAATACCGTATCATTCCCTTGTAAAGGGCTATATGAAAAAAGAAATCCATTATTGTAATTGGCACGATGTAAATCTTTCATAACAAAATTTGCAGCAGAAAGTGCCGTTTTTAAATATTCCTGGTTTCCTGTTATTTCATATGCATCTATTAATGCAGTTGCACAAAAGTTTGTAGCAACAACGGTAGGCGTAGATTTGGGAAAGAGGAATAAGCGTCGTGCTTGCCAGTCAAAATTATATCCCCAGCATGCGCCACTATAACCTTTAGATTGGAGTGATATGAGTAATGATGCAAGGTGATGTATTTGGTTTATAATTTCCTTCTGACTTCCTAATTGCTCTTTTAGTCCTATTTTTTGTTGAGAAGCTTTATAAAGATTGCAATAACCTTGTAAGAATAATCCTATGCCTTTTGCATTATACTCTTTAGGTACTAAAGCTAGTTTTCTAAGATTGAAAGGGCATCTTTTAAATCCTTGAATTACAATTAATCTACAAAGTGCAGATTTTTTGAAAAAAGGGAGTGATTGAAATATTTGAGAATTTAATCCGTCATATGGATCCCATCCTTTAAATGCTTCAGCTTCACAATATTTTTGAAGTTTTATAAAAGACTCAATTATTGACATAGATTAAAATATTAACAATTAATATTTCGTTTATCAACTAAAAAAGGCATAGTTCCTTCTTTATATTTAGGATTACTTTCTATAGAATAATCCAAGTCTTTTCTCCATCCTATAATTTTAGCAGGGGTACCTGCTACTATAGCACCTTTAGGAACACTTTTGTCTACGAATGAGTTTCCTGCAATAATCACATCGTCTTCTATTATTACAGGACCGGCAATAATGCAGTTGGGGCCAATCCAAACATTATTTCCAATCTTGGCAGTATCTTTATAGGGGAATTTTCTAACTGTCGAAAGTCGTAATCCTAAAACACAATTGTCTCCTATTATAGTTCCAGGTATTAGAACCGTACTAATTCCATTACATACAAAATAAGTATTTTTTCCTATGACAGTGTCACCAGTAATCTTACTATTGTATATTAAGAATATTATTAACTGTATAAATTTAGGAAAAAATGGAATTCTCTTTTTATAAAAGAATCTCATTAAGCGATATAGTTTTATAGCATTCATTTAGTATATTGTTTTAAAGTTTTTTCTATTGATGTTGCGACCTTAGAAGCTAAAAAATGTTTTTTTGCAAATTGATTATTATAGATACTTATCTGCTTGATTTCTTCTTTTTCTTTATTTATAAAGATTTCTATCTCATTAGCAAATTCTTCAGGTGATAAACTATCTATTAATACTCCCATTTTTTCTTGTTCAAAGAAATCGCATACCCCTCCAACTGGTCTAGAAATAATAGGCAATCCAAATGCCATAGCTTCAAGGACTGATGTTGGCATACCTTCTGCATGGAAAGTAGGAAATAGATATAAATCTGCATTTTTATATTCGTCTTTTAACTTTTCTCCTGACAATGCTCCTAAAAAAATAACATTAGTTATATGTCTTTGTTGGCAAAACATTTCAGCATCTTTTAATGCGGGGCCATTTCCGATAACTCGCATTCTCAAATTGGGATATTTTTGCTGAATAAGTGAAAATGCTTCTAAAGCTATAAAAATCCCTTTTTCTTTTGTTATTCGGGCAAGAAAAAGTATATTATTAATCTCTCCCTGTCGATTTTTTATATTAAAATTTTCAATAAGTTTATCATCTACTTTAGTTGTTGTTAAATGTATAGGAGTCGTAACTCCCCATGATTGTATAATATGTTTAAATTCATTTCCTAAAACAAAGATGCATTCACATTTATTTAGATATTTTGAAAGTTTCTTTATGTTAATTTTATCGATTGATTTTTTATCGAAGCCATGGAAGAAAATTGAAACTTTTTTATTGAGTAATAATCCAATCTGTAAGAATAATAAATCTCGAAGGACCGCACTTCTGAAAAGAGAAGGATTAAGTAATATAATATCAGGTTTGAATATTATTATTTTTTTTATATAGGTGAATATATTTATGGGAAGTCGAAAGATTCCACTTCCGGCCTTATTGCCTTTTTTACCTATTGGATTGTATAAAACTTCTTCTTTCCAGTATTTTGATAATCCAATGTAGTGATTGGCAACTCCGCCTTGTGGTATAAGTCTTGGTGTGTTAATTAATATTTTCATTTTGTTAATTTGATTATGAGTTAAATTTTTCACAGATAATGATTTATCTACATATTTCCTTTAAATATTTTGTAGATCTCATTTAAACGGAACTTTTGTTGAAGATTTCTTATTGCGCTAATTAAATACAATCTATTTAAATATTCAAACCATCACGCGTTTCTGGTTATGGCCATAATGGGAAACTGTATTTAAACTTTTTTTTAATGGGCTTAGGCACTTAAATATCCTTATTACCTGTTTTAAAAAAGTCAATATTGGGCATTGAAAACTTAACAGTATAGTTTTCGATAAACTAATTATATATTCTATCGCTGAAAGAGTTTCAGGTATCTTTCTGCACATATTTTCATAGAAAATTCTGATTCAAAATATTGTTTTAATTTCTGAGAGGAAATAGGTGATTGTATAAAATGTCTGATTGCGTCTATATATGATTCAATAGATAAATCTTTTGATAAATATCCGTATTCATTATTGATAATAACATCTGGAACTCCTCCGACAGGAGTAGAAATAGGTGTTATACCACACGATAGAGCTTCTAGTAAACTGATTGGAGATCCTTCAAATTTAGATGTTAGACAAAAGGCATTACTGCAAAGTAAGTAATCTCCAACATTTTCTTTTTCACCAATAAAGAAAATGTTTTTGCAGGCTTTTTCTTTAAGTTTTTCTCCACTTTCACTGTTGTATCCTGAACCAATTACTAATAAAATAAAATTTTCCTCCAAATCGTTTAACTTATTAAATATATCAATGAGCAAATTTTGATTTTTTTCAGGTGAATATCTTGCCACATGACAAAATACAATTGTCTTATCGTTTTTTTTATACTTCTTTATTTCATCTTGAACTTTATTGTATGATGCTGTTGGGATTACTGGACTTCTTCCATTATTAATACATACAGAGTTGTTTAGTTTATAAATCTCTTCATATGATTTTTGGCAGAGTCGTGATATTGTTACAGGAGTTATCAATCCTTTTTTATAAAAGAATTTGTTGATGTAATATTGAGTCTTAGAACCGTATGTATGTGTTGTAATACTGTGAAGTGTATGGAAAAATTTTATTTTTTTATTTGTTAATGCTAATTTAAAGATATATGGAATAACATTTAAATGACAATGTACTATATCTGGCTTTTCATTTTCTATGAATTTGCAGAGCTTATAGGATTTTATAAGTGAAAATCCTTTTTTAAAATTCATAGAATGAAACCTAACTTTTTGATTTAAGAAACGTTTGTTAAAAACGTATTTTTCATTTTGCTCACTTAATAGCATACAAAATATAACTTCGTTTCCCATATTTGCTAATTGATTAGATAAATCAACAACAAACTTTTCGGCTCCTCCTGACGATAATGAATATACTAGTTGGATTATTTTCATTCTTCTAAAATTTTTATATAATTATTTATTTCAGTAAGATTATTTGTTGTGGTCGATTGTAAGTTCTGTGGTATTTTTCTAAATAAATCGGATGTTGCTAATTTTATTATGTCTTCCGATAAGGAAGTTGCATTCATTTTCGATATAATACCTGTTTCTTTATCTTTAATTGCATCATAGACAGTAGGATAATCCGTAGATACTATTGGCTTACATAAAATCTTAGCTTCATCTAATACAATAGATTTTCCCTCAAATAAAGAAGTTTGTACTATTATATCAGATTGTTTCATAAAATAATATGGATTGCTTTTTAATCCTAATAGATAAACTTTGTCATTTAAATTTAATGATTGTATTTTTTTTATAATGTCCTTTTTTAGTGGACCATCACCAATGATAAACCATTTGAAGTTAACATTCCTATCTTGTAATTCTTTTGCTGTATCCAATAATAAGGGATAATTTTTTTGTGGTGTAAATCTACCTATAGTAAGTAACTTTAAGCAAGATAAAGATGGATTAAAATTTGCATCTTCTTCTTTAGTTTCTGCTAATTTTTTAATGAGTTTTTCATCAGATATATTAGCCAATACTTGAATTTTTGAAGATAATGATGGAAAATTTTCTTTTAAATCTGATTCACAAGTTTCAGAGATTGTAATAATCTTATCTGCCTGCTTAAAATATTTTAAATCATAATCTTTATTGTAGTTTAATTTATTGTATTCATTATGTACCCATATAATTTTTTTGTTAGCTTTCACTTTTTCTATAATAAAATAATTTGTTATTCCTTCAAGATACGAAATTGCAATATCATAGTCTTTTTTCATGGGCGGAATGCTATTTCTCCATTGATCCCATATTGATTGTTGAATTGCTAGTTCCTTATTTTGGGTTGATAGAAGATAACTTTTGATTTTTTTGAAAATTATTATGGGGGCTTTAATGTATGATTTTATATTACTGATAGGTATATTTAGATATTTATATGGGAAATCTGCTTCAATGACATTTACATGTGTAGGTACTAGTTGACTAAACAAACCTGTTTGATTAAAAACTAGAACATCTATGTTGTATTGATCTTTTGGTAGACAATTTAAAAGTGAAATAAGGCTCTTTTCTGCTCCTCCAGCTTTGAAACTGCCTATGTGGATAAGTATTGTTTTCATAAGATATTATTATTATGAATGTTATTTTAAAATGTAATATAAGTATTTTCTTTTAAGAAATTATCTGAATATCCATAGGTCTGGAAATCAAATAGAAAAATACTTGGGAGGTATAAACTGTTATATTGTTTTTCAATGTAAGTATTTTCTTTAAAGACATTTGGTAGTAAAACAGCCCCTGATGCTTTGGTTATATTGAATGTGAAAATTAAAGATGAATATATAATTACTGATTTTAATTTCATTTTAAATTTATTTGTTTGAATAAGCATAATCCAACATAAAATACTAGTAAATGATAAAACTAATAACACTCTTTCAGAAAGGGTTACATATTTAATAAAATTAGGATAAAATAAGATACTTGCTTGAAATATTGCTAATATAAATTTTTGTTTAATGAAGGATCTATATTTTATGGTATATAAAAACAATATAAAATAAAGAAATGGAATAATATAATAGATTAACGTATAACTGATTCCTTTTATGGCTGTAGCTCCTTCTCTTATCCCCCAGAAGCCATCTTGAGTGTAACTACTGAAGGCTTCAATAACTACATCTATTAATAATATACCTACATGGGTTAATGTTGCATTTGACAGTAATGCATATAAGGTGAAAACCAAAAATAGTATGCTATAATAATATATATTGGAGGATTTGCTAAATATATAAATAGGAATAGCTGGCAATAATATTATTAGAAATCCTGGATGAATGAGATAGACGCCAATTATGAGTACGCCATATTTTACAAGGGTAAATTGATTACTTTTAGACGTTAAATACAAGGTGAAAAGCACCGATAAACAATAGTATGATAAATCCATAATATTTCTAATACTAGGTACTAATATAAATATTAAAAATATATAGATATAAATATTTTTATTTTTTATCAGAACACAATTTGTTAAAGTTTTCCACCATAATGTTAATGCGGTAAATGTATAAAGTAAGAAAAAATGAGAGCATTCTAATGGGAGTGTTTGTATGCCAAGTCTCATTAAGTTAGTCAGTGGATCTCCTAAATACCAGCTATCATAAAATGCTGAAGTGGCATGAGTAAATCGTCCATAGTTATCTATAGAGAAAAAATTATATGTTAGTAAAAGAGATAAAAATAATGAAAATATTATAATAATATTCTTGTTATTACTCCTTAAATATAATAGTATTAATAAGAAGCAACTAAGTATTGGTGGTAAACAAAGAGAAATGATACCATATGTAATAAAATCTATGTTATTTTGTTTTATCATATGAATTTTGAGATTATTATTTTAATACTTTCTCTAAATTTTTTATCACTTTATAGAAACCTATGCAAGATAAATATAATTTTACTTTAAATATGGGAGAAAAATTGGATTTCTTTATATATTTTTGGTATCTGAAGCAGTATTTTATGAATTGGATTGTTGTAAAATTATTTCTAATATATGCGCGCTTCAATATATCTTGGCTGAATTTCTGCTTACATATGGGCAGGGCATCGTTGTTTTCTAATAATTTAGAGAATTTTTCTAATAAGAAAACATCATATTTAAATGACGTACTTTTTGCATTAGTAATGGAGTTTTGATTACTGTAGATGCAATAATGATAAAAAGCTTTTGGTATGTATGAAGTTTTAATATTGTGCATATACAATTTAGAAATGAGATATAAGTCCTCACATAAGGATAAATCAAGAGGAAATTTGAGTTTATATTTATCATAACAATTTCGTTTAATTAGTTTATTACAGCAACTTCCATGAAGATTTTTATATAATTGTTGTAAAATGTCTGATGCAATTAAACTTGTAGGTGCTTGTTTGCTAACATATTGTTGTGTATTGTTGTTTATATAGAAATCAAATATAATTACATCTGCATTTGTTTTATTGGCTTCTTTATATAGCTCTTCAAGCATATTGGATTCTATCCAGTCATCTGGGTCAATGTGTATAGTATAGGTTCCTTTTGCTTGTTCAATTCCCAATTGTCGTGCAGAACTTACACCACCATTTTCTTTATGGAACGCTTTAAATCTTTTGTCTTTTGATGCATATGTATCACATATATATTTACAGTTGTCTGGACTACCATCGTTTATGAGTAGAACTTCATAATCTACAAAGCTTTGATTGATAATACTATCTAAACACTTGTGTAAGTATTTTTCTGCTTTATAAATGGGTATTATTATTGAAAAAAAAGGAGAAATCATATTATTTTATTTATTTTTCTCTTGATCAGTTGTCTGAGATTTTGTCTTTGGTCGTTATTTAAAATAATTATAAAAGTATATATTGTAGTTATAAATATTGATATTGTTCCTTGTATAATTAAACGTATAAACCCTTGTTCCATACTGATTTGTACTATGTGGAAGAATATTGGAAGAATGACCAATAAACCAAAACATGGTAAATATGCCTTAAATATGAGTTGATATATTTTTATTTCTTTAATAAGATATTTAAGAATACAAATACCAGAGAAAAGTATCATGAAGTCCAGAGGAATCATAATACAATAAACTGTATTTGCAGATAATCCCACCTTCATTAAAATGTACATAATAGGTATAGTCATTAAAAAAATGCTACCAGATATAATACTTAGTAATTTAACTTTTCCAGTAGCATGTATGGCAATATTAAGAATACTATTTAAAAGTTTAAAAATAGAACATATTAAAACGACTTTTAAGAATACGACAGTGTGTTCTGGAACGTTTTTTAACCAGAGATGTAAAACATATTCAGCCTCAAAGAATAGTGGTATACTTATTAATAGAAATAGACATAATGTATATTTCGAAGAATTTGTTATTAGGCTTACCATTTGTTTAATATTACCTTCAGCATATTTTTTTATGATTTGTGGTCTAAAAGCCATTACTATATTATTAGCAAATCCTAAAAGAATGTTATGCACTGACATTGCGATGCCGCTGGCTGCATTTAAGATAGGACCATAAAACATATTTAACAAAATAGTAGTTCCTTGCTGTCTTATAGATACTGACATATTCCCATATAAATCCCAGCATGAAAAAGTCATCATCGGTATTATTATCTCTTTATTGATACCTTTTACTAGTTTGCATTCATGAAATTGTCGTGTTGAATAAGTGATATAAATAGCTGTAATTAAAGTTGTAACTATCAGAATTAAAACTGAGTATAAAATTAATTTGTCAAAAGAAAAAACTAATAGAATGTAAACAATTCCTAGTTTGAGAAAAACGTGTGCAAGTTCAACATAGGCATAGAAATCCATTTTTTCATGTGCAATAATAGCTGCATTATAAGGAACTTGTAATACATTTATAATTGTTGCTAAAATGGTACATTGGTAGACAATATGTGCTGCAAATAACCGATTTTCAGGTATATTTAATTTATTTGCTAATATCCAAAGTCCAATAGTTTCTGCTATTATCAATATAATGATGGAAATACATATGTGAATGACAAAAGCTGATTTGAAAGTTTGAACTAGTTTATTTATATTATTGCAGCCTATTTCATAAGTCAAAAATCTCGATGTTGCACCCGCCATTGACGTATTTAAGAATGTAAACATTGTAACAACGCCACCAACTACATTATATATACCGTAATCTTCAACCCCGAGTGTGTTCAATACTACTCGAGATGTATACAGTGATACTATAATTGATAATAGCATTCTAATATATAAAAGAATTGCATTTTTTGCAATTCTTTTGTTATCTACATTGTGACTCATTTAAAAAAATATATGCAGGATTTAGATCTTAATAAATTTATCAATAATTCTGCTGCATGCTAATCCATCCCCATAAGGGTTTACAGCTTTACTCATTTTTTCATATGCAGAGGTATCATTTAGTAAAATTGAAACTTCACTAACAATCTTGTTGTAATCAGTTCCTACTAATTTTACAGTTCCAGCAGCAAGAGCTTCGGGACGCTCTGTAGTGTCACGCATTACCAAAACAGGCTTGCCTAATCCTGGAGCTTCTTCCTGTATACCACCACTGTCTGTCAATACAATTGTGGCTTTTTCCATTAGATATACAAAACTTAGATATTCTAATGGCTCAATGAAAAACATATTTCCCAAATTGCTTAAATTTTCACCAAATACTTCATGTATCGGTTTACGAACATTGGGATTTAAATGCATTGGATATACGAAATCAACTTCTGGATATTTTTGTGTAAGATCTTTAATTGCTGTACACATATTGATAAATCCATCTCCGAAATTCTCTCGACGGTGCCCGGTAATCAAAACTAATTTTTTGCCATTTGCTAAACGGCTTGTATTATAACCGGCTTGTTTTAAGACTTCAGACAATTCAGCATTTAATGTATTGTCGTTTTTAATTTTGTTGACAACCCAATATAATGCATCGATTACAGTATTTCCTGTTACAGTGATTTTTTCATCAGCAATTCCTTCTTCAAGTAAATTTTGACGACTCAATGGAGTAGGGGAAAAGTGGTAGGTTGCAATTCGTCCTGTAATTTGGCGGTTCATTTCTTCCGGCCATGGACTGTAAATGTTATGAGTACGCAATCCAGCTTCTACATGGCCTACTGGAATCTGCTGGTAAAAGGCTGCTAATGCCGCTGCTGTACTTGTAGTAGTATCTCCATGTACCAATACGACATCAGGCTGGGCTTCTTTCAATACATCGCGCATTCCTGTTAATACTCGTGCAGTAACATCGTATAAATCTTGTCCCTGCTTCATGATGTTTAAATCATAATCAGGAGTAATTTCGAATAACTGGAGAACCTGATCAAGCATTTGACGGTGCTGTCCGGTTACGCATACAATTGTTTGAAAGGCTTCAGGGTGTTTCTGAAACTCTTTTACTAATGGTGCCATTTTGATGGCTTCGGGACGAGTCCCGAAGACCAACATTATTTTCTTCATATTTGTTTATTTTTTATAAATACCACAGAAGTCCAAAATTACTTTATCTTCACGGTAAGGAAGTGTCTTGAAAGGATCGTGAGCTACCAGCATAACGATAATGTCTGCTTTTTCGTATGCCTCCTTATAATCTGTCAATTTGAATACATTATGGGATTTTACATTAGGTTCAACGACCAGAATGTTCGCATTGTTGCAAGATTGCATCACTTTGGTTACAATGTATTTTGCAGGTGACTCACGTAAGTCATCAATATTTGGTTTGAAGGCAAGACCCATCATTGCCACACAAGGCTTATAGCCGTGTTTTAATTCAAATTTAAGCATTTCATTCTGAACTTTTTCAGCGCACCAGAATGATTTGTAATTGTTAATTTCACGGGCCTGACCAATCAGTTTTGATTCCATTGGGAAGTCTGCAGTAATAAAATATGGGTCAACAGCAATACAGTGGCCACCAACACCACAGCCCGGTTGCAGAATGTTTACACGTGGATGCTTGTTGGCTAAATTAATTAATTCCCATACATTGATGCCTGCTTTATCACAAATTAAAGATAATTCATTAGCGAAGGCGATTTGCACGTCACGGCTAGAATTTTCTGTCAACTTACACATTTCAGCAGTCTTGCAATTTGTGCGGTGTAAAGTACCCTGAACAAATTGACGATAGAATTCGATAGCTTTATCTGTTGATGCTTCGTTCATACCTCCAATGACGCGGTCATTATGAACCAATTCATAGATTACGTTTCCTGGAAGTACGCGTTCTGGACAATATGCAATATAAATTTTATCAGTCAATTCCGGGCGTTCACTGAAAATCAGATCTTTCATTTTGTCAGTTGTTCCGACTGGAGAGGTAGATTCAATTACATATAAATCACCTTCTTTTAACAAGGGCAATACAGCACGTGTAGCTGCTTCTACATAGCTGATATCTGGTTCATGATTTCCTTTGAATGGAGTAGGTACTACCATGAAATAGGCATCTGCTACTTCAGGAGTTGTTGACGCACGGAGAGCTCCGTTTTTTACTACTTCCTGCAGCATTTCTTCCATTCCTGGTTCAATAATGTGGAGATGTCCTTGATTTGTCAGTTCTACTACTTTCGGATTGATATCCACTCCGATGACTTCAACACCGTGTTTTGCGGCAATAATGGCTGTAGGTAAACCAATGTAGCCTAAGCCCATAAAACATGCTTTCATATGTTCTGTATTATTTAAATATGATATGTTAATTCTTGCTTAATTTTTTGGACTTGTCTGATCTTCCAATTAATACCTAAGTGGAGGAGTATCCAGCATATTATGTCAATAATCAAAATAAAAGTTATATTAAGATAGTTCATTAATAATGCATTCAATAGAATAAAGAATAATGAAACTAATAATATACTTGTCATGACAGCTCGTGAACGAAGTCCCATGCGTAAAAGTTTATGATGAAAATGATTTCGGTCAGGCATAAACGGGTTCGTTTTGTTGCGTAATCTGACTAGTACAACACGTACTACATCAAACAATGGTACTAAAAGGGTTGAAAAAGCGAATATCATTTTTGATCCTGATATTTGCATTTCACTTGTTGACTCAAAACTGTAGCGGATGAAAAGAAAACTTAAAATATATCCCAATGTTAAACTTCCTGTATCACCCATAAATAACTTTCTACCTCGATTTTCATTTCCAAATACGTTATAGCACCAGAAAGGAATGACAACTCCTAAACAGGAAAAAGCTAATAGAGCATACATGTATTGATTGTTAACTGTAAAGGCGATACCCAACACGCTTAATGCGATACAACTCAGTCCTGAAGCAAGCCCATCCACTCCATCAATCAAGTTGATTGCGTTTGTAATATAAACTACAGTAATTACCGTCAATGGCATACCTATCCATGTTGGAACTTCATATATACCCAATAGTCCTGCTAATGAATTAAACCATAGTCCAGTGACCACAAATAAGGTTGCAGAAAATATCTGTATAACAAATTTGTATCGATAACCAACCCCAATCAAATCATCAGCAATACCAACTAAATATAATAGAGTTAATCCCACTATTAAAAATATAATGCGAAAAAACATATCATAAGTAGAGGGATATTCTATGTGATGTCCGCAAAAATGGCATACACCTGTAACTAGCCCCAATGCTATTAAAATGACAGGGAAAAAGGTAATACCCCCTAAACGGGGAATAGGACGGGTATGTACCTTACGTGCATCAGGTACGTCGAACAGTTTCTTTTTGTGTGATATTAACAGGACTTTCGGAATGATAATCCATCCTGCCACAAAGGCTATTAAAAAGCCAGAGAGTAAAATAATGTAACTCATTTCGTATTGTGTTATTGATTCTTTTATGCGTTTTTATGTCATTTGTAGAAAATGGAATTTTATTTGTTCTTCGTTTCGGATTCATATCCGTATCCGTAACCATATCTTCTTCCGTATCCGTATCCGTATCCGTAGCTATGCTTCCGTTTACTCATGTCAATATCATTGATTACGGTTGCAACTTTCTTAAATTTCTTTTCCTTTTGAAGTACATTGATATATTCAAAACCTTCTTTTGGAGTGACATCTGCACGACATACATAAACACACATGTCTGCAACTCTTCCGATGATAGCGGTATCTGCAATCATAGCGATAGGAGCAGTATCCAATATAATGTAGTCATAATGTTTTTTCAGTTCTTGGATAGCATGATCCAAATGTTCACGGGCTACCAATTCAGTTGGGTTAGGTGGGACTGGACCGCCAGGAAGAATGTCAAGGTTTGGACTAATATCGGAATGTTGGATAGTATCAAGTAAGTTGGTGTGTTCCGGGTCACTCAGATAATTTGTAATACCGACTGCACGATTTGATAGGCGAAATACCTTATTTAATCCTGGTTTGCGGATATCCATACCTATAATTAAGACTTTTTTACCTAAAAAGGCTAATGATGCAGCTGTATTGCCTGCTACAAAGGATTTTCCTTCTCCGGGTTGAGTGGAAGAGAAGAGGATAACTTGCTGACCTTTTTCCAGCATGAAGAGTAGGTTAGTACGTAAACTGCGGAAACATTCTTCCATCAAGTTATTTTTGTTTTCCTGAATTACAATTGAACCGTTAGTTTTAACATCGCAACGTGGCAACTCTCCGATTATAGGAGCATGAGTGATTCTCTGTACATCCTCATGGTTCTCTATTTTGTATTTTAATAAGTCACGTAAAAAAATTAGGCCGATCGGGATGCCTAAAGCCATTATTAATGCAGCTAAAACAATAATCATTTTATTGGGGGCAACTGGCGTAGAACTGGCTAATGCCTCTTCGATGATGCGACCATTAGTAGCTGTAGATGCCAATGTAATTGCATTCTCTTCACGCTTTTGTAATAACATAGTATAAAGGGCTGCTTTGATTTCCTGCTGACGCGCAATGGTTAAGAATTCTTTTTCCTGCTGTGGGGCTTTATTGATACGAGCTTCAAACTTGCTTGTCTGTTTATCGATATCTGCTTTAGTAATATAGAGCCCTTTTAATACACTTTCTACTGTTGTTTGTACACTTCGTCGCATTGCTTCTATACCTGTGTTCATATTGATGATTGCAGGGTTACTTTCTGAAGAAGTGCGTAGCAGTCGTTTACGCTCGATAATCATGGTATTGTACTGCTCAATGACAGTACTCAAGTTTTGGTCTTTTAAACCTACATTAGCAGGAAGAACTTCGTTGGCATTCTCTTCTTGGTTGATGTAAGTTTTCAAGAATTCTACTAACTGTATCTGAGTTGCGTTTTCAACACGGAGTTGCTCGTATTTAGAACTTTCTTGAAGAGCTAGTTGGGCATCACTACTGAGGTCGGTCAGGCCTGCTTGTTGTTTGAAGGTAGCCAACTGATTTTCAGCTGCTCCCAATTCTGCATTGATAATGCCGATACGCTCTTCGATGAACTCAGCTGTTTTTTCTGCGACTTCATTTTTTTCATCATTTGCATCTTGATTGTAAATTGCTACAAGTCGGTTAATGAAATCGACAGCGCGCTGTTTATGACTATTTTTTAAATTGAGTTGAGCAATAGTAGTTGTTTTAGAGGTTGGGCTTACAGATAGATTTTGCGCATAGCTTTGTGCCACAGCTGTGGGCGAAGCAATCCAAACATTCAATTTTATTGACTTTTCCAATTTTGTAGAGTCATTACAAGTGAAGCTGAATACGCCTATAGGCGTAGGAAGAACTGCAGGAAGACTATCAAAATTAGCAACGATTTCTGCTTCTTTCATATTTAACATATATTGTGCAGTTAGGGTCAACTTTCCTTCCGGAGTATAAATCATTTTTAATTTTGCACCTCCCTGCAACTTTTCTGCTTCTTCTGGAGTAATGTAGACTTTTACAGGGGTATTGCGGTATAGAGGAATGTCATAACCGAAGGTTTGATCTTTAACATACTGAATATATAACCCCAATTCACTTACCACTTTTTTTATGAGAGTACGGGATTTCAGTATTTCTACTTCATTATCAAAATTACTAGTCATAGAAAATCCACTGATATCCTGTAATGCGGCTACAGCTCCATTAGCTTGTGTCATTGCTTTACTACGAGGATCAGTTTCTTTAATTAGGACTGCTGCTGTTGTATTATAGACTGGAGCTTGGAAACGTAAATAAAGGAAAGCGCATCCTAGACAGATAATAACACTAGCAATGAACCATGGCCAGTAAATAAGATATTTCATCAGGAGGGCACGCAGGTTGATATTTTCCTCTTGTTCTTCTATATTGGAATTATTGAACTGATTATTTTCTATCATATTTTCAGAGTTGATGATTTTCACTGTTTATTTAAATATTGTAACTAACAGGCTGGCAAGAGAGACCAAAATTGAGGTTGCCGAAATAGCAATAGTGGTAGAATTACCAATATCTGAGTTCCGTGCTTTGGTTTTATTGGGAGTAACATAGATAATATCATTCTGTTTCAGATAAAAATATGGGGAAAGAACCAAATCACTGCGGGTGAGATCCATTTCGATTATCTCACGTTTACCATTAGCATCTTCACGAATCAGTTTGACATTGTCTCGAACTCCGTAAACGGTCATGTCACCTGCCATGGCAAGAGCCTCTAGTACATTAACTTTTTCGTTACTAACAGTAAAACTTCCAGGACGTGCAACTTCTCCTAATACAGCTATTTTGTAGTTAGAAAGACGGACTGTTACAATCGGTGTCTCTTTCAGATAAGGCATCAGTTTTTCACAAATCATATCTTCTGCTTCATTTTTTGTCATTCCTCCTACTTTGATACGACCGATGACAGGAAAATCAATTTCGCCTTGGTTGTTTACTAAATATTGTTGTAACGTAGGTTGGGTAGAAACATTTGAATTGCCTAGAGCTACGTTATAAGGAGTCTGCATGGTCAAGTTGAATGGTGCAGCAGCAGCAGGATCAGACGTATTCACTGTGATACTCAACAAATCCTTAGGCATAATCTTTGCATCATACAAAGGGATTTCCTTGCCGTAATTGTTAACGGTTTCCGGGTCCTGCAAGTAAGGTACTTTCTTGTACGAAGTACAGCTCGCCACGGCAAGTGACAAGCTACAGATAACAAATAAATTTCTGATTTTCATATAAATGGTTAATTTTTTTTATTTCGTGAAATTGGTATTATTTAGAGCCGAACAGTCGTGCAAAGAAGCCTTTCTTCCGTTCGGAAGGGTATTCTTCACCGTATTGCTGCTCCATAAGATCCTGATAGCTCATTTTCCGGGTGACCATTTCGTAAATGGTGCCCCAGTCGGGCAGGCCGCCTAAATTGCGGTCGTCAATAAAAAGGTCGGCTTTAAGTTTGCGTGAGAAGTGATTGTTCCTGGCGGCCTCCTCTTCGGGGTAGTCACGGTTGATGGCGTAAAACTCCAATCCGCGCTCGCGGCAAAAGGCTACTGCTTCGTCCAGCAGCTTGCCTTCACGTACTGTCCACAGGATAAGGCGATGACGCTCTTCCTGCAAGCGCTTTAAGGTTTCGATGGCGAAAGGAATTTCCTTTCCGATAGCCGGATACCGGTGTTCTACAATGGTTCCGTCGAAATCAATTGCGATAGTCATTTAAAAAATTGTCTGGATTAATCTGTTTAAAAACTTAAATAGTTAGGTTTCGGCAGCGTTCTGCCGGCAGTCTTTATGTAAAAATATTTTATTATTTTCCTTGCTTTTTATATTAAATAGTATGGCTTTTGTTATTGGATATATTTCTCTCTCGTCCCCAGTGTATTCATCTTACTGGGAATCAGATAATTATCCGATAAGATGAGTGACCGGTATGGTGTGCTTCCGTCTAGGAATGAGTATCCCACAGCCGCACGGACATACAATCATTCGTCGCAAAAGTAACAATCTTTTTATGATTATTGTTATATATGTGTGGGTTTTAGCCTGTTTATTAACAAATCTTTACAATTTTGAACTTAGAAATAGAAAGATGTGACACTTTTATTTCATGAAATGTAACAGTGATTTTGGGGGGGATGGTGATAATATGAAAGATGGGGAAATCATGGTGAAGGCTGGGGGCACGGATAAGGAGGGGAGTGGGAACGCATCGTTATGCGTGGGGAAAAGGCTGGGGAGGTCTTAAAAAAAGCCCGCGATGTTTTCGAAAAACATCGCGGGCTTTTACGTTTCTTCAGGCGGCGCGTAAGGAAATTTTCTTCGCGGCCGTGAAGGGGCTATTTCTTAGGACTCAGAATGAGGATGTGTCCGTCGGGCAGGGGCTCGTCGGACGGGTGGAGGTAGACGACCAGGTTTTTGCGCTGGCGGCAGCTCTCGAGGATCAGCGGGGGAAGGTCTTTCAGGGAGGACTGGAGACGGCAGCCCTGGAGGGCGGCGTACCAGAGTTTACAGAGGGTCTTGAGGGTCATGTTTTTCTTTTTATGACCGTAGACGGTGTGCTCCCAGAGGTTGGTAGATTCCATGACTTCGTTGAGGCTGATCTGGCCGATGCGGTACATCTCTCCTAAAAGCTGGTGCAGCTGTTCGCAAAGATAGTACATTTCTGCTTCACTCAGTACGATGCGGTCAATGCGTGTGACCGGGCATTTTTTTTTGTATTCATAGTAGTAAGTTGTTAAGTGGCACTGAAGTGCCGGTTAGTTTTTGATAAAAATTATATTTTCTGCATTTTAATGCAGAACGGGGTATGTGTGTTTTCAATAATTTTGCCTCTACAGGTAATGAGGAGGGGAACTGAAACCTACCGGTGGTTTGATGACCGGTTTACTGCCGCGGATATGTGTATAACAAATTCGGGGCGGGGGTGGTTCGGTCCCTTCCTCTTTTTTTATAACCTAACTTGTTAATCAAATGGATTTTAAGAACCGAAAAAATGAGGGACCGGCGGTGACATACACGCTGGTGCCCAAGGTGCTTCCGGGTAAGGAAGACGGACAGAGATTGTATTATGCGCAGTCCAGGGCCAGGGGTGAACTGGGACTGGAGGAGATGGCGGAACGGATCAGCCGGAACTGTACGCTGACGCGCTCGGATATTATCGGGGTGCTGGCGGCGCTGGAGGATGAGGTGTGCCAGGGGTTGTGCAACGGTGAGATTGTGAGGCTGGGCGGCATCGGCTCGCTGCAGGCGGGTATCTGCAGTGAGGGGGTGGAAAGGCCCGGGGATTTTACGGCGGGAAGGATCCGGCGGCTGAGGGTGTTGTTCCGGCCGGCGGGGTTGCTGAAGAAGAGTCTGGCGCATACGCGGTTTGAGCGGGTGGCCGTGAACGGAAAGGAGGAGTTGTGATGTTTACCTTATTATATAGTATTACAGGCAAAAATGTGGATTATGGGATTAAACGGTTTTAATAATAGAGGCTCTCTGAATAAGGAGCAGGAAATAGATCAGAAGTTTGAGGTGAGGATGTATTCGAAGGCGGAGCTGGCGGCGAGGTATTTTCCGCATGTGCACCCGAAGGTGGCGCGGAGGAGTCTGTACCGCTGGATTCAGCAGTGTCCGTATATCGTGGAGAAGTTCGAGGAGATGGGGTACCGGAAGAACCGGAAGTTTTTTACGAAAAGGGAGGTGATGGTGATTATCGAGGGGCTGGGTGAGCCGTAAATGAATTTTTTGGGGTTTTATCGGGACAGTGAAGGTCGGATGAGGACAATGGAGGACATTGGACGGATCCGGCCTTCTTATCTTTGTACTACGAAACAAACGGAAAGCTTTCAACGTGTTGTGGAGTGTTTACTCAATTTTTTGTTAACCTTAATTTTTTTGTTTAACCTTTTAAATTTTTATCATTATGGAAAAATTGGTCGCTTATTCTGTAGTTCCTAGATTTAATCCGGCAGAAAAGGAAAGAAAAATCCGGTATTATGCGCAGGCTCAGGCGCGTGGTGTGATGGGTATCCGCGAAATGGCGGACCGTATTCAGAAGATGTGTACGGTGACGCGTACGGATACGCTGGCGGTGCTCACGGCGCTGGTGGATGTGATGTGTGACGGCCTGGCTCAGGGCGAGGTGGTGCGCCTGGGTGAACTGGGTGCGTTCCAGGTGGGCCTGAAAGGTAAGGGCAGTGAGACGGTGAAGGGCTTCCATACGGGGCTTATCAGCAAGGCGCACATTAATTTCCGTCCGGGTGCGGAACTGAGAAATGCGTTGCAGAAGCTGGGATTCATGCGTGTGCCGAAGAGAAAGGATCTGGCGGAACTGGATCCGGAGATGGACGGAAAGGAGGCTGCAGAACAGCCGGCGGTGACGGAAGGCCGTGTGGTTACGGAGGGGCCGGCCGTAACGGAAGGTCCTGGTGCGGGTGAGCGCTCGGAGGAAATGGGTGATTAATCTCGTATGCGTGTGTGGTCGTGATGTGTAACTTTAATTGTGTGGAGGAAAGTGTATGAAGGAGAAGGTGAGAGGCGTGTTGCTGGCGCTGCTGAAGTGTTTATTCTGCCTGCTTTCGGGTAGGAAGAGGGGTGGGAGACATGAGGAAGGTTGATTTGATTGTGATTCACTGTTCGGCTACTCCGCCGCAGGTGAGGCTTTCGCCGGAGGAACTGGACGGGATGCACCGGAGGAGGGGTTTCGACGGGTGTGGCTACCATTATTATATCCGCCGCGACGGTCTGATCTGTTCGATGAGGCCGGTGGAGAAGGTGGGAGCGCATGCCAGGGGATTCAACGCTCACAGTATCGGGGTGTGCTACGAAGGGGGCCTGGATGAGAATGGAAGAAATGCGGATACGCGGACCGAGGCTCAGAAACATTCGTTGCGGGTGCTGATACGGGTGCTGGCGGCTGATTTCGGAATCCGGAAGGTGGTGGGACACCGTGACCTGAGCCCGGACTTGAACGGGAACGGGGTGGTGGAACCGCAGGAGTGGATGAAGGTGTGCCCGTGCTTTGAGGTGGCGAAGGAGGTGCCGGAGTGGCTGCCCGAGGGGTGGCCGCCGAAGAGGGGCTGAAACAGGTGTATAAAAAAAGACCGTGCGGATTCCGGAGGGCACTGAAAAAGTCCTTTCATAGGATAATCTGCTGATATAATCGGCATAT
>OHKX01000447.1_pt1 | contig 22054 bp, 14 predicted proteins | sample 1568921 | NCBI WGS metagenome assembly OHKX01 (sample SAMEA3879564, study PRJEB24766) | human gut metagenome | biome: human-associated habitat; feature: feces | place: USA | collected 1985/1987
TTAGGGGGCTTAGGCCGTCTGAGATGATTGACCAGATTTATCAGATAGGCAAGGACATAGGAGAGCGCATCTCAAATGTAGTTGTCATGGGCACAGGTGAGCCGCTTGACAATTACGACAATCTGCTGCGCTTTATAGAGCTTCTCACTGATGAAAACGGAATCAATATCAGCCAGCGCAATCTGACAGTTTCCACATGTGGTCTCGTACCGCGCATGAGACAGCTTGCAGATGAAAAGCTTGCTATCACGCTGGCGCTTTCACTGCATGCCTCCAACCAGGAAAAGAGAAAAGCTCTCATGCCGGTTGCAAACAGCTATGATATACATGATGTGGTTGATGCATGCAAATATTATTTTGCACAGACCGGCCGCAGAGTCACCTTTGAGTATAGCCTGGTAGGCGGAGTGAACGATACAGCCGAGGATGCAGCAGAGCTTTCGGCACTCGTACATGGCATGAACTGCCATATAAATCTGATTCCGGTAAACCCGATAAAGGAGCGCGATTACGTGCAGTCCAATAAGGGTGTTATAGAGGCTTTTAAAAATAGGCTTGAAAAAAACGGAATTAATGTTACTATTAGAAGGGAAATGGGCAGAGATATAGACGGTGCCTGTGGACAGCTTCGCAAGAAGCATATAGATAAAGAGAGAGGAATAAACTAGATGAAGACGTTTTCCATTACGGATGCAGGTGCTATTCGTGAGATGAATCAGGATTTTTATTTCTCGTCTGACACTGCAGTAGGAAATCTTCCGAATCTTTTCATCGTAGCAGATGGAATGGGAGGACACAAAGCCGGTGACTATGCTTCCAGATACACTATAGAGCGTGTGGTTGCATCGGTATCGAGAAATGCCGGGGATGAACCGGTATCCATCATCAAAGAGGCTATCAACAAGGCAAATGAGCTTTTGGTGGCTGAGTCTCGTGAGGATGAAGCTAAGCGTGGAATGGGTACCACCTTAGTCGTAGGAACTATTATAGGAAACAAGCTTTTTGTGGCCAATATAGGTGACAGCAGGCTTTATATTGTAGGTGGCACAGAGCAGATCAGACAAATTACCAGGGATCATTCACTGGTTGATGAGATGGTCAGGATGGGTGAGATAAATGCCGACGAGGCGAGAGTTCATCCGGACAAGAATATCATCACGAGAGCTGTCGGGGCAGCAGATCATGTGGAGGCAGATTTCTTTGAGGTCGAGCTATGTGAGAACGACAGGATTCTTCTGTGTACAGACGGACTTACCAATATGGTGAGAGATAAAGAAATATGCGATACTATTAGGCAAAATGATAATATCGAGACAGCAGCGTCACAGCTTGTCGCCATGGCCAATGCAAACGGTGGCCGCGATAATATCACGGTAATGATTATTAAACCATTTTAAGACGAGGTAATAACAGATGTTAGAGATAGGAAGTTTTTTATCGGATCGATATGAGATCCTAAGCAAGGTTGGCGCAGGCGGCATGTCTGATGTATACAAGGCAAAAGACCATATACTGAGCCGTTTTGTAGCTATAAAGGTTTTAAAGCAGGAGTTTTCGGAGGATAGTTCATTTGTGACCAAGTTCCGTGCTGAGGCACAGTCAGCAGCAGGACTTGAGCATCCAAATATCGTAAATATCTATGATGTAGGCAGCGAGAATGGTCTGTACTACATTGTCATGGAGTATGTCGAGGGTATCACACTTAAGACTTATATCGAGAAAAAGGGCCAGCTGTCATTCAAGGAGTCTGCAAGTATTGCAATCCAGGTGGCAAGGGGCATAGAGGCCGCTCACAATAAAAATATCATTCACCGTGATATCAAGCCGCAGAATATCATTATTTCTACAGATGGCAAGGTAAAGGTGACAGACTTTGGAATTGCAAAGGCTACATCTTCAAATACAATAAGCTCAGATGTGATGGGCTCAGTACACTATGCATCTCCGGAGCAGGCAAGAAACGGCTTCGTCGATGGCAGAAGTGATATTTACTCACTGGGAATCGTAATGTTTGAGATGGTTACAGGCCGTGTGCCGTTTGACGGTGATACCACAGTGGCAGTTGCACTGCAGCACCTACAGGAGGAGATTGCAAGGCCAAGCATCTACGCACCGGATCTGCCAATCAGCTTTGAGAAAATCATCTTAAAGTGTACACAAAAGACACCGGACCGCAGATACCAGACTATTGAGGAGCTTCTCACAGACATAAGGCGCTCTCTTGCGCATCCTGATGAGGATTTCGTTACAATAGCACCACTCGTTGACGGTGGCAAGACCAAGGTTATAAGCCCGGAGGAGCTTGACAAGATAAAAGAAGGCAGAGGTGTTGCAGAGGACTTAAACGATGATGATACCGATGCAGATAATGGTGATGAGTATGATGACGAAGAAGACGATGATGATGAATATGATGAGTCACTCTTAGACGACGATGATGACGAAGAAGACGAAGACGATGATGATGACGGCAAGCTTTTAAATCCAAAGATGGATAAAGCAATCACAATCATGGGTATAGTAACAGCCGTAATCATTGTAATAGTTATCATATATCTTGCACTTTCAGTGGCAGGAGTGTTTAAGTTTGGCGGCAAAAAGAACTCAGAGTCACAGCAGACAGAGTCACAGACACAGACCGAGTCTGAATCAGAGTCAGAGACACAGACTGAGACAGAGGGCCAGATGATTGACATCAGAGGCATGTCAGTGGAGGATGCTCAGAAGGCAGTAGACCGCTTAAAGCTTGACCTCACAGTATTTGCATTTGAGACAAAGCAGTCAGATCAAAAGGACGGCACAATCCTTGAGCAGGATGTCAAGGCCGGAGATACAGTAAAGCGTGGTTCACAGATTAATGTAGTTATCGCAGGAAAAGGTGATAATACATCAGAGATGGTCAAGATACCAAGTGTAATCGGAAAGACCAAGAGCTCGGCAAAGAGTACACTCGAGTCAGCAGGCTTTAGTGTCACCTTCGAGTATGGAGATTACAATGACAGTGTAGCAGCAGATGTAGTAACAGCACAGTCACCATCAGCAAAGAAACAGGCCGCAAAGGGCAGCACAGTAACAGTCACCCTCTCACCGGGCCAGAAGCCAATCACCGTGCCAAACGTAGTGGGTGCCTCACAGTCACATGCAGAAAGCGCCCTCGCAGGAGCAGGGCTCAAGTACACCTATGCCGACTCCCAGTACAGCGACACCGTACCAGCCGGCAGCGTAATCAGCCAGACCAAATCCGGTGAAACCGTAGCCGCAGGCACCACAATCACACTTACACTCAGTAAGGGTAAGCAGGAGATATCGACTAACGTAAGTAAAGGAATTAGTTATAGTGGAGAGGGAACTGTAGTAAAAGCAGAGTATAAGCTTGTAGGTAAAAGTGGAACTGTATACGATAAGGGTTCATATGAAAATACGTCATCATTTACAGTTTCCGGAACAATGAAAGAAGCTACAGGAAGTATTGTGGTTACTTGGACAGTTCAGACAGGGGAAACAGATGAAGCAGGAAATCCTGCAACTGTCACACTTGATCCAGTAACGTATAGCGTGCCATAAGCATAAGAGACGCTAAATAATTATTATAAACCGGAATAGCTAAAAAGAGGTAGATATTGCCATTGCGTGGGGTACAAGGAAAACGAGCAGTAGCGTAGCTACGTCAAGTTTTCCACATAGCAATAGTATTTGTATACACACTCTATAGCAACCACCGGATAGCACCCACAAAGTGGGTGCTATCCGCACCCCACTACCGCATCAACCCGCGGACGAAAACCTGAACTCGCGGAGAGGAACTAAGGAAGCGGGGCAGGCATGTGTTCCGAGAAAAAAATATGAATTGCCCCGGGGTGCCATAAACCTACCGAGGAAAGAATAGGGCAGAGCAAGCCATAGCCTGTCCGTAGGAGAGCCCGGGGCTGGCTTCATATTTTTTAAGAGGAATATATGCCTGCCCCCGCCACCCACACAACCTCAAAGCGCGGCATGCACCCCGCCGAAAGCGTGACTCCTGCAAATACAAAAGCACACAAGGAAAACCATGACAGGAAAAATTATTAAAGGAATTGCCGGCTTCTACTACGTCTACGTAGAAGAAACCAAAGAAGCAAAAGAAACTGCCACAGGCGGCACTCTCTACGAGTGCAAAGCAAAAGGCACCTTCAGAAAACAAAAGATAAAGCCACTGGTAGGCGATATCGTCGACATAGCAGTCCTCGATGATGAAAAGCACATAGGCAATGTCGAGCGTATACTGCCACGGAAAAACGAACTTATCAGGCCGGCTGTGTCCAATATAGACATGGCCCTGGTTATTTTTGCATCCGCAAAGCCGGATCCCAATTTCAACCTGCTTGATAGGTTTTTGTGTATGATGGAGTACCAGCATGTCCCGGTTACTATATGCTTCAACAAAAAGGACTTAATCACACCTAAAGAGCAGCAGGAGCTTAAAAGCATATACGAGCCGGCTGGCTATAGAGTGCTTTTTACCAGCACGAAAACAGGTGAGGGCATAGATGAGATAAAGCACATTTTAGAGGGAAGGACGACCACGGTTGCAGGTCCCTCGGGAGTTGGCAAGTCATCTATCATCAACTGTCTGCAGGATGATGTTCAGATGGAGACCGGACATATAAGTGAGAAAATAGAGCGCGGAAAGCATACGACCAGACATTCTGAGATTATCCCTATAAAGGATGGCACGTATATCATGGATACACCGGGCTTTAGCTCGATGGATGTGCCGGGCTTTGAAAAGGAAGATCTGTGGACATGTTATCCGGAGTTTGTAGAGTATGAGCCATATTGCAGGTTTCAGGGCTGCAGTCATATAAATGAGCCGGACTGCGGTGTGAAGGAAGCTCTTGCAGATGGGAAAATATCGCAGGTGCGGTATGATAATTATAAGCTTTTATATGAGGAGCTTAAAAACAGACAAAAGTATTAATTTAAAGCATAATCAAACGGAGGAAAACATGAACTGTTTATCACCATCAATTTTATCAGCGGATTATTCAATACTCGGAGAGCAGCTTAAGCAGCTTGATGAGGCCGGAGCACAGTATGTGCATATAGATGTTATGGACGGCAGCTTCGTTCCAAGCATATCAATAGGACTGCCAGTCATAAAGACAATCAGAAAGTGCACAGAGCGTATGTTTGATGTGCATCTGATGATAGATGAGCCGGTCAGATATATAGATGATTTTGCGACAGCAGGAGCAGATATCATCACAGTCCATGCGGAGGCATGTAAGCATCTTGACAGGACTATCGAGGCAATAAAGGAAAAGGGTATACTGGCAGGTGTAGCATTAAATCCGGCTACTCCGCTCTCAGCCATAGAGTATGTGCTTCCAAAGGTGGACATGGTGCTTATCATGACTGTAAATCCGGGCTTTGGAGGACAAAAGCTTATTCCGTACACTGTAGACAAGGTACGCGACTTAAAGGCACTTCTTGAGAAAACCGCAAACAAGGCTGATATAGAGGTGGACGGTGGTGTCAATCTGGAGAATGTTGAGACACTGCTTGCGGCAGGAGCCAATATCATTGTTGCGGGAAGTGCGGTGTTTAGCGGAGATATAGAAGAAAATGTAAAGGGTTTTCTGAATATCATGATGTAACAGATGCAGGTTAAAACGGAAATGCTTCCGGGGCTTAAGCAAATGTGGATATGTTATTAAGGAGAGGGTGGATAAAATGCGGTATTTGATTGTATGTGGTGGAAAAATAGATAAGGAATTTGGCTTAAACGAGATAAAGACTGACGGAATAGATGCTATCATTGCGGCTGACAGCGGAATGGATTTTCTGTACGAAAACGGTGTCACACCTGATATAATTGTAGGTGATTTCGATTCGACTACGACAAATGCATTGGAGTATTTTGAGAGAAAGGGACAGACTGAGATACGCAGGCTCAATCCCATAAAGGATGATACCGATACAGAGTATGCCATAAGACTGGCAATAAGCGAGGGAGCACGAAGCATAGTGCTGCTTGGAGCAACAGGCAGCAGAATAGACCATGTGCTTGGAAATATTTCACTTTTGGGAATAGGCCTGGAAAGTGGAACTGATATCAGCATTATCGATACAAACAACCGCATAAGGATGGCAGATAAGCCGGTAACCATTGAAAAATCAGCACAGTATGGCAGGTTTGTATCTCTTATAGCACTGACAGACGACAATGAGGTAAGCCTTAAGGGCTTTAAGTATCCTGTTACTGATTATTCCTTTGACAGGTTTACATCGCTTGGCATATCCAATGAAATAGTCGATGATCATGCACTGATTGATATCCATAGAGGAAAATTTATCATTATTGAGTCAAAAGATTGACTTTTTAGGAGTTTTGGTCTACTATGGTTTTAGGATTATTTCGGAAAAGCCTGATTACAGGAGGATTGATATACACTGTGTCGGCTTTGGAACATGATGGGGTAATTAGATGATAGAGAAGTATTATAGCGGGGTAATCGAGCAGATTTACAATCGCATAGGAAAAGAGACTCGAAATATCGTAATGGCGAATTATAGCAATGATTTTTCGATTGAAAATCTTGAGGTTATAAGACGTTATCAAAGCAATGAGGATAACGTCTTTTTTGCATACAGTGAGTTCTCTTACAATACGCTGGTCGGAGCTTATGAGCCATTTTTGGACATCATATGCAATATGCACAGGCGCTTTATAGGCGGAAGCTTTGATGATTTCCAGAAGGAGTGCGGTGTGTACTATCTGCACAGACAGGTGTTAAACAGCTATTATGAGACAGGTGAGTGCTTCAGAGAGGAGACAGTGCTGTTAAATGAGGTGGCATATGAGCAGAGACGCATGACGATGGCCATAGCTGACATGCTCAAGAAGCTTTCTGAGGTGAAGCCTTTGATGATTGTGATAAACAGATTCCAGATGGCGTCTAAGAGTTCAATTGAGACCATCAAGTATCTGATTGACAATCCATGCGCCAATATCGGTATCGTGTTAGGTGTCAATGCCATAGTCAAGGGTACTGACAGTACTGTTGAGGTGTGGGATCGTATAGTTGAGTCGCTTGAGGACAGGAGCGCCATATACTATATAGGCAGTGCCGGACCGCTTAAAAATAACGTAAAAACTACAAATGATGATGAGCTGTATATCACTATGAACTTTGAGCAGAGCATCCAGGAAGCATCAAATATCATGGAGTTTCTGGATTTTGAGCAGGCAAGGAGAGGCTGCCGCATTATAGAGCATAAGCTTAAGTTTGAGGATGCATGGATTGATGAGAAAAGCCTGCGCCGCTTTTATATGGTCTATGCAAGGACGTCTGTTTTACTTGGAGAGATGTCCAAAGCGATTGAGCTCACGAATGAATACAAGGCGCTGATACCGGAAAATGACAGTGAGCATTATCTTTCGCTGTATTATTTCATGAAGGGCACCTGCTATATGTATCAGGGCAAGCTTGAGAAGGCCGGAAACAGTGCAAAGAGTGCCTATGACTATGCAGTTTTGGCAGAGGATGACACACTGATATTTAAGGCAGAGCTTTTGTCAGTCATGATAAAGATGTCAGGCTGGTACAATATATTCTTCTGTGTACAGGATATACCTGTCAGTGATGAAATTATAGAAAAGCTCATAAAGCACGGCTACAGGAATCATTTGGCACATATATATATTTACGCATACGACAATAGCCGGGATGTGGTGAAGCAGTCCTTTTATGATGAATCATTACTAAAGCATTTTACGAAGGGGCTTGAGCTTGCGAAGGAGATAGGAAATGAGCAGCTTGTGTATGATGCATATCAGAAGACTATTATGCTTGCCAGCACAAGCGGTCTCAATGAGATAGCCTTTTTATATGTTATCCGTACATACGAGTTCATGAAGGGGCACGGCAATATATATGTTGCGAGAGTGCTTACGTCTATAGGCTACAATTTAAGTGCCATGGGTAAAAATGAGCTGGTTGACAATTATTACAATGCTGCAATCAATATGTTATATTACCTGAAGATGCCGGAGGATATAGCTGAGGTGTATTATAACAAGTCTCTTAACTATATCATGCAGGGCAATTATAAGGAGGCTGTCCATGCACTTTTAGTTGCCATGAAGACTATTATAAAGCTTCATCTAAACAGCTTAAGAGTGTGCAACACGAGTAAGGTATATGCGCTTCTTGCGCTTGCATCTATATTTTCGGGTGACAGATTCAGCTGTGAGCGCTATCTGCTCAGCTGCAAGCAGTTTCTTAATTATGTCATCTACAGAGTAATTGACACCACAAGAACTGAGGCAGTCCATGACTATTCCAGATGCGATGATGAGATGTTCCTTTACTCCTTTGCATCAGCCATGCTCTTGTGGCACGATGGTGAAAAGGAAGAAGCCTTTTTACGTTTTGAGGATGCGGAGAGATATCTCGTTAATGCGGAGGGAAACGAATTTTTTGCATATTCGATATACAGGGAAAGCAGGATGAAGCTGTTTGAGCTGCTCGGCAAAAATGAGCTTATAGAGCATGAGAGAATACTTTTAGAGGCACACAATAAAAGGATGCATGAAATAGCAGAGGCAGCTCCGCTTGACATGTTAAAAAATATCAACCTAGAGTCACTGAGTGATGGCCATATCAATGAGCGGCAGATTAATATGCTTGTAAAGCAGCATGGGCTCGAAAAGGATTATCAGGGCTCAAAGCGTCAGATGGAGTTTATTTCCATATGGCAGACCATTATCGATGTCAATGACCAGAAGAAGGACACCATGATTGAAAATGCCATGAGCAATTTCATCAATCATTTCAGTCTTGACTGTGCGCTGATCATAGATCTGCACGCGAAGGAGCCACAGGTGCTTTATAATGATACGGGCTGTGATATGACAGATGAGGTTATAAAGGGCATATGTGATATCATGATAGACTATCCGGAGGGCATTGCCACATCAAAGATTGCAGAGGGCTTCTACGAGTATGAAAATGTCATCTCGTATTTCGGCGTGGATGATGTATGCTCATTTGTCGCAGTGCCTTTTATCAAGAATGATGCACTTTCAAGTGTACTCATAGCATATGTACGCATGAAGGACAACTGGCATGGCTCAATCGAGCGATACATGCTCAATGAGGATGATCTGAGCATTTTCAAGCTGTTATTCAGAGAGCTTGAGTATTCCATTGCCCGTATTGAGGCAAATGAGAAGGCCAATGAGATGAACAAGAGGCTGAAGCAGGCAGCTGTCACTGACATGCTTACCGGTATCTATAACAGAGCAGGTATGTATCAGGAGATTGAAAAGCTTGAAAAGCGCATAAGTGTTACATCCGGTGGAATGGATGTGGGGCTTATGTTTATTGACCTGGACAACTTCAAGCATTATAATGATACGTATGGTCATGATGTGGGAGATTTGATACTTAAGGAGATGGCCTTTGTGTTCAAGGAAGTTGCTAAGGACAGAGGCTTTGTGAGCAGATATGGCGGTGATGAGTTCATCATAGTCATTGAGTCATGCGCCAGATACGAGCTTGAGAATATTGCAAAGGATATCTATGCGAGGATTGCAGAGGCTGATGGCTTCAGCAGCCAGATAAAGAAATACCTGAATCATGATGTAGAGTTTAATGAGGAGAAGAATATCACTTGTTCTATTGGTATTTCATATGAGAGAAATGTCACCAGTGAGAGCCAGATTACTGAGCTGATTAAGAAGGCGGACGATCTGATGTATACAGTAAAGACAGGCGAGAAAGGACACTATGCATTCTTTTAAATCAGATGAATTTAAGATAAGAGTATTGACAAAGGATGATGCGGAGGAATACAATGCACTGCTTCGTTATGCTTTTCAGGTAACAGAGGCAGATCTTGCCGAGACCGGTTGGAAGGATGATGAAATCAAGCAGTCGAAGTTTCCGGTGCTTGAGAGAGCTGATGTGCTTGGCTGCTTCAATATCATAGACAAAAAAGAGGAGCTTGTGGCTCAGTTTGCGGTATATCCGCTCGATATGAATATATATGGTGAGCGCTACGAGGTAGGCTTTGTCACAAGTGTGTGCACGTATCCTGAGTACACAGGCCATGGTCTCATGAAGAAGCTTATGAGAAAGAGTCTTACGAGGATGCGCGATAGCAACAAGTCGTTTGCCCTTTTGTATCCATACTCCATACCTCTTTACAGAGGACTTGGCTGGGAGATTATCTCAAACAAGATGACATATGTGATAAAGGACAGACAGATTCCTACAAAGCTTAAGGAGCCGGGCTATGTGCGCCGTGTGCAGTGGGATGACGAGCAGTTTAAAAAGCTTCATACTCACTTTGCCGCGAAGACTCACGGCTGTCTGTACAGAAACAATCTGGCTTGGGAGGAGTACTTCCGCTGGGATGAGGACGATACGATGGTCGCCATCTACTATAACGAGGATGATGAACCGTGTGGCTATATGGTGTATCTTATCAGCTCCGATGTCATGCACATCAAGGAGCTCATCTACTTAAACCGTGAGGCGCAGCTTGGTCTGTGGGAGTACATTCATGCGCACGATTCCATGATTGATGAGGTCAGAGGCAACAACTATTACAGCGAGCCCATCGCTTTTGAGCTCGATGACAGTGATATAAAGGAGACAATAAGACCATACGCCATGGGCAGAATCATCGACGTGGCGCAGTTTATATCACAGTATAACTGTGACCCGGATGGCCCGGGCGGCTGCTTTAGCTTTGAGATAGCAGATGACCTTCTTCCTTGGAACAATGGTACATTTGTCATTGATTTTGAGAAAGGGCACTGTGCTCTCACCGACAAAAATCCACAGTATCACCTAAGCATGTCTATTGGCACGTTTACCACACTGCTTTTAGGCTACAAGAGTGCTGAGAAGCTTTTGCAGATGGGCAAAATACAGACTACATATGATGCTGTTGCAAAGCTTGACGATATTTTATATCATGAGATACCATATGTATCTGACTACATATAATGATAAAAGGTCAAAAGGTAAAGGAAAATAATATGTCAAATTATGTGATTAGCTGCTGTTCAACAGCAGATCTTACCAGGGAGCATATGCTCGAGAGAAATATTAAGTACGCATGCTTTCACTATGAGCTCGACGGCAAAGAGTATATGGATGATCTGGGACAGTCCATGCCACTGCCGGATTTCTACAAGGCAATGGAAGCCGGTGCCATGACAAAGACCTCGCAGATCAATCAGGAGGAGTACATGGAGTACTTCAGACAGTTTCTGGATGAGGGATATGATGTGCTTCACTGTACACTAAGCTCCGGTATATCAGGTACAGTCAACTCGGCAAGGCTTGCAAAGGAGGCTCTTAAGGAGGAATACCCTGACAGAAAGATATATGTGATTGATTCGCTGGCAGCATCGTCAGGCTTTGGTCTTTTGATGGATAAGCTCGCTGACCTTAGGGATAGCGGCATGGATATTGATACACTGGCTGATTGGACCATGGAGCACAGACTTGAGGTGAATCACTGGTTCTTCTCATCAGACCTTACATTTTTTATCAGGGGCGGCCGTATCTCAAAGACCGCGGGATTCGTTGGAAATGTGCTGAATATCTGTCCTTTCATGAATGTGAGCAATGAGGGAAAGCTTATTGTGCGTGAGAAAATCCGCACCAAAAAGAAGGCAATAAAGGAGATGCTTGTGAAGATGCAGGCACTCTGCAAGGATGGTGCCGATTATTCGGATAAGGTCTATATATCGAATTCTGCATGCTATGAGGATGCTAAAGCCGTAGCTGATCTGATTGAGGCTGCCTTCCCTAAGATGAAGGGCAAAGTAGAGATAAATGATATCGGTACGACTATAGGAAGCCACACCGGTCCGGGAACAGTTGCATTGTTTTTCTGGGGTAATAAGAGAGAGGATTAGCCGGATATTTTAGCCTAAATATCTGATTAGAATAATCAAAATCAATAAAGTTGATTATATTTTTATAAAAAATTAAATTACATCAATCAAAGTGATTAAATATAATCATTCCAATAACTGCGCTTATGTGTTACAATTATATCAGTTCAAACGAAAAGAGGTTTTAAGATGAAAGGATATGAAAAATACGAGCGCAGTTATTTTCTGCCTCCTGAATGCACTTATGACTGGGTTAAGAAGGATTATATAGATAAAGCACCACTGTGGTGTTCGGTTGATTTACGTGATGGCAACCAGGCTCTAATCGAGCCGATGAGTCTTGAGGAGAAGCTTGACTTCTTTAAGATGCTTGTAGATATAGGCTTTAAGGAAATCGAGGTAGGTTTCCCGGCAGCCTCTGAGACAGAGTTCAATTTCACGAGAGCTCTTATTGAGAGGGATATGATTCCTGATGATGTCACTATACATGTGCTGACACAGGCCAGAGAGCATATCATTAAGAAGACCTTCAAGGCACTTGAGGGAGCACCGAGAGCAGTTGTACATCTGTACAATTCCACATCTGTTGCACAGCGTGAGCAGGTGTTTAAGAAGTCAAAGGAAGAGATAAAGCAGCTTGCAGTTGACGGAGCTGTTTTACTGAGAGACCTTGCAGCAGAGACTGACGGTAATTTCCGTTTCCAGTATTCACCGGAGAGCTTTTCGGGTACTGAGGTGGATTATGCGGTTGATGTGTGCAACGCTGTGCTTGATGTATGGCAGCCAAAGGCTGATAATAAGGCCATCATCAATATCCCTACCACAGTAGAGAATGCTATGCCACATGTTTTTGCCACACAGATAGAGTATATCAACAAGCACCTCAAGTACAGAGACGGAGTAGTGCTTTGCTTACATCCTCATAATGACAGAGGCTGCGGTGTTGCCACATCAGAGCTTGGTGTGCTTGCAGGAGCTGAGGAGATAGAGGGTACGCTGTTTGGAAATGGTGAGAGAACAGGAAATGTAGATATCGTGACACTTGCCATGAATCTTTACTCACACGGAGTGGATCCACAGCTTGATTTTTCAAATCTGCCTGAGATCAGGGAAAAGTATGAGACATTTACCAGAATGAAGGTAGGCGAGAGACAGCCATATGCGGGAGACCTTGTTTTTTCTGCTTTTTCAGGCTCACATCAGGATGCAATCTCAAAGGGCATGGCATGGAGAGAGGAAAAGAAGCTTGATAAGTGGACGGTTCCATATCTGCCTATAGATCCAAAGGATGTCGGCAGGACATACGAGGCTGATGTTATCCGTATCAACAGCCAGTCAGGAAAGGGCGGAGTGGCATATATCCTTAAGCAGAGCTTCGGTATCAATGTGCCACAGCAGATGAGAGAGCAGGTCGGATACATGGTCAAGCAGGTATCGGACGAGGAGCACAAGGAGCTTTCACCTGAGTGGGTACACAGTATCTTTACAGACAATTATGTGGATTTTCATCCATATTTCACTATACCGGAGTGCCACTTTAAGCAGGTAAACGGCATTTTCGCAGAGGCGGTTATTTTACACAATGACAGTACCAGAAAGGTAGATGCCAATGGAAACGGCCGTCTCGATGCAGTCAGCAATATAATTAAGCAGTATTTTGACATCAGCTTTGAGCTCACTGTATACGAGGAGCATGCGCTTTCACACGGATCTTCATCAAAGGCTATGGCATATGTGGGTATCACAGTTGACGGCAGTATGTTCTGGGGCGCAGGTGTGGATGAGGATATCATCAAGGCATCAATCGGAGCGCTTGTTGTTGCGGTAAACCATTATCTTGCCACCAAGGCTGACAGTCACGTGAAGGATGAGCGCTATATTGCCATGCTCAACTTCATCCAGGCCAACTACAAGACAGTATCGCTTGCAGACATGGCTGCACAGTTCAACCTGACGGAGCCGTATATCTCCAAGTACATAAAGGATAAGTCAGGCAAGACTTTCGGAGAGCTGGTCACCAATGCCAAGATGAAGAAGGCACGCACACTGCTGAGAAACAGCATCACAACTGTTGAGAATATCGCGATCGAGGCAGGATATCAGAACGTGGAGCATTTTAACAGACAGTTCAAGAAGCTGTATGGAATGACACCACTTGAGTACAGAAATTCAAGCACAAAATAAGCGGATGCAGCATTTTAATATAACCGGATCAATATGCAAAATGACAATTCATTCAGCTGTATTGGTCCGGTTTGCTTTTTAGTATTGCACTTTTTGTGTGAAAATCTGTATTAAAATTGTATAAAAATGGGAACAATTGGCTATTGATTGTATTTTATCAAGTAATTTGTTGTTTTTACAACGGATTATATGTACAATGCGGGTATAATATAAATAAAAGATAATTATTCAGAACTACTGATAACAAAGCAGATATTGAGAATTTGTGTTTGGGATGAATAGTTATAATAAAAAGCAACTATTTGAATTATAGTTTAAGAAAGAGAGGAACGTACATGAGCAATAAAACTAGCGCAGTTGTTAAGACAAACCCAAGAAAGGCTGTCATGATCGGATGTGGATTCGTTGGTTCGGCATCAGTTTTTGCACTTATGCAGAGCGGTCTTTTTTCTGAGATAGTTCTCATTGACGCTGATAAGGACAAGGCTGAGGGAGAGGCGATGGATATAAGCCACGGTATTCCTTTTGCCAGACCTATGAAGATATATGCAGGTGGTTATGATGATGTGGCAGATGCTGCTATCATTGTTGTTTCTGCAGGTGCAGGCCAAAAGCCGGGCGAGACAAGACTTGATCTGGTAAATAAAAATGTTGCAATCTTCAAGAGCATCATTCCGGAGATTGCAAAGAGAAATTTCGGTGGAATCTTACTTATCGTTGCAAATCCTGTAGATATTTTAACACAGGTGGCACAGAAGCTTTCAGGACTTCCTGAGGAGCGTGTCATCGGTTCAGGTACCGTGCTTGACAGTGCAAGACTTAAGTACGCGCTTGGAGAGCATCTTGAGGTGGACAGCCGAAGCGTACATGCATTTATAGTAGGTGAGCATGGAGACAGTGAGGTGGTTGCATGGTCATCAGCCAATGTTTCCGGAGTGGAGCTTCACAAGATGTGCGAGATGAGAGGTCACTACAAGCACAAGGAGAATACAGAGGAAATCGCTGCAAACGTAAAGAACAGTGCTTACGAGATAATTAACAGAAAACATGCGACATATTATGGTATCGCTATGTCGGTCAGACGTATCTGCGAGGTAATCATGCGTGATGAGAAGTCTATTCTTCCTGTTTCACACATGATGCATGGACAGTACGGCATCGACGGTGTGGTTCTCTCAATGCCTGCAATCGTTGGAGCAAACGGAGTGGAGAGCGATATCCCAATCGAGTTAAACGGTGAGGAAGCTTTAAAGCTCAAGGAGTCTGCTGATGCACTTAAGAGCATACTTGACGGGCTTGAGCTGTAAATATCAGGCTCATAATATTAAACTTATATAAAATACTACAAATTCAGTAGGGTTTGGGGTATAATGATAACTGTCGGGCTGCATATATTATGTGCTCGGCGGTTATTTGATTTTATGGCAGATAATTATTTAGAATTACCGGGAAAAAGGAGTATATATAATGAGCGAAAGAAAACAAATCCATCAGGAGTTTCTGACAGGCGAAAGAGCCCTGTTTGCAAGCAACGACCTGGATATATATGATACAATTTTTGATGACGGAGAGTCACCTCTTAAGGAGAGCCATGGCATTAGCCTGACAGGCTGTTTTTTTAGATGGAAATATCCGCTATGGTACTGTAGTGACATAGCTGTAAAGGACTGTACATGGTTTGACATGGCGCGTGCGGGTGTCTGGTATACAGACAATATCTCTGTTACTGATTCAATAGTTGAGGCACCTAAGAACTTCAGGCGATGCAATAACCTAAAGCTTAAAAATGTGACATTTCCAAATGCCCAGGAGACCCTCTGGAGCTGTGATCATGTCGATATCGAGAATGTTTCGGCAAAGGGAGATTATTTTGGCATGAATACAAATAATCTTATCATGAAGAATTTCCAGCTGGTCGGCAACTATTCGTTTGACGGTTCAAGGAATGTAGAGGTGCACGATTCAAAGCTTATCTCAAAGGATGCCTTCTGGAATACGGAAAATGTCACAGTCTATGATTCATTTATTACAGGTGAATACCTTGGCTGGAACGCAAAGAATCTGACACTTATAAACTGCACAATCGAGAGCTTGCAGGGGCTTTGCTACATCGACAACCTTGTTATGAAAAACTGTAAGCTCATAAACACTACATTGGCATTTGAGTATTCTTCGGTAGATGCAGAGATTTGCAGTAAGGTGGACAGTGTTTTAAATCCGACAAGCGGAGTGATAAGGGCAAAGGAGATTGGCACACTGACTATCGAAAAGGACAGAGTTGACCCATCAAAGACTAAGATAATATGTGAGGGAAAATAATCTATGTATGATTTTGACACCGTTGTAGACAGAAGAAATACAGGCTCACTAAAGTGGGATGTGGCAAAAAATGAGCTCCCGATGTGGGTAGCAGATATGGATTTTAAGACAGCGCCCCAGATAATAGATGCAATATCAGAGCGTGTTTCTCACGGAGTGTTTGGCTATTCCATCATTCCGGATGAGTGGAATGATGCGTATATTTCGTGGTGGGACAGACGCCATGGGCTTAAAATCGAAAGAGACAGCCTGATTTTTTGCACAGGGGTCGTACCGGCCATATCATCTACAGTGCGAAAGCTCACAACACCCGGTGAGAATGTGCTTATCATGACGCCGGTATACAATATATTTTTTAATTCTATATTTAATAACGGCGTAAATGTGCAGGAAAGCCCGCTTGGGTACGAAAACGGCAGATATTTTGTGGACTATGACAGGTTGGAGCATGACCTTTCCAATCCACAGACCTCGCTTATGATATTTTGCAACCCTCACAATCCGTGCGGTATCATCTGGGCAAAGGATGAGCTTGCGAAAATAGGTGCACTCTGCAGGAAGTATAATGTGACGGTCATATCAGACGAGATACACTGCGACATTACAGCACCGGGAAAATCATACGTGCCGTTTGCGGCAGCATCAGAGGACTGCGCCGATATAAGCATCACCTGTATTGCTCCGACCAAGTGCTTTAATATGGCAGGCTTACAGACTGCGGCAGTGATGGTGCCAAATAAATTTTTGCGCCACAAGGTATGGCGCGCATTAAATACAGACGAGGTGGCGGAGCCAAACGCATTTGCCATCACGGCAGCAGTTGCGGCATTCACAAAGGGGGAGCCGTGGCTTGAGGAGCTCAGAACATATCTCTGGGAAAACCGCAAAACAGTCTGTGACTTCATGGCAGAAAATCTGCCGCAGATACATGTAGTGGATGCCGATGCGACATACCTCATGTGGCTTGACTGCAGTGCACTCACAGATGATTCTGTGGCATTTACGCAGATGATTCGCGAAAAGACAGGCCTTTATCTGTCGGAGGGAGCTGAGTTTGGAGGCAATGGCCGTTACTTTGTGCGATTGAATATCGCATGCCCTAGGGCAGTGCTTATGGAAGGGCTGGAAAGGTTAAAAAGAGCTCTCGTTTAAGCTGAATATGTACATTTTTTAAAATAAATAAGACCGGTGATCGGCCGGTCTTATCTGGTATAATTAAACATTTATGGCATACAAGATTTAGAAATATATCATGCATACGTTTGTTTTCTGATTCGATAGTTAGTATACACTAACACGAATTAGAAGTCAATAACAAATATGGGATTTTGATATTTTTTTGGATTTTTATAAATCACGTACAAATCAAAAGAAAAGTTTTGCAAACAATAAAATGTATGTTATAATAATATAACTGAATTAAAACGAACGAAAATAAACTCACGGGGGTATTCGAAATGCGAAACAATGAATCATCAGAAAACTATTTAGAGACCATACTTATTCTCAGCAAGAAGCTTCCTGTGGTACGCTCAGTTGATATAGCAAATGAGCTTGGATTTAAGAAATCCAGCGTGAGTATAGCCATGAAAAACCTTAGAGAGAAGAACAATATCACAGTTAGTGATGCAGGATTTATCACACTCACAGATTCAGGAAGACAGATAGCAGAGATGATATACGAAAGACATGAGCTTTTGTCAGAGTGTCTTGAGAAGCTTGGTGTTGATAAGGAGATTGCAGCAGAGGATGCATGCCGTATAGAGCATGTCATCAGTTCTGAGAGCTTTGAAGCAATCAAGAAGCATATACATAAGAGCTGATATATGAAACCAGTACCGCATGGTACTGGTTTTTTAGTGTATCGTTTTTCTTGTATATATGAGAAAAATCATCTATAATAGTGAAGCTGTAATCGGCGACATAAAATCTGAAAGGGGAAAAGATGAAACAGATATTAAAATATTTGAAGGAGTACAAAAAGGAATGCATCTGTGCTCCGTTATTTAAGCTGCTGGAAGCATCATTTGAGCTTATAGTACCGCTTGTCATGGCGGCAATCATTGATAACGGAATTACGGCTTCGGACAAGCCATATATATGGAAGATGGGAGGTGTGCTGGTGCTGCTTGCGGCAGTTGGTCTGGTAAGTTCGGTCACAGCACAGTATTTTGCGGCAAAGGCGGCAGTCGGTTTTTCCACAAAGCTTCGCCATATATTGTTTGAAAAGATAGAGTCACTGTCATTCTCAAAGATGGATACAGTGGGCACATCGACACTTATCACGAGGATGACAAGCGATATAAACCAGGTGCAGTCAGGAGTCAATCTGGTGCTTCGACTCTTCCTTCGCTCGCCATTTATTGTATTCGGAGCTATGGCGATGGCTTTTACAGTAAATGTAAGAGCGGCAATGGTTTTTGTAGTTACCATACCTCTGCTTTCAATAGTGGTATTCTCAGTTATGGCTGCAAGCCTTCCGCTTTACAAAAAGGTGCAGAGCTCTCTTGACACAGTGCTTTCACATACCAGGGAGAATTTAGAGGGAACCAGGGTTATAAGAGCTTTCAATAAGCAAAATGATGAGATTGACAGCTTCAACAGGGACAACGAGCTTTTAACCAATATGCAGCAGGTTGTAGGACGAATCTCAGCACTCACCAATCCTCTGACATTTATCATTATAAATATCGCAACAATCGCAGTTATCGTATCAGGCGGCAAGCAGGTATACGCAGGAATCCTCACACAGGGTGAGGTTGTGGCACTTGTAAACTACATGTCACAGATACTTGTCGAGCTGATAAAGCTTGCAAACCTCATCGTACAGGTGACAAAGGCAGTGGCGTGCGGTAATCGTATAGCGGATGTGCTTTCTATTACATCAAAGCTTCCTGAGAAAAATCCTAAGCTCATTGGTGCAAAGGATGGCGCACCTGAGGTTGAGTTTGACCATGTCTGCATGACCTATGAGGGAGCGGCCGATGAGACACTCACAGATATAAGTTTTACAGTGAAAAAGGGGCAGACAATCGGAATCATCGGTGGTACAGGTTCAGGAAAATCAAGCCTTGTAAACCTTATCCCGAGGTTTTATGATGCCACAAAGGGTACTATAAGGATTCAGGGAAATGATATAAATGACTACGATGCAGTGCAGCTTCGAGATAAAATCGGTGTTGTAATGCAAAAGGCAGTGCTTTTTGCAGGAACGATAGCCGACAACCTGCGCTGGGGCAAAAATGATGCCACAGAAGATGAAATGTGGAAGGCGCTCGATATAGCACAGGCGACAGAGGTTGTGAAGGGCAAAGAGGGAGGCCTTGACTACATGATAGAGCAGGGCGGCAAGAACTTATCAGGCGGTCAGAAGCAGCGTCTTACAATTGCCAGAGCGGTTGTAAAGGATCCTGACATACTGATACTTGACGACAGTGCATCGGCACTTGACTTTGCTACAGATGCGAGCCTTCGCGCGGCATTAAAGAGCATGCATGGAGACAAGACGATATTTATCGTGTCACAGCGTACCTCATCTATCCAGTTTGCGGACAATATCATAGTGCTCGACGACGGACAGATGGTTGGCTTCGGACCTCATGAAGAGCTGCTTGAGACATGCGAGACCTACAAAGAGATATATGATTCACAGTTTAAAAAAGAGTCGGATATGACCAGACAAAAGGAGGTGTAGAGTATGGCTATGGATAATGCGAAGATGAATAAAGCAGGCACAATCCGCAAGGTATTAAGCTACATGAAGAGATATATTCCTTTGCTTGTAATTTCACTTGCCCTGTCTGTTGTTACAGTGGCGCTTACGCTCTATTTTCCAATTCTCACAGGACGCGCAATTGATTTGATTGTAGGAAAAGGAAAGGTTGATTTTACGGCTATGACAGCCATCCTCACGAGAGCAGCAATAATAGTCGTCATAGCGGCAGCAGCCCAGTGGCTTACTAATATCTGCAACAACAGGATGACCTACAACATAGTGAGGGATATAAGACGTGATGCATTTTTAAACATTGAAAAAATGCCACTTTCCTATATTGACAGTCACTCACACGGTGATATGGTCAGCCGTATCATCGCCGATGTAGATACATTTTCAGAGGGACTTTTGATGGGCTTCACACAGCTCTTTACAGGAATTGCAACAATAGCAGGTACGCTTATTTTCATGCTCACAATAGATGTGAAGATATCATGCATTGTAGTGCTCATCACACCTTTGTCACTTTTTGTGGCAAGCTTTATCACTAAAAAGACTTATTCCATGTTCCAGCTACAGACAAGAACAAGGGGAGAGCAGACATCACTCATCGATGAGATAGTAGGAAATGAAAAGGTCGTACAGGCCTTCAACCATGAGGATGAAGCGCTTGAACAGTTTGACGAGATAAATGACAGATTACAGAAATGCTCACTGAGGGCAACATTTTTCTCAAGTCTTACAAATCCGTGTACACGTTTTGTCAACAGTCTTGTGTATGCCGGAGTCGGAATTTTTGGTGCCATGAGTGCACTCACCGGCGGAATAACAGTAGGACAGCTTTCATGCTTCTTATCATACGCAAACCAGTACACCAAGCCGTTCAACGAGATATCGGGTGTCATCACAGAGCTTCAGAACGCACTTGCCTGTGCTGCTCGTATCTTCGAGCTGATTGAGGAGAAAAAGGAGATACCGGATGCTTCGGATGCGGTAATACTTGAAGAGGCTGACGGACGTGTGGACATAGAGGATGTTTATTTCTCATATGTGCCGGATAAAAAGCTTATCGAGGATTTCAATCTCCATGTAAAGCCAGGACAGCGAGTGGCTATCGTAGGACCGACAGGCTGTGGAAAGACGACAATTATCAATCTGCTTATGAGGTTTTACGATGTAAACAGTGGAACAATTAAGGTAAGCGGACACGATATCAGAAAAATCACACGAGAGAGTCTTCGTGACAACTATGGTATGGTGCTTCAGGAGACATGGCTCAAGAAGGGTACAATCCGTGACAATATCATAATGGGAAAGCCTGATGCCACAGATGAGGAAATCATTGCAGCAGCAAAGGCATCCCATGCCCACAGCTTTATCAGACGTCTGCCGAAGGGCTATGACACTGAAATCGGTGAGGACGGTGGCAGCCTGTCACAGGGACAGAAGCAGCTATTATGCATCACAAGAGTCATGCTCTGCTTACCGCCTATGCTGATATTGGATGAGGCTACATCTTCGATTGATACACGTACAGAGATTAAGATTCAGAAGGCATTCCTTACCATGATGCAGGGCAGAACCAGTTTTATAGTGGCTCATCGTCTGTCTACCATCAGGGAAGCTGATATTATCCTTGTTATGAAAGACGGAAAGATTATAGAGCAGGGCAATCATGAGAGTCTGCTTGCAGCCAATGGATTTTATGCAAATCTCTACAATAGCCAGTTTGCATAGCATAGGGCAGTCACTCCGGCGACTTACGCCCCTTACGCTGTGGCTGAAATGGGGGAGGATGTATGCGCTTCCGCGGTATGTGGGGCTGGTGTCTGGTATGCTGTGGGAAGATACAATATAAGGGAAAGCATAATTGGAAATTTATTTGTAATATACTTAGTATTTTGAGGGAAGGCGACCGGCGCACGGGGAATTTGCCC
>OHKX01000455.1_pt1 | contig 21465 bp, 10 predicted proteins | sample 1568921 | NCBI WGS metagenome assembly OHKX01 (sample SAMEA3879564, study PRJEB24766) | human gut metagenome | biome: human-associated habitat; feature: feces | place: USA | collected 1985/1987
CAGGTGAAAGTGTATCAAGCACATCCCTTAGGCAGTTTGTATGATATGCGCTTTCTATCTGTGAGTCAATTTTAATGCCCCTGCTTACACTGTCCACTCCGGCAAAGGTATCGTCCACCTTATAGTCCATGGCACTCTTTCCTCGTACCCGGACCGCTGTAAGCAGATTTTTCATTGTAATATCTGCTCCCTGATTAACAAGTGAGCCTATCACAGCACCATCTGACTGCTCCACCTGTGAAATAAGCCTGTATATGCCTATATATGAGTCTCTTTCCTCCTCTGAGATTTCATTTTTCTTTTCAAGCTTCCAGAGAAACTCGCTGAATTTCTCATCCCTTTCGTCAGGATTTTCTGATTTTATCCGTCTGGCAGTTTCACTTATGTCACTCATGCTCATATCAAGCGGTGATATGCCTCTTTTTATCATCTCAATCGTCACCGCCGGTGTCATATCGCTGAATGCTCTCTGCACCTGCTCATCTACAGACTTTATCTGCTTTATATTGTCCTCTGTGATGTCGGTACTGTTGTACGCAAGTATCCGCACAGCCCTGCGATTGCTTTCAGATGTATCTATCTGAAGCTCTTTAAGTATATCATCCACATTCTGAAATGCTTTTGATATACTGTCTCCCATATCTGCCCGCGGTGATGTCATAAGAGTCTCATATCCTGAGGCTGCTGCTTCTAATGACTGCTTCATTGCTTTGCCTGCTGTATACAGCTCATACACAGTGTCATCAGCGGATTCCAGGGTCAGTACATACGCCGGCTGCTGCTTCATCTGATTGAAAATATCACAGACATTATTGTACATACGTACCCTATCATCAGATGCCTCTACACTGCTATCACCAAACAGCGCTCCGTAGTATTTATTTTCCTGCTGCTTAAGCAGCTCCACTACACGTTCAATAGGCTCTGTGTCTATTGAAACTCCTTTTTTTATGAGTGAAAGGTTGGCTTCTGCTGTCATGGAAAGTCTCGCTTCCTCAAGCTTTCTTTGAGCTGTCACAAGCCTTGCTTCCCGGCTGTCTGTAATCTGATTATCCGCAGCTTTATTCGCTGAGCCTTGCGATGCTGCACTATCCTTGCCCCTTGCAGCTATAAGCTTTGACAGATTCTCTATCGTGACAGGTATGTTATCTGACTCTAATGTGACAATGTCATCTGCGGTCGCCTCACCTAATACATCACAGGCTTTCTTTGCCATGTCAAATGTCAGACCATCTTGTGACATAGTGGCATCTGTAGCCTTTTTTCCCATTGCCAGTGCTTCTGTCACTGCCCTTGCATAAAAATCACTGCTCACATTTTCTTCTGCTGCGTTGATGCAGTCTACCTGATTCGCAAGCAGCACATTGTCAGGTGTAACGGCTATATCTTCATCTATCAGCCATCTGCACTGATTCAGATTCTCATCACTACTGTCTATATGAGCTTCCTCTAATATCTGTTTAAGCTGTGGCTTAAGCTCATCAAACAGCTCATCTGATATCTCCGTCATTTTGGTTTTCTGCCTGTAATCTTGTACCTGACTGCTGCTGTACGTAGCCTTGTATACATTGGAAACCGTCGAATTCATGTTATTTCTGACCAGATATGCCTTTGTCTCATTGGATATATTTGTAAGGCTCTTTGCCCGGTCTATGGCATCTGTACCTGCCTTTATATTGTCATCTGTAGCAGGAATATCATATGCTTTCATCTGATTGACAAGCATGGCCGCTTCAGTCTGGCTTCCCGTGATGTCTGTGAGCTGCTCCATGCTCAGATCATCTCCATATATGGATATATCTACACCAGCCTTTGCCAGCACTGCTTTTATCTTGTCGGTCTCAGTGACAATGACATCATATCCGTCATCCTTTGCAGCTTTGTAATCATCACTCGTTGTGGTGCTTGCAGTGACAATCATATCATTTCGCCTGTTTTCTGAGGTCTGATTCATGTCATTTAGCAGATTTTCTGCCATATCTGTGCCATCGTTGTTCCCGGCTTCGTTTTTAGCCTGTGGTCTTGCATATATCGTATCCGACATATCAACAGAATTTGACGAACCGACAACAGCCGCCTTTTTTGACATATTGTCACTGCTGTCTGTCTTTATGTAGTCTGACACACGCATACCCGCTGTCATGTCATTTATGGTTTTTGTGTCCGTATTTTTCGTATCTGTGCTTTTATTAATCAAATTCTCTATCTGCATATTTCCTGCTCCGTGCCCTGCATATATACCATCTCTGCAGCCTTTATTTATGGATATTTTTTGCTCATATGTGAGGGGGTGGTTCTGAATAGTTATCTTTTTATTTTATATCGACATATAATACGCAAAAATAAAGACCGCGCCTTAAATTGGCGCGGTCCTTTAGCCTGCTGTTTACCGGTATATTAGTATTTAAATACAGCAACTCCGTAAGGCGCAAGTGGATAAGCAAATGAAAATGGTCTGCCGTCACACTCTGATTTGACTGCCTTATAGTCCAGCTTCTTATATGACTGTTTTGCTGCCTTGCCTCTGCCCTTTGCAGCCTTCTTTACAGGCTCTTGTACCGTTTTGCCTGTAAACTTAGGATCCTCACTATCTAAAACAAGCTGATATGTCTTGTGCTTTGGCACTCCGACTCTGTAATCAGGTCTCTCTACCGGTGTGAAATTGATGACAAAGAGCATATTATTCTTGCCATCCTTACTCTTTCTGATAAAGCTGAAGATGCTTCTGTCTGCATCGTTTGCATTTATCCATTCAAAGCCTTCCCAGCTTGAATCCAGCTCATACAGACAGCGGTTTCTCCTATAGAGGTGAAGCAGCTCCTTTACCCAGTTCTGGATCTTTTTATGCTCCGGATTCTCAAGCAGATACCAGTCGAGTTCTCTTTCCTCACTCCACTCCTGCTTCTGTGCAAACTCCTGTCCCATGAAAAGAAGCTTCTTTCCACAGTGTCCCATCATAAATGCATATCCTGCCATGAGGTTCTTGAATTTATCCCCTTCTAAGCCCGGCATTTTGTTGAGCATAGAACACTTCAGATGTACCACCTCATCATGTGACAGTACCAGAATATATTTCTCACTCTCATTATAGCTCATCGCAAATGTCATCTTGTTGTGGTTATTTTTACGGAAATATGGATCCAGCTTCATATAATCAAGGAAGTCATGCATCCATCCCATGTTCCACTTGTAGCTGAAGTTCAGTCCGTCTTCCTCTACCTTGCCTGTTACCTTTGGCCATGCGGTAGACTCTTCGGCTATCATTACAGTTCCGTGATTTCTTCCAAGTATGAGTGTATTGATATGCTTGAAAAACTCTACTGCCTCTAGGTTCTTATTGCCTCCGAACTTGTTTGGCACCCACTGTCCGTCGCTCTTTCCATAGTCAAGATAAAGCATTGACGCCACTGCATCCACACGGAGTCCGTCTACGTGGTAATTTTCTATCCACATCAATGCACTTCCGATAAGGAAGTTCTTTACTTCATTCTTACCGTAGTCAAATATCTTTGTGCCCCAGTCAGGATGCTCTCCCTTTCTTGGGTCTGCATACTCATATGTGGCTGTTCCGTCGAAATTGGCAAGTCCATGCGCATCCTTTGGGAAATGTGCAGGTACCCAGTCGAGGATTACTCCGATATTATTTTTATGGCACTGATCAACAAAGTATGCAAAATCCTCAGGCTTTCCATACCTCGATGTAGGTGCATAGTAGCCTGTCACCTGATATCCCCATGAGCCATCAAACGGATACTCTGAAATACCCATAAGCTCAATATGTGTATATCCCATAGTTTTTACATAGGATATGAGTGATTTTGCAAGCTCCCTGTATGTATAAAAGCCCTCATCATCCCTGCCCGGATGTCTCATCCATGAGCCCGGATGGCACTCATATATAGCCATAGGTGAAGAATATACATCAGCATCTGACTTTGCTGCTCTCTTATCCATCCACTCTTTGTCAGTCCATGTGAAATGCTCGATATCTGTGATGATTGACGCTGTTCCCGGACGAAGCTCTGCGTAGTTTGCGTATGGATCCGCCTTGTACAGCTTATCCCCCTGTTCAGTGACTATAATAAACTTATACATCTGACCCTTTTGCGCTCTCGGTACAAAAAGCTCATACACTCCCATGGTTTCCGGCTCTACACGCTTCATCTCATGACTGGTCTCATTCCAGTCGTTAAACTCACCAAACACGTATACTTCCCTCGCATGTGGCGCCCAGACGTCAAAGCACACTCCTTTTTTTCCTTTACGCTCAGCTAAGTGAGCACCCATCTTCTTGTAGATATCATAGTGTGTTGCCTGACCAAACAGGTAACAATCCATTGCTGTAAAATTACACATATATATACCCCCCATAAGTATTTATTTTTCCCTGAAATGATCCTCTTTGAGTACAATTCGGTCATCATCTGTATATCGCCTGGCTGTCAGAATACTTATAGCCTTCTTAAGTCCGCTGTGAGCCTCCCTGTCTATGGCCTCGTCAATTATATCCTTGACCTCTGTCAGAGTGGTAGCCTGGTCTATCCTCTCAATATTGCTGATTCTGTTATGCAATGCCAGAATAGCCATCTCATCTATCTTGTACCCAAGCTCTGCAGAGTACGATTTGGCAAACAATACGAGTTCATCATTTGTAAAAATAGGAACCGATATCTTTTCCGTGAACTTGGATGCAAAGCCCTCATCCATTGAGAGAGCCTTCTTTATACCCTTTGATGTATCCTCTAGTATATAGAGTGTTCCTGTAATATCATGCTCCATCAAAAATGATAGCTGTGCCGCTATGCTGCGGTCGATATCTCCGGCTCTTTCTATGATGAGACAGCCTCCTGTTATCTTTCTGACTACCTGCTGCACATCCTTTTTATTGAGTGCGGCAGCATCAATCTTGCCCATCTTTCCTGTGAGCTGTTCACCATCTTTTTGTAATACCTTTATAAAGCTTGTAGCAAGCATTGTCTTTCCGCAACCCTGCTCTCCCTGTATAATCAGGTTGCCTGTGGATGCGTTTTCTTTCCTGTTGAAATGATCAAGCACTGCATTATATGCCTTGCAGATCTGATCCTCCATACCCTTTACCGGTATGAAATATGAAAATATAGCCTTCTGTTCGCTTGTAAGCTGTTTTATATGTTTTGTTTCTTTCAATTTCGAGTCATCTTCTTCGCTGTCTAAATCCTCCGGCAATGAAATATCCGGCATTTTTCTTGTCTTAGCCATATCCAGTTTCTTCTCCAGTCCCGGATTCTTTGCTGTCATCTTGGCTATTTCCTGCTCGATAAATGATGTCACATGATCAAAATCTCTCTTCTCAGAAACGTTTTCTTTCTCCTGTGAAGCCTCATCATCTGATGTATCATCATCGACATTTAACATATCATCTGTTATTTCAGGCATCATGGTAGTCGGCTGCATGAGTATCTCGTCTTTCTCAGACTCCTCTGCCATAATTATATCCTCCGGCTCTCCAACCGGTTCCTTGACTTCATCTGCGGCATCTTCAGGTGCTTCCTGCGACTCCTGTACTTCGTCTATAGTATCTTCAGGTGCTTCCTGCGGCTCCTGTGCTTCGTCTATAGTATCTTCCGGTGCTTCCTGCGGCTCCTGTACTTCATCCACAGTCTCCTCTGCATAAAGCTCCTGCATATCCGGTTTCTGCTCTTCTTCAGGCTCCTTCACGGCAGCTTTCTGCTCTATAATATCAACCGGGACCTTCAAATACTCCTCCTCAAGAAGTTCCTTCGGAGTGACACCTGCATCCAGCTTTGGAATGACATCATTTAGTCTCTCCATGATGTCTCCTGCCTCCTGAAGTGCTCTTGCCTTAGCTGACTCAAGCTTCTGCTGCTCAGCCTCTTTAAGGGCAATTTCAGCCGCATGTCTGGTCTTTTCCCATTCTTCAAGCACATCCTGTATAGACATCTGTCCTGTAATCTGATGCTCAAGCTGAGTCTTTTCACTCATGACCATAGACATCTGTCCGTCAGCGTCTTCACCCAAAAGCTCTTTGAAATTCAACTTAAGTGAACCATCTATCTCTTCATCTGTAGCGATATGCTCTGTCTCTTCCGGCTGCTGTACATACTCTTCCTGCTCCTTTTCGAGCTTGAGATAAGGAATATCCTCAACTATCTTTTTGATGGTATCCATCGTATCAGCAACTTCATTCTTGCCCTTGGCCTCCATGATCTGCTGCATACCCTTGGCAATCTCCTGCTGTAAATTTACAGTATTGAACTTCTCCTGATTTACAGTAATCTGCGGAATAGTTACGTCATCATGCACTATCTCTCCGCCCTTTACCATCTCCATGGCACCTATCTCAGTGACCTCAGCCTCATCCTTTATCTTAGCCGGCTTTTCCTTCTCTGCCTTGAATCGTCTGTACTTTTCCTCCTGAGCCTTGGTAAGTGGCTGATAAAGCATCTTAAGCTCCAGCGCACGCTCCACATATGGTCCGTCTCCGAACCACAGAATGAGCTCATCGCAGGCATCTATACACTTATCGGCTTTTCCGGCCTTGTGGTATAGATATGCAAGCTCATATGCCCACTCCTCAGTGTATTCTTCATCCTTGTACTCTTCAAGAATAGTGATAAGCTCATCAAATGAAGCCCCCTGCCCTTTTTTGATGGCATATCTTAATACATACTTCATATCATCATGAGGCGCTATCTCAACAAACTCATCATAATACTCTGTAGCAGCATCATAATCACCCATCTTGATGGCGACCTCAGCCAGTCTGTATATAATCATCCTGCCGATTGGTGAACGGTCATAGGCCATTAAAAGTATGTCCCTTGCATCCTGGTATCTTTCGGCCTTCTCGTAGATTTCGCCGATTTTAACGAGTGTATTTACATTTTTAATTTTGTTCCAATTTATGCTATCCGCAATCTCTGCTGCGCTCATATAGCCCTCCTCGGCGCTTAGGGCTTTTATCTGATCCAGCTTGAGATTGTATTCGTATTTATCCACTTATTTCACCTACTCGTATTTAAGCTTATTATTTTTTGTATCTACGCCTGTTGTCTTTGTATAATCCCTTGTGTCCTCAGGAAGCTTCTTTTTCCTGAGAGCATAATTAACAACTCTTTTCACAATATAGTATATCACAGCAAAGGTCGGAACACCAAGTAACATTCCAAGAAAACCAAACATTCCTCCGCCGATTAGTATGGCAAACATAACCCAGAAGGTCGAAAGACCGGTAGATGAGCCAAGTATCTTAGGGCCTATTATATTGCCATCCACCTGCTGCAGCACGACAATAAATATCAGAAGATAAAGTGCATGCCACGGACTCTGAATTACTACTATGAGTAACGATGGAATTGCACCGATAAACGGTCCGAATACCGGAATCACATTTGTGACGCCGATAATCACTGCAACGAGCACCGATGATGGAATCCTTAAAATCAGACATCCGAAATATGCAATCACACCTATAATCAGTGAATCTATAATCTTACCGCTTATGAAGCCTCCAAAAATCTCATTTGTCTTTCTGATCGTCTCAATGATGATATTGCCTGTCTTTGGCTTGCAGACAGCATATATTATCTTTTTGCTCTGTCCTGCGAGAGTCTCCTGAATACTCATCACATAGACCATCACGATTATTCCGATAATAAAATTAAGTAAGCCTCTGACTACCGAAATCACACCGGTTGTAATCTGTGCAACATACTTCTGTGCCTCAGGAATCAGCTTTTCTGTGGCATAATTCTCAATGTAGTCGGTTGCATTCTGTAAACCTGTGCTCGCGAGCTCAGCAATTTTGCTGTCCCCGAAATTGCCGTTCTTTATCATGTTGATGAATGCCGCAACATCATTTGGCAGTGTCTTCATAAGTCCCGATATACTTGCTATGACAGAAGGCACAATAGCCGCAATGAGGAGCGAAATAATTGCTACAAGAATAATAACCGAGCCTGTGATTGCAAGAGCTCTTGAAACCTTTCGCAGCTTGCTTTCGCTTTTCATCTTTTTGGAAAGAAGCTTTTTAAAGCATCTTTCCAGCCACAGCATGACAGGATTCATCAGGTATGCAAGCACAAGTCCCATTATAATAGGCATTGCTGCCGCAAGCAGCTTGCTCCATATGCCTGCAAAGCCCTCAAATCTGTACAGTGCAAAGAAAAACAGTATACTGACTGCAAACGTGACAAATACCATGACACCTATTCTGATCAGATGTGGCCATTCCTCACGCCCCGGGTGCGAATTCTGCTTCGCACCCTTATCTGCATTTATCTCAATGTTTGATTTTTTACCAGCTTTTCCGGTTTCTTCCATCGGATTAAACTCTCCTTATTTACGATTATAGTTGATGAGACATCCCTTTAATATTATCTCTCTTTCATCATCTGTGAGCTCACCCATCTTCAGTGTAAATGGCTTTAATTCACCATCCTTGACAACATATGCCTCAAACTCCGTCTTTGCATCCTCGATTTCCTTCTTGATTCCCGGAAGGAAGATATAGTCGAGGTTGTGGAACGGAAGCTCTCCCTCATCGATGATGAATGGAAGCATTCCCCAGTTGATAAGGTTTGAACGGTATCTCTTTGTGGCATACTCGTTTGCGATATTTGCCCAGCCTCCGAGTACCTTCTGGCAGCTGGCAGCCTGCTCTCTTGCTGAGCCGTCACCCGGCTTAACAGCAAAAATTGTGCTTCCGAAGCCCATATTCTCATGGCTTGCCTCAGGGAATTTTTTCTTTACTACTCCCATGATTTCAGCAACCTCAGGAACAGCCTTTCCTGCGCACTCACCACTCTCTATAGCCTTCTGGGCCTTCTGGATTTCCTTTGCTCTGCCTACATACTCAGGATCCTTTCTTGAAAGTGCGAACTCTGCAAGTCCAAGAGGGTTTGAACGATATGAAGATGTCTCTCCTGAAGGAATGAGCTCATCTGTTGTAGTAACAGGATCATGAATCTCTGAAACCACCTTAAGGAGCATATTCTCAGGAAGCGCACTCATTGCCGGCCAGTCCTTGATGTTTGGTCCGAACTGGATTTCAACTGAAGGATCTGCCACTCCATGGCTGTCAAATACACGGTTCTCATATATAGTCTTGTCAAAGAAATATTTTGGCTTTGTAAAGTTGACATCAATATCCGCTGCTGATGTAAGGAAGCCCTTGTTTGCTGCTGTTGCAGCGATTGAACGTGCATCCATGAGTGCCACTGAGCTGATCTGTCCGTTCTGTACCTTAGAACCCTCTCTGTTAGGGAAGTTTCTTGTTGAATGACGGATAGAGAATGCGTTGTTGGCAGGTGTATCTCCTGCACCAAAGCAAGGTCCGCAGAAAGCAGTCTTTACGATTGCACCTGTCTCAAGAAGCTTTGCTACAGCTCCGTTTTTCACAAGCTCCATGTATATTGGAGTAGATGCCGGGTAAACACTCAGTGTAAACTCGTCTGCTCCGATTGAATGTCCGTTTAATATGTCAGCCGCATCGCAGATATTCTCAAATCCACCGCCTGCACAGCCTGCGATGATTCCCTGGTCTACATACAGTTTTCCGTCTCTTACCTTACTCTTTAAATCAAGCTTCACCTTGCCGTCAAAGCTTACCTCAGCTCTCTTCTCACAGTCATCGAGAATATCCATGAGGTTTGCATTGAGCTCATCGATAGTATAGGTATTGCTAGGGTGGAATGGCATAGCTATCATTGGGCGGATCTGGCTTAAATCAATCTCAATAAATCTGTCGTAGTAAGCCACCTCACCCGGATTAAGCTCCTTGTGGTCCTCAGCCCTACCGTGAATCTCAAAGAATTCCTTAACCTGGTCATCTGTTCTCCAGATAGAAGAAAGACATGTAGTCTCTGTTGTCATAACATCGACACCTATACGGAAGTCAACGCTCAGATTAGACACACCCGGTCCTACAAACTCCATAACTTTGTTCTTTACGAAGCCGTTTCCGAATACCTCTCCGATAATTGCAAGTGCGACATCCTGTGGTCCAACGCCCTTGATTGGCTCTCCTGTCAGGTAAATACCTACTACCTCAGGCATATCAATATCATATGTCTGTTCAAGAAGCTGCTTAACAAGCTCAGGTCCACCCTCGCCGACTGCCATAGTACCAAGTGCACCATAACGTGTATGTGAATCAGAACCAAGTATCATTTTTCCGCCACCGGCAAGCATCTCTCGTGCAAACTGATGGATAACTGCCTGATGAGGTGGTACATATATTCCACCGTACTTCTTTGCACATGTGAGACCAAACATGTGGTCGTCCTCATTGATTGTTCCACCAACTGCACAAAGGCTGTTGTGACAATTTGTAAGTACATACGGGATAGGGAATTTCTCAAGTCCTGAAGCTCGTGCTGTCTGAATGATTCCAACAAATGTAATATCATGGGATGTAAGCTTATCAAACTTAATCTGAAGCTTGTCCATATTGCCGGATGTATTGTGCTCCTTTAAAATACCGTAAGCAATTGTCTCCTGCTTAGCTGTCTGTTTATCGATGTCCATGCCGGTCTTGCTTTTGACAGCTGCCTGAGCCTCCGGTCCATCAATTATTACTTCCTTACCGTTTAAAAGGTAAGCACCATTTTCATATAATTTCACTTATTCTACCTCCGTATGTGTATTTCAAAATTCTTTTATTTACTATTATATAATATTATAGGTAATTGTGGCAATAAATAAATCACCATCTACCTTAATTTCGAATTTTCCTCCCATCAAATGGGTCAGATTCTTTGCAATCGAAAGTCCAAGTCCACTTCCTTCAGTGGTTCTCGACCTCTCTCCCCTCACAAAACGCTCTGTCAGGTCTACATTTCCGTTGCTTACTATGTCAAGCTCGTTCTTAGACACATTCTTTATTGTAAAAACTGCCTTTTTATCTGCCTTTTCAAGTTCTACATACACTCTTGTATTTTCCAGTGCATATTTTGCGGCATTAGTATACAGATTTTCAATAGAGCGGTAAAGCTGACGCCCATCCGCATAGATAAATATCTGTTCTGATGGAATTTTTGTAACTATTGTCAGATTTCTCGACTCAAATCGCTCATTGAATTCACCTCCGGTCTGGTATAAAAGCTCAACCAGATCAAGCTTTTGCATATTGAGCTTCACATTTCCCGAGGTAATCTTTGATGTCTCTACCAAATCCTCTGTAAGCTGCTTTAAGCGCTGTGACTTTTCCTCCAGCACATGTATATAGTATTTGGCATTTTCATTTTCCAGATTTTCCCTCTTAAGCAGGTCAACATAGTTGACTATTGAAGTCAGAGGTGTCTTTATATCATGTGATACGTTTGTTATTAGGTCTGCCTTTAGTTTTTCATTTTTAAGACTCTCATTTACCGAGCTCATAAGACCCTGGCGTATATGGTTGACAGCCTCCGCCACCTTTTTCTGCTGCCCATGAAACTCATTGACATTGAGTGTAGTGTCAAGCGCTCCTTCCGAGATAGCTTCAAGTGCCTCCTGTATGCGCATTATCTCTTTATTTTTTTGTGTGTGGATATCCTTTTTCTCAATAACTCTTTTCAAAAGCTCATAGCCCTTGTACATCAGGCTGTGTGTGTAAAGTATATTGCCTTTTATCTTCCTTACAATGCTCTGGTATAAAATAATAAAAGCCAGATCAAACAAAAAAGTAAATGTGCCGGCCGTCATAATGAGTGATGCATAGTCAAAATGCTGGTTTTTTACGCCTGAAATCACTTTTCCCATAAATACCATGAGCAGTGTAAATATCACTAGCATCACATCAGAGTATACCTTGTCAATCGGTAAATAGTATATTGTGTAATCATCCTCTGATTTTCTGCCTGCCACGTTTGCCATATATGCCAGGCTCACAAAGCTGCCTACCAGGCCCGCAAGCGATATTAGTGTATATATATCAATATTTCCATGCGCATCGTGCCTGAATGCATAGCCTGTGGCAAACACTCCTGTCACCATAAGTATCATGCATAGCTGATGTAAAACTATGACCGCTGCTTTTTTTCCTATCGTATACTGCTTCATTTGTTGTCCTCTATCTTATAGCCTACTCCCCAGACCACCTTCAGATATCGCGGCTCCTTAGGATTTATCTCTATTTTTTCCCTGATATGTCTGATGTGCACAGCAACTGTATTGTCGGCGCCTATCGCCTCCTCGTTCCATATACTCTCATATATTTCATTTATTGAGTAGACCTTTCCCTTGTTTTTAAGGAGTAAAAGCAGAATATTGTACTCAATCGGTGTGAGCTTTACCTCCTCGCCATCCACAGTCACCTTTTTTAAATCATCATTTACCAAAAGACCTCCGGCTTCATAAACCTTGTCTCCGGCTGCATCATTGCTTGACAGAGTGGTATATCTGCGAAGCTGTGACTTTACCCTTGCCACAAGCTCAAGCGGATTAAAAGGCTTTGTGACATAATCATCAGCTCCCACATTGAGGCCTAAAATCTTGTCAGCATCCTCTGTCTTTGCCGATAGAATGATTATCGGCACCCTGCTTTCCTTTCGTATCTGCAAAGTGGCTCTTATTCCGTCGAGCTTTGGCATCATGACATCTATTATCATGAGGTCTATTTTTTTATTCTTCATAATTTCAACCGCCTGTATGCCATCGTAAGCCTTCTCCACGTCGTAGCCCTCCTGCATCAGGTAAATCTCAATTGCCTCAACTATTTCCTTGTCGTCATCACAAACTAATATTGTCATATTATCCTCCTTCTATGAATTTTGAACAGAAACCTTCTCCTGCCGTTAGTCAGCTATATTTTATCAGATTATCTACTTTGTTTTTCTTAAAATCTGCTTAATATTACCCACTTTAAATATAAGCCAAAAAGCAGCCGTTCTGTTTTGAACTGCTGCTTTATATTACATAGGTGTGTTTCATTTACCTTTATTTCCGGTGATGCTCTGCCACATTCTGTGGATACCGTCTGTGAGCTCCTTCCCTTCCTTTGTGTTGATAACAGGTGGATTGCCGGCTTTTCTGCTTATTGCCTTATAATCCTCATCAACAGACGATTTTGAGCCGGCAGCCTTGGCTTCATCCTTATCATTGCTATGATTTAATCCGGCATCAGGTGTATCGTCTGCAAGCTTCACTTCACCCACTACACCATCTCCCAGGTCCTCGCCCTCAGCAAGTCCCAGTTTTCTGATATAATCCATATTTACCTTGATTTCAGTCTGTCTGTTTGCATAGATGGACTTCTCTTCATTGTCAATAGTACGCTCCTCTACAGGTTTACCTGCATTTTTCTGACGTTCTATCTCCTTATTTCTGTCATCGATAATCTTAAGATACTTCTCCGTATCGGACAAATCCTGAAGCTGTCCCTTGAGCTCATACTGGTTAGTTTTAACTATCTTCTCCTGCTCTGCAATCTTATCCTTCATATTCTTGCACAGCTTTTCAAGTGACTCGTTGGTATCATTGATGATATCACGCACTCTTGAAAGCGCCTCATCCGTATAGATAACCGATGCTGCATACACATCCTCAGCCTTTCTGCTTGCATCCCAGACTATCTGATCCCCTTTCTTTCTGAACTCTCTCTCTGCGTGATTGCGACTCTGTTCAGTAAGCTCATACTCATCCTGTATTGCATATATACACTTATTCAGCTCAGCAAGTAAATCTATCATTTGCTGCTTGTTTATGATCACCCTGCTCGGCTCCGGCTTATACGGCTCCGCCTTTGAGAGCATGATATGAATTTCTCTTAGTACCTTTTCTGTTTTATCGTTCGCATTCATTTTCTATTTCCTCGGATTTAAATTAACATTATAACTATTCAGGGTGGTTATGAATACTCACCACTTACCCATATTTTATATGAAAATCCGCTTCTCGTAAATAGCCAAATGAATAATAGTAGTTACTATAATTAAATCAATCCCGCTGCCGCATTTCTCAGTTCATCTGCCGCATGCTTTATCTCGGCAGCCTGCTCTTCGCTCACATTTCCGGGCTTTGTCCTTGAAATAAGCTTCTTCACATATGAAAGTGACGATTTCACACTCTTTTTCTGTGCGCTGTCCATAGCCCTTCTTTTTTCCTTGTCAGCCATGATATTTTCCACCTGTCGCACAAGCGTATCAGCCTCACTTCTTGCATCAATATAAGCCTTTCTCTGTCCGTCTGTTGCCTCATACTCCTGTGCCTCGCGGATTGCCTGCTCAATCTCAGAATCAGACAAATTTGAGCTTGCGGTAATCGTAATCTCCTGATGCTTTCCTGTGCCCAGGTCCTTTGCAGAAACCTGCACAATGCCGTTTGCATCTATATCAAACGTCACCTCTATCTGCGGCACACCTGCCGGAGCCGGCTTGATGCCCTTTAGCCTGAAGTTTCCAATCAGCTTATTGTCCCTTGCAAACTGCCTCTCACCCTGCAGTACCTTTATATCCACAGAGGTCTGGAAGCTTCCTGCAGTTGTAAAAATCTGGCTGTATCTCGTAGGAATAGTCGTATTTCTGTCAATAATTTTGGTTGAGACACCACCAACTGTCTCAATTCCGAGTGAAAGCGGTGTGACATCCATCAGTATAATCTCTGCCGCACTGCTGCCTGCGACAATTGCTCCACCGAGCTTGCCGCCCTGTACTGCTGCACCGAGTGCCACGCACTCGTCAGGATTTAGGTTGTGTGAAGGCTCTTTTCCTGTAATTCTTCTGACCTCCTCAACAACAGCCGGCACACGTGTCGAGCCTCCTACCAACAGCACCATTCCAAGCTCTGCTGCGGAAATACCCGCATCTGAAAGTGCCTGATTGACAGGAATAGCAGTTCTCTCCACCAGATCCTTTGTTATCTCATTAAACTCAGCCCTTGTGAGGTTCATCTCCATGTGGACCGGCTGTCCCTTTACAGTGGTGATAAATGGCAGGTTGATAGTGGTTGAGGATGATGATGAAAGCACCTTTTTTGCCTTCTCAGCCTCCTCCCTGACACGCTGCATAGCAGTATTATCCTTTCTCAGATCCACATTCTGCTGTCTGTAAAACTCTGTAACAAGATAATTGGTGATTCTCTCATCAAAATCATCTCCACCAAGATGATTATCACCGGCTGTTGCAAGCACCTCTATCAGATTGTCCCCTATTTCGATAACAGACACATCGAAGGTTCCTCCTCCGAGGTCGTAGACAAGAATTTTCTGCTGCTGTCCGTGGTCCAGTCCGTATGCGAGTGCCGCAGAGGTTGGCTCATTTATGATTCGAAGCACATTAAGCCCAGCAATCCTTCCTGCATCCTTAGTTGCCTGCCTCTGCGCATCCGAAAAATATGCAGGAACTGTGATTACGGCGTCTGTCACTGCCTCACCAATATAGTCCTCTGCATCCTTTTTCAGCTTTCTGAGAATCATAGAAGAAATCTCAGGAGCTGAATACAGCTTTCCGTCCACTTTTGCTCTGAAATCGCTTCCCATCTGTCTCTTTATTGAGAAAAATGTCCTGTCCACATTGACTGCTGCCTGCCTCTTTGCAGCCTCTCCAACCAGTCGCTCTCCATTCTTTGTAAAAGCCACTACAGACGGAGTTGTTCTCTGACCCTCGCTGTTAGTTATGACTACCGGCTGATTGTTCTCCAATACTGCCACACAGCTGTTTGTTGTTCCTAAATCTATACCTATAACCTTGCCCATTTTATGCCTCACTGTTTTTTTATTTAAGTCTCATAAATAATTGATTTTTTTGACTTACTATTTCATCCTAATACTACTTTAAGCTTGGAAAATTCACTCGTCAAGGCATGAGGCTGTTATTTCAGAGAATGTTTATACTTTTAATTTTTATATCACAACATAACAACAAAGGCACCGCCGAAGCAGTGCCTTTGTTGATTAGTTTATAGGTTGGATTAAATGATAATTGAGGATTGCTTATTCACTTACTTTCTTTTTGAGTAATCCGAGTAATCCACATGCAATGAAAGATCCAATTACTAATGCAACAAGATACATTAACGGATTTCCGATTGTAGGAACTACGAAGATTCCTCCGTGAGGTGCCATGAGTGTACATCCAAATGCCATTGAAAGTCCACCTGCCACTGCTGAACCGACTACACATGCCGGAAGGACATGAAGCGGATCAGATGCTGCGAATGGGATTGCACCCTCTGTGATAAATGATAATCCCATGATAAAGTTTGTAGGTCCTGCCTTTCTCTCCTCTGCTGTGAACTTGTTCTTGAAGAAGATTGTTGCAAGAGCGATTGCGATTGGTGGAACCATACCGCCAATCATAACTGCTGCCATGATATTGTAGTTTCCGGCAGCGATTGAAGCTGTACCAAATACATAAGCGGCTTTGTTTACAGGGCCACCCATATCTACTGACATCATTCCTCCGAGAAGTACTCCGAGCACTACTGCGCTTGCACCGTTAAGTCCATTAAGACCATTGTTGATAGCTGTATTTAAAGCTCCGATTGGAGGCTCAACTACAAACTGCATTATAACGCCTACCAGGAATATACCAAGCAGCGGATAAAGCAGAACCGGCTTCATACCATCAAGACTCTCCGGAAGTTTAGAAAATACCTTCTTTAAGAGAAGCACAATATATCCTGCAACGAAACCTGCTACAAGTGCTCCAAGGAAGCCTGATGTACCGTTTGCTGCGATTGAACCGCCTACAAAACCAACTGCAAGACCCGGACGGTCAGCAATACTCATAGCGATAAAGCCTGCAAGAATTGGAAGCATAAATCCAAATGCTGTTCCACCGATTCCCTTAAACATTGCTGCGGCCTGTGTAATAGTACCGAAATTTGCTCTCTGGTCAGCCGGCAGTGAATTAAGGTCAACACTGAATCCATCGATAAGGAATGCGATTGCGATAAGAATACCACCACCAACTACGAATGGAAGCATATGTGAAACACCATTCATCAGATGCTTGTAAATCTGATGTCCAATGCTCTCTTTTCCACCAACTGATGAATGTGAAGCCTCTTTTTTACCTGATGCCTTAAATACAGGAGCATCACCAGCAGCAATTCTCTTTATGAGCTCTTCTGCCTTATTGATTCCGTCAGAAACCTGACACTCAATAACCTTCTTTCCGTCAAAGCGGTCTGTAGGTACATTTGTATCACAGGCAACTATAACACCTGCAGCCTTTGCGATTTCATCATCTGTGAGCACATTTTTGGCTCCGCCTGAGCCTCTTGTCTCAACCTTTACCTGATATCCAAGCTCCTTGGCTTTTTTCTCGATAGCCTCAGCAGCCATATAAGTATGGGCAATTCCTGTAGGACAGGCTGTAACTGCAACGATAAATACATCGTCCTTCTTCACCTCAACAGGCTCTTTAGCCTTTGCCTCTTTGGCAGCCTCTTTCTCATCCTTTGCTTTTTCAGCGCTATCGATGATATTTAAAAACTCATCAACTGAACCGGCATTGATAAGAGAATTTGTAAACTGCTCGTCCATCAGCATAACAGAGAGCTTGCTAAGCACCTGAAGATGCACATTATCCTCTGTGTTTGGTGCAGCTATAAGGAAAATAATCTTTGCAGGTGTACCATCGAGTGATTCAAAGTCAACCCCATCCTTTACAACCATTGCCGCAAGACCTGCTTTAGTAACAGCATCAGACTTACAATGAGGAATTGCTATACCCATTCCAATTCCTGTTGTGCCTTCCTCCTCTCTTGCAAAAACACCCTTGCGATACTTCTCCACATCGGCTATTTTGCCACTTTTTGCCATCAAATCAATACACTGATTCAATGCTTCGGTTTTTCCGGCAGGCGTACCATTTAAATTGATACTCTCAGCTGCCAATAAATCCCTGATTGTCATACATCATTCCTCCTAATAGAATGTATTAATTTAATTATTTATATCAACCTTTTTGATACCGTTGTTTAATTGGAAGCACTCTCCCATTTATCAATAAGCGCTTCAACCTCAGGCTTTGTAGCAAGCTCCTCAGAAAATGCACTTGCACTTCCTGTACATACTCCATAAATAAATGCCTGCTTATAATCATTTGATTTGAGGTATCCGTAAACAAATCCGGCTACCATCGAATCACCTGCGCCTACAGAATTTTTGAGCTTTCCTTTAGGTGCATTTGCCTTAAACTCCTGTCCATCCTCAGTCACAAGCACTGCTCCGTCGCCTGCCATTGAAACAAGCACGTTTCTTGCGCCCTGCTCCTGAAGCTTCTTTGCATACTTTATCACATCGTCCTTGTCTGTAATCTCAACCCCGAATATCTCACCGAGCTCATGATTGTTTGGCTTGATGAGGAACGGCTTATATGGAAGCACGTTTGTGAGCAGATTTCTTGTCGCATCAACCACGATATTTATTCCGCGGCCCTCAAGATGCTTCATAATATCCATATACATTGATGAAGGCATTACATCAGGAATACTTCCTGCTAGCACAAGCACATCAGACTCCTTTAAGCAGTCTAGCTTCTCATAAAGCTTTTTAATGTTATCCTCAGTGATTACCGGTCCCTGACCATTAATCTCGGATTCCTCATTTGAGCGAAGCTTCACATTGATACGTGAAATACCATCCTCCACCTCTATAAAATCAGTATCAACACCTTTTTTTGCTAGAAGTCTTTTAATTTCATTTCCTGTAAAACCCGCTGTAAAACCAAGTGAAGTATTGCTCATTCCAAGATTCTTAAGAACCATGGAAACATTGATACCCTTACCACCTGCAAAAATCTTCTCTCCAGTCGTTCTATTGACTACTCCTGTCTTAAAATCTGTTACATCAACAATATAATCTAATGATGGATTAAAGGTAACTGTGTAAATCATGTTAGACCTCCTTAATATTTTTGTATTTCTTATAGTTGTCATTGCTTAGTGCATTTGTAACAATTACAGCATCCTCAAAATCAGCAAACTTGATACTTGATACCTGTGAAAACTTACTGTCATCCGCAAGAATGTATTTCTCCTTGCTATTCTCCATGGATTTCTTTTTAACCATGGCCTCCTTTATCTCCGGAGTTGTAAATCCATTCTTCACAGTAATTCCGTTGGTTCCCCAGAAGCCCTTCGTAAAATTGTATTTATCGAGCGTCACAACGGCCTCATCTCCGACAATAGCCTCAGTAGTAGACTTGAACTCGCCACCCAGAATATATACTGTATATCCCCTATCGGAAATTCTCTTGGCATTAGTCAGAGAGTTTGTAACAAAAACCACATTCTTTGCAGTAATATAATCAATCATGACTGCTGTTGTAGTACCGGCATCTATATAAACAAAATCATTATCCACAATAAGTGATGCCGCATATCTGGCAATCTGTTCCTTTTCGTTGCGATTCTGCTTAAGCCTGTTGATAACCTTCTCATCCTGAGTATGGATATTCGTATTATTTACAATCGCACCACCATGTACCTTGGTGAGATAACCCTTCTTGTCCATTGCAACCAGATCACGTCTGATTGTTGACTCGGATGTATCAAGCTCATCCATAAGCTGCTGAACAGTCACACTTCCCATCGAATCTAATATATCGAGTATTTTTTTGCATCTATCTTCCGCCAGCATCTAATCACCCCTGTTTTCAAATTGCTCAAAGACTATCATTTAATCTTTTATATTCAATTATTTTCCTTTTTTATTAAAATCAATAATCATTTAACTTGTAGTATTATTATATTTTCAAAATCAGTCATTGTCAATCATAATCAGTCATTTATATTCACAAATAATCACCATGAAAATTGTTAAAATTATATAAGGTCAAATTTCAAATTGTGTAATATATGCAAAAGTAATATTCTAATTTTGTGCAGAATATACTACATAAATCTTTATTACTTGCCTAATTGCTAATTTTAGTATCTTTTCTATTACTAGTTTATAATCTAAAATATAGTTCAAATTAAATAATTTTAATTTAGTCACTATCAAATTTGACTGTTTTTGACTGTTTTGAATCTAAATGCATTGTAATTCATAATTCATCATGCTAGAATATGTTCATTATGGTACATATTTTATGATTAAAGGGTCAAAAGGTATCATCAATGAGTTTATATTTTGTTATTTCACATCATTTTAGATAATTTATGTACCATCACAGCTACAATACTTTAAGTTAAAAAGGAGGATTTCACATGAAACAGCTTAATTGGGCAACACTCGGCTGCGGCGTAATAGCTAATGAGCTCGCGCATGCTCTCTCAAAGGAAGGGCGCACTCTTTATTCAGTTGCCAACAGGACTCATGAAAAGGCCGTAGCTTTTGCACAAAAATATGGCATTTCAAAGGTATATGATAACATTGATGACGTCTTTTATGATCCTGATGTGGATATCATTTACATCTCCACTCCACACAATACTCACATCAATTATCTAAGAAAAGCCCTTTCTAATGGAAAGCATGTACTCTGTGAGAAATCTATTACTTTAAATATCGCAGAGCTCGATGAAGCCGTCTCACTGGCTAAAGAAAATAACGTTATTCTTGCTGAAGCCATGACTATATATCATATGCCTGTTTATAAAAAGCTAAACGAAATAATTGCAAGTGGACAACTCGGCAGGCTAAATTTAATTCAGGTCAATTTTGGAAGCTACAAGGATTACAATATGACAAACCGATTTTTCAGTCGTAAGCTTGCTGGAGGAGCATTGCTTGATATTGGAGTTTACTCACTTTCTCTTATCCGCTGGTTCTTCAAGGAAACACCAACACAAGTATCGTCACAGGTTAAATATGCACCAACCGGTGTTGATGAACAGGCAGGTATTCTGCTTATGAATGATGCAGTGGAAATGGCAACTGTCACATTATCTCTTCATTCAAAGCAGCCAAAACGCGCTACGCTCTCTTTTGACAAGGCATATGTGGAAATCTTTGAGTATCCAAGAGGAATGCAGGCAACTATTACATATACAGAGGATGGTCATAAAGAAGTAATTGATGCAGGTGATACATCAGATGCACTTTATTACGAAGTATGTGATATGGAAAAAGCCATAAACTCTGCATCATCCGAAGAAATAGAAAACCTCATTCACAGTCAGTATACATATGATGTTATGAAAATCATGTCTGATATAAGAACCGAATGGGGTATGAAATATCCTGAAGAGGAATAATAATACTACTACAACTATTCAAAAAAGGATAAGAGTTGTTAAAAAAGAGAAATATAATTCTGTTTATCAGGCTTATATTTCTCTTTATTAATTTAGTGTAACATCCTGAAAAATAATTTAGAAAATTAAAAAATAATGAAATGTGTACAACATATATTACGAATATTACATAAATTCACAATATATTTTATTTGCAAATTATATAAAAGAAAGACCACATCATAAACTGATGTAGTCCTTTTGAGAGAGGTGACAGCCGGATTTGAACCGGCGATGACGGTGTTGCAGACCGGGGCCTTACCACTTGGCTATGTCACCATATATTATACTAAAAAA
>OHKX01000488.1_pt1 | contig 20267 bp, 20 predicted proteins | sample 1568921 | NCBI WGS metagenome assembly OHKX01 (sample SAMEA3879564, study PRJEB24766) | human gut metagenome | biome: human-associated habitat; feature: feces | place: USA | collected 1985/1987
AGTCCCTGAAACGGATATCTGTGCTAAGCTCCTTATAGCTTTTTAGCTCCCATTCACCGAAATCCATCTCTGCAAACTCTTTTACGGTATGAATTTTATGGTGCTGTGCGACCGGCAAAATAATCTCTGCCGTCTGTTTGCAGCGCCTCATTGGGCTGGTAATAATTATCTGCTCCTTTAAGCGATTTTCCTCCAAAGCCTTGTATACACCATTATTTAGCGCATTTTTAAGCTCAAAAACTCCGGCTTCATCGAGTGGCTCATCTGTCCTGCCCAGATATCTGTGCTCTCTGTTTGAGACAGTGCAGCCGTGTCTTATAAATATACAGTTTATTTTATTTTCTGACCGATTCCACATATTACGCGAACTACCTCGTCTGCTTTTTTTGCAAGCAGTATCTCTGCTCTGCCTGTCTGCTCCCTGTACTCTCTCTCAAACGCATCAAGAGGCACTATGCCGTTTCCAATCTCATCAGCAATGACTATTGTATCCTTATTTTTCTCTGCAAATTGCATAAATTTCAAAATATATTCCTGCAGTGGAAGATTTTTCTCAAGCACAGCCCTGATAAAATAATGGAATTTATCTATTATGAGTATACTCTCATCATCGACGGCAAAATTCCATGGCCATTCCTTGTATGATTCCTTATCATCACAAGCATCATCCCTTAGGAAAAAGCAGTCGTACACATCATATTTTTCTGTTTTTTCTATCATATTTTCGAGCACATAATCAAGCTTTCCCTGTGCCACTCCGCCTATCACAAGCTTCATATTTTCTCCAATTCCAAAGTTTAAAATTCATAGTACAACTTTTATCAAAATTCTTATCCGTACCATTCCTATATTCAAAACAAATATACTAAATAATAAAAGAGACACCACCCAAAGCCACTGCCATGGTGCACTCACATATACACACAAAATACCCTGCCGTATCGCCTGTGATGCCGCCAAGCTCCTTTTTTGTTTTCACATAATAATACCAAAAGCTAAGTGCTGCCGCAATGATCATAGCCACCGCATAAGGCAGTGACACAATGAGTAAAACAGCTATACACAGTGCAAGCTGGATGTATAGTGCTGCCCTCACGATCGTTCTGTGTGCAGTGTCCGCAAACATGAATAACAGTCCATCGCTTTTTGCCGATTTAAATGACACAACAGCTATTCCGCTTAAGCATCTTGCGATGAAAAAGCCTGCACAAAAAACAATAAATGCTTTATCATCCATTATCTGAGAAAAAGCTCCCATGAATAATAATCCGTAGGCTGCAAGCATTATAACGGCAAACGCTCCTATATGTGAATCCTTAAGTATTGCAAGCTTTTCCTCCCGCGGTTTGTATGAATGAAACGCATCCATTGTATCCATAAAACCATCTATGTGAAAGCCTCCCGTAACCGCTATCGGAATGAGTGTGCCTATGCATACATAGCAGATATCCGCCACTCCAAAATGAGAGTATATATATCTCCACAGAATAAGAATCAGTCCAATCACAGCTCCTATCCACGGAAAGAATACCAGCATGTACTTCATGTCATCATCATTCCATTTAAATTGTGGCATAGGTATCTTTGAATACATGGAAAAAGATACTATGCACGACCTTATTAACTTCATAATACACTTAACCTCCACACTGCTTCACTTAACCGCAACAGGAATGCCTGCAACCACCTCAACGACACGCTCTGCCATCGCAGCAAGCCCTCTGTTTACAATTCCCATTGCCTTTATGTAATTCATCGTTGATTCATCATAGCAGACTCCGTCTTCAAATACATTGTTTGTCACAATTACAAGCTCCGCAACATTTTCACTTAAGATACTTACCTCTTTTAACACCTTTTTACTCACACGGCTGATTTGAGCAGTCTCATAATCCTTCATATTTTCAGGGGCATCCAAAGCCTCTTTTTGGGCTTCGGCAGCCTGTATACCGGAACCATCTACAGGTGGAAACATCTCATTTGCAACAAGGTTTGACATACACTCAAGCAGTGCTGACCGTCCGTTTTTTAAACAGTTTTCAGATTGCAGCTTAGAAACCGCATTTTGGATATCACGAGGCTGCTCGACGGTAATAAAGCCTTTTCCGGCACGAAGTCTTCTGTGCCTGTCTATCTTCCGCTGTCCCTCATCATCAAATACCTGCATGGTGGCAATGTAATATTTTTCTTTGTATCCTTTTTCATTTGACACGTAACAAATATACTTTTCTGCATATGCTGATTTGCCACTGCCGCTGCCGCCTGTTATAAGTGTAATCATCTATACGTACCTCTCATACTGTGATATCGAGATATCGTCGAAGGTTGTCCGGCCTTTGTATACGCTAAGTGCCATATCCAAAAGCGCAAACATCATCACGGCACCTGTTCCCTCTCCAAGCGCAAGAGATGCTCTTATGACAGGCCTTACGGAAAGTGCCTCACACAAAAGCGCCACGGCAGGCTCCCTGCCCCCATGGGATGGAATGATAAAATCAGTAACTCCGGAAAGAAGCCTTTCTGCTGCCAACGCTGAAACCATGCTTATCACTCCGTCGAGCACAACAGGAATATGGTATAATGCACCGCCTATACACACTCCGACAAGTCCTGCAATATCGAGTCCTCCGACTGTCATAAGTATCTCAAAGGTGTCCTTATTATATAAATCATACTTTTCTATTGCGCTCTCAATTACACGGATTTTTTTCTCAAGCCCACTGTCGTTTAGGCCTGCTCCTCTTCCTGTCACTGTGGCCACATCGCACCTTAGCATGGCGGCTGCCATTGCCGCGCTTGTGGTGGTGTTTCCTATACCCATCTCACCGGTTGCAATAATTCTGCAGCCGTCCGCCTTACACCCACGCACTATTTCTATACCTGCTGCAATCGCTTCAAGTGTCTCAGCCCTTGTCATGGCAGGCTCTTTTGCAAAGTTTCTCGTGCCCATGCGCACCTTTCTTTGAAGCAGCCCTTTAACACTCTCGTCACTGTTTATTCCTATATCCACTGGAATTGTATCAGCCCCGACAGTCATTGCCATGCGTCCGACAGATGAAGCCTTACCTGCCATGGATTTTGCAACTGCAAGTGTCACCTCCTGTCCGGACTGGCTGATACCCTCAGCAACCACACCATTATCCGCACACATCATTATGACCGCCTTTTTTGAAATATCTATATTTTCATCTCCCAAAACAGCGCCGATCTTAGCCGTTAATAGCTCAAAATCACCCATGCCGTCGAGCGGCTTTGCCACCGAATCCCAGTTTGAACGGATTTTTTTGTACATTTTTGCATCAGGTGGTGTTATTTTTAATTTTTTCAATTTTTCAACTGTAAAATGGTCAGAAATAATATTGTTTTCAATCATATTTTGCCTCACGAAGCATGCCGTACACTGCATCCATATCCAGATACTCCCTCAATGTATCCGCAAGCCTGTCATACTGTTTTTCCTTAAAGCTCTTATAGCTTACAATAGCGCTGTCATTCACATCAATGCCCTTTTTATCGGCAATATAATCCACTATCACTCTGGCTGCCTCCGCAGTATCAAAAATGCCGTGGATATACGAGCCATACACATTTCTGCCATCAGATATGACATTATTTAACTCATTTTTCCTGTCAGCACAAGCCCCCTGCTCATCTGAAGCTGTGCTATATGCGCTCTTACCCATATGTATCTCATAGCCCAGAAAGTGACAGCCTGAAAGCCTGCTCAATACACCATCTACATGTGCTATTTCACCGCTTGTCTGAAGCCGTGTCTTGCTGTCTTTTAGAACGGTATCTATAGGAAGGAGCTCCATGCCACGCATATATCCTCCCTCCTCAACCCCATCGGGGTCGGCTATTGAAGCCCCAAGCATCTGATAGCCTCCGCATATTCCAAAAACCGGAATCTCACAGGAGAGTTTTTTTACAGCGGCCTCAAGTCCGTTTTGTCTCATCCACAAAAGATCCCCCATCGTATTCTTGCTTCCCGGCAAAAATACTATATCCGGATGACGCAGCTCATTTACTGTTGACACATACCGCACTGTTACCTCGGACATCTGCTCAAAAACATTGAAATCCGTGAAATTTGATATTCTCGGATATCTGATGACCGCTATATCAATAAGCCCATCTGTCTTTTTGTCAAAGCGCTCTGTCAGGCTGTCCTCATCCTCAAGCTGTACATCCATATATGGCACCACTCCGGTAACAGGCACCCTGCCTCTCTCCTCAAGCATCTGTATCCCCGGGTCAAGGATCGTCTTGTCTCCACGGAATTTATTGATAATAAGCCCGCAGACACGATTCTTTTCCTCATCGGTTAAAAGCATAAGTGTGCCAAGCAGCTGCGCAAAAACGCCACCTCTGTCGATATCACCCACGAGCAGCACCGGTGCATCCACCATATGCGCAAGCCCCATGTTTACAATATCATTTTCCTTCAGATTTATCTCCGCCGGGCTTCCGGCGCCCTCAATCACTATGATATCTGCATACTCCTCAAGCTTTTTAAATGCCTTTTTTATATCCGGTATGAGAGTTTTCTTGTATGCAAAATACTCTCTCGCCGGCATGTTCTTAAGCACCCTTCCGTTTACAATCACCTGTGAGCCTGTATTATTTGTAGGCTTTAAAAGAATAGGATTCATGCACACCATAGGCTTAATGCCTGCTGCCTCAGCCTGCATCACCTGGGCCCGTCCCATCTCAAGTCCTTCGTCTGTTATATAAGAGTTGAGCGCCATATTCTGTGATTTAAACGGTGCCACTCTGTATCCGTCCTGTCTGAAAATACGGCACAAGCCCGCGACAAGAAAGCTCTTGCCTGAATTGGACATTGTACCCTGTACCATAATTACCTTTGCCATATCTATACCTGCTGTCTGAATTTATGTGGTAGTCTGTTGCTTTATCATGAATATTAAACTGTAATGTGAACAGTAACTTCCTTAAAGCTGTGCCAATTGTTCCTCAAGAAAAGGAATTTTTATAATTTTTCCTGTAGAGACTGCATACTCATAAAGTCTGCTGTTAAACTGCTCATACGTGCCAAACTCTGTTCTGTCACATATAACGCCCTCGCATGCATCAATAAGCTCCTTTGCCTTTTCAATAAGGGCATCGTCTACAGGCTCAAAGCTTCTTGCGCTGACAATCTCAGCAGAGAGCGCCTTTGCCGCAGGATAATCCAGATCATTTTCATAGATGATTCCTGTCGCAAACGGGATACCCTTTCGCTGTAAGCTCCTGAAGCTTTTTCTGCCCAGGCCCCCTCCTGCTATGACAAATATCCTCGCCCTTCCATCCGGTTTTTCCAGCTCTAAATCCTCTCCTGTTTCATCAAAGCTTCCTGCCGTAATTCCAAAAAGACCTGAAACATATTGGTCAGTAAATACCTCCTCGGGAGTTCCGTATCTGTCCACATAACTGCCATCTATACACATGATATGGTCTGACACACGCTTTGCCATATCAAGCTCATGGAGCGACATGATAACCGTAAGATTCTTCTGTCTTTTAAGCCTTTGGAGTATTGATAAAAACTCAAGCTTGTACTTTATATCAAGATATGAGGTAGGTTCGTCTAACACTATAATCTCCGGCTGCTGGCATATAGCCCGTGACAGCATAACCCGCTGTCTTTGTCCATCGCTTATCTTTGTAAAATCCTTATCTTTTATCTGTGATACATTGACCAGCTCCATCGCCTCATCCACAGCCTTTTTGTCCTCATCCGAAAGTACTCCGAACCGGCCTGTGTATGGATATCTGCCGGTCGCAACCACATCATAGCAGGTCATAAGCTCCGTCTTTAGCTTATCGGTGAGCACAACAGCCATTTTCTTTGCAAATTCATTGCCATTCATCGTCACTACATCACTTTTATCAAGATATATCGTACCACTCACAAGCGAAAGCTGTCTTGCAATACTTTTTAAAATAGTCGATTTACCGGCACCATTTGGCCCGATTAATGTGAGAATCTCTCCCCTTTTAAGGGAAAAATCAATATTTTCAATAAGCGGCCTGTTATCATATCCAACGGCCAGCTTTTGTGCGGTAAAATAATATTCCATCAGACATTTTTCTCCTTGCTGCGTCTTATCATGATAAACAGCACTACCGGTGCACCAAATACTGCCGTAACTGTGCTGATACTAAGCTCCGTAGGCGCAAACATCATCCTCGCAAGCAAATCACAAAACAGGCAGAACACCGCTCCCCCAAGGAAGCAGGCCGGTATCATATATATGGGCTTTGTGCTCTTTAGCATGCTTTTTACTATGTGTGGCACGGCTATTCCGACAAACGATATCGGTCCCGCAAACGCCACTATACATGCGGAAAGCAGGCTTGAAAGCAATACCAGAAGCACCCGGATGCGCTTTATGTTTACACCCAGATTTACGGCATATGACTCTCCAAGCTGATATGCCATAAGTGGCTTTGACATGAGAAAAACAAAGATAAATGTGATTCCCACCACAATGCTCATCACCCCGACGCTGTCCCATGTCATGCCCGAAAAGCTTCCCCTTGACCAGTTATGCAGATTTACTATGTCGGAATCATCTGCAAATGTCACCACAAACTCAGTCACCGCAGAGCATATGTAGCCAATCATGACACCGCTCACCACAAGCATTGACATGCTGCTTACCTTTCTTGAAATGATAAGCACAAAGCCCATTGAAAGCATTGCTCCCAAAAACGCTGCTGCAATCATGGCCAGTGAGCTCACACGTATGGCATTTCCAAGTAAAAATACCATAACAAGTGCCACAATCATCTTAGCCCCCGATGATATGCCGAGCACAAAAGGTCCCGCGATTGGATTATGAAAAAAAGTCTGCAAAAGATATCCTGCAAGCGCTAATGCCCCGCCCAGTATCATCGCTGCAATAGCTCTTGGCATGCGGATATCCCACACAATACGTCCTACCCTGTCTGAGTGGTCATAAATTGTCGCAAATGCAGCCTTAAACGATATATGTACAGTTCCTATGCACACATTCATGATAAGCAATATAATAATTAAGATTATAAGAATAATAAATGTTGTAAAACACCTTATTTTTCTGGTTTTTTCCATGTTATAGCTCCGCTTTTTATCTTTTTGTGCTATTGATTTTCCTGTTGAGCTTAAACAGATATTTCATGCCGCTGTCGGGTGCACCTGTAATCATCGAATGCATATCATCAATCATATATCCGATGGACATAGACTGCTGATACATATCGTTCGTGGTGCAAAATACATTGCCGTTTTTGACTGCCCTAAAATCAGCAAGCACCGGGCACTTGTCCAAAAGCTCAGCTATATTCTTCACACCGCCGTCTATCGCACTGTTATATATCAGATAGTCAGCATCTATTGCTCCATTGTAGAAATCCTCTAGCTGCATATTCATGGTTGACCTGCCTGTATCGTCGTCATTTGATGCATCAAAAATATATTTTCCGCCGGCAAGCGAAATCATCTTTGGCACATAATCTGTGCTTTTGCGCACCTGAACCTGTCCATTGGATGTGATATAGAAAAATGCAACTGTCGGTCTGCTATCAGCATTTGCAGCAGTATCTGTCTTTGCGATGCGATTTACAATATCCACCTGCTCATTAAAGAGCTCATCGGCCTTTTCATCCTTGTCTGTGAGTGCTCCGAAAAACTTCACCCACTCTACTCTGCCGAGCGGCTCCTCCTCATAGCTTGAGTACTCGATTATTGAAGGGATATCAAAGCTTTTAAGCTTTTCCGTTACCTGCGGCGAATGGGTAATCATAGTATTTTCTATGGCAAGTGAACAGTTTTCTGACACCAAAAGCTCATAATCGGGCTTTGAATATTTGCCGGCATATAGCATTCTGCCACTTTCAAGAGCCTTTCTTGCACTGTCAATGTACCAGCCATCACTGTCAAGCCCCGAAAATTTAATAGTGTCCACTGCATCAAGCTTGTCAAACATATCCATCACCCCTGATGCGACCAGATACAAATCACTTACAGGCTCCTTCAATACAATGATATCCTTGTCAATATCCTTTGGAGTCTTTCTGCCATTTGGCACGGTAAGTATTTGGGTACCGTCCTTCGTAGTAAGTATCTTGTATCCACCCTCATAATAGTCAACAGAAAAATTCTTTGCATATAAAAGCTTCATACTGCTCTTATATATAAGACCGTTTTGTGTCTCTGCCTCAGCCTTCGATTCAGTATTCCCTGAATCGGAAGAAGGACTGTCACAGCCTGACAGCCAGAACAGTCCTATAATTGATATCAATATATATATAATTATCTTTTTTCTTCCATGCATAGCTTAATTATTCTCCATCCTCACCAAGCACCTCTGTAGCAGAATCTGAATGGAAGGTGAGTGTGTACTCAACCTCGTGCGGCTTGCTCATAGCAACTGTATCTCCGATAACCTGCATAGGTGTATCAAGCTTAACCGGAATTTCAAATACAGAATTGCCGTCTGTATTTACAGGCATGTATTTCTGTCCGTCAACTATCATATAGTCATAGTTTGGACTGCTCCACTGCACTGTTGCAGTAGCGGCTCCACCGCTTATAGTCACCTCAGCCGGTGATGCAATGCTCGCCTTACCGCTTCCGCCCTCGAAATCGAGATTGATATTGTATGTTCCGTCAGGAAGCTCTTTTCCTGCACTCTCAGATACGCTTGCATCTGCGTCCGCAGGTGTGGCATTTGAGACCTTTACCTTGTGGTCATACCATTTGCCCTTTGTACCGATAAGTGCAAGGTCAAATTCCTCATCCAAAACAGGAACCGGTATATCAAACGCATTGACCTCCTCAGTTGTGCCATCGCCATAATCGACAGTCTCAACAGTTGGCTCTAAAAGCTCAGCCTTGTCCTTTGAGGCATCCTTTGCTGTTCCCAAAAAGAGATTTACAATGTGTGTGGATGTGAGAGTAACATGTATTGTTGCCTTGCCATCCTTCACGATGAGTGTACCTTTGTTGTCATATGCATCATTCACATGAAACATTGAGCTGTCTGTAGTAAACTCTGCTGTATATGTACCATCTGAAAGTGCTATCTTTTCTGTTTTTTCAGCCTTTTTTGTGCTCTCTGTCGCGTCCTGCACTGCTTTTTTGCTTTCTGTTTCAGCTTTTGCATTCTTATTGCCGCAGGCTGCCAAGCTCATGGCACAAACCAGTGTCATTGCAACGATATAAGTAAACTTGTTTCTGAATAATTTTCTCATGTCTGATATACTGCTCCTGTTATTTTATAGCTTCCCCACTATACATTTAAGTAACTGCTACTTGCTCATAGCAGCCGCTGTATGCTCAACATAAAGCTTCTGGATACCCTCAATCTCACCAAGTCCGTTAATCTGTGTATCGATTTTATCAAACTTTCCTGATGCCTTAAACTGTGAAAGCCATGAATCATCATCACTTCCTGCCATATCATTGTTGGCATGGTCTCCTGCAACAACCATAAGCGGACGAAGAATGACGTTCTTGTAGCCAGCGGCTGACACCTTCTCAATGACAGACTCACATGATGTATCCTCCGGCTCACCCTCTACAGTTCCGATAAATACGTTCTCATAACCCAAATCTGTCATCTGGCTCTGCATCTGGCTGTATGAAATCTTTGCTGTATGGCTTGTTCCATGTCCCATAAATACAAATGCTGTGCCCTCTTCCTTTGCAGCATCAAGGCTGTCATAGCCCGCCTTTTCTACTGCTTCCTCTGTAAGAATTTCTGCAACGGCCTTTTTATCCTCATTTACAACTGTTGCATCACTTCCAACCTCACCGAGGAGTGGCTCTGCAATCTTTACAGACTCAAATTTGTCCTTATACTTCTCTACAGCCTCTGAAAGCTCATCATACTCTGCGCCATGCATCAGGTGTGTAGGCTGTACCACAAGATTCTTTACACCATTTTTGACTGCACGCTCAAGTGCCTGATCCATATTGTCAATCTTCTCGTCATCCCTTGCCTGTACATGATTGATGATAATCTGTGCTGTGAAGGCTCTTCTGACTGACCAGTCAGGATTTGCAGCTGCTATTGCATCCTCCACACCCTTGATATCAGCCACACGGCTGTCGTTGAAGGATGTACCAAAGCTTACAACAAGAAGTTCGTTCTCACCGATTTCATCCTGGTTACGAGGATCATCTTTGGATGCATCACCAGTGTCACGTCCGAAGTAATCCGGATCAGCTTCTTCGCCTTCAACCAGTTCCTTCTGAGCGTCTGTCAGTTTATCCCATGCTTCTTTGGCAGCTTTGCAGTCTTCATCTGTTGTATCAGTTCTTTCCTGAACATAGATCTTGTCGATCAGTGCTGCTACTTCATCTGCTGCTTTCTGATCATCATCGGAAGCTTCTTCTGTATCAGCGGTTTCTGCATCATCTGCGGTTTCTTCTGTTGCTGTCTCAGCAGTGTCATCAGAAGCGTAGATGCTTGCAGATCCCATCATTGTAACTGTTGCTACAGTCATTGCAATTGCCAGTGCTTTTACAGTTTTGTTTTTCATGTTTTTTTCCTCCTGTACCTGTTTTCTCATGAAAATTAAAATGAATAACAAAGTACGGCAGCAAGCCTGGTCAAAAAGTATTTTTCGGAGAAATACTATATTTCCCAATAAAAAAACTCCTGCACCGGGCTAGAGTTTCTGGATTATGGTACAACCAATTACTCGTGATCCGGAATTTAAAATCCCCGTACCAATAGCAGGCAGGTTTCCTGACTTACAGATCAATACACCCGAATCGTCTTCCCAGTTTCCCAGTGACTGTGCATACACACATGATTCTGCATTCCCTGTATACAGTGACGAGATCGTACAGGACTTACACCTGTTTCCCTTTTAACTGAAGGCTATTTGATTATCTAACATCAGCACCTGTTATTTTTATTATTCAATTTCTTACAGAATACCACTATTTTGGTCAATTTACAATAGGGCAGTTATTTTTTTAACACTAAATCGCACAACGGAAGCAGATACAAAAACACTGCAAATAAGACGCTGTATCCCGGTGCACCTGCTGCTGTAAGCGGAACAGCACACGCGATTGACCATGGAAATGGAATTGTAAAATATCAAAAAGACCTGGAAGCATTTGCCTCCAGGTCTTCTTGATATTTCTTTGTTGCTATGAATTTTTACAAGCTGCCTCACATGGACAGTCAAAGCTTGGATTGAATGCATAGAAGTTTTTCGCATCCAGCTGTTCCTGTACGGAACGAAGTGCTTCCCCGAAACGCTGGAAGTGTACGACTTCTCTCGCACGTAGAAAACGAATCGGATCTGCAATTTCAGGAATGTCACGGACAACTCGAAGAATATTATCGTACGTTGCCCGGGCTTTCTGTTCCGCAGCAAGGTCTTCAAATAAATCTGTGATCGGATCACCTTTACTCTGGAATTCACATGCATTGAAAGGAACTCCACCGGCTGCCTGTGGCCATACACCTACTGTGTGATCAATATAATATGGCCCAAAACCACTTTTTTCAATTTCTTCCATAGAAAGATCTTTTGTCAGCTGATGAACGATCGTGGAAACCATTTCCAGGTGTGCCAGTTCCTCAGTGCCAATATCATTCAGCACTGCCATGGCCATGCGATTTGGCATAGTAAAACGCTGAGAAAGATAACGCATAGATGCTCCGATCTCGCCATCCGGGCCACCAGACTTCAATACCCTATAATACCAAAAATTGACATTTTTCAGATGATACAATATTCCCGGCAGATGGGTACCTGCCGGGAGTTTTTTAGATCGCGATCAGATCTTTCCAGGTCTTTTCACCTGCTATTCCATCTGCTTCCAGGACTCCTTTTCTGGACTTCTGGTAAGTCTTGAGCGCATAGATTGTATTTTCATCTGCCTTCCTGGATAAAGTCAGAGCCTTTCCATTCTTCCCCTTAAATCCTCTCGCGATCAGAATCTCCTGAAGTAAAAGTACTGATGTTCCTGTGCTTCCAAGTTTTACAAGTTCCGGATTAAACATATAGCCTGCTCCTTTCGTGGTTGATGTAGTAGTTGTTTTGTTTGTTGTGCTGGTTGATGTATTGCCTGCGCCCATATAAGCCGCAGTCTTCTTTACAAATCCCGGCCAGAGCCCTTCGTCAAGGATTCTACGCGGGCAATGTTTCCTGGATGCATCATAGTGACGTTTCAGATGATCAGTTGACCAGCCATACTGTTTCAGAAGGTATGCTGCCAGCTGTTCAGCCTTGTCCACTGCTTTGTAGTAATCTGTTTCCGGATTTACGCAGATTTCAATGTTGATAGAGTTACGGTTTGTGATGCCGTACTTACCTTTTCCATCGCCTACGGCCCAGGCACCATCACTATGATCCAGCGTCTGGTAAATCTCTGAAGAATCTACATAATAATGGACTGTACCGGCAAGGTTTCCATTCTTCATGGCAAGAGCATGTGCTCTGGCATTCGCTCCTTTGCTCCAGTTGTCGGTTTCGTGAATCACAACATAGGCAGGTTTGTTCTGACCGATATAGCAGTTCTTTTTGCTGATCATCTTCTTGATGTTTACTTTCACTGTGTTCTCCTTTCCTGATGTGGATGTTCCGGAATTCATAGTCAGAATACTATTCAGAATTGTGATAATCTTCTTTCCATAGTCCTTTCCGGCAGCCCATCCATAATGTTGTGGATTTTCCTGGATGCCGAGATATTCCACATACTCTGCGCATCCTCTGGTTACATAGGTGTATCGTGGATCCACAACAGTCTGTTTCAGCCTGCCTGTAGAGCCGTATGCCTGCAGGTGCTGAACCTGCGCCCGGATACCAAGCTGTGGTGTCTTGAAACTGTTGCCTTTGACTCCATTCTTAATCACACCCATTCCGCAAAAATTATTCTGACTCAAAGTCACTGCACTTCCGGAAAAAGTGAAATTACCTGTTTCCAGACATGACTGAGCAAATGCAATATCGCCTCGCACTCCCTCAACAGCTCCTTCCGAAATGTACAGCGGAATCATCTTAATAACTGAATCGGCTACCTTTGGATTTACTTTTTTGATATAGGCCTGCATCTGTGCTACGGATGCCTGAGCCTGTCCCATGATCTTTAACATTTATTTGTACCTCCAAAAAAGAGGACGATCACTCGCCCTCTGAATCTTTATTGATATCTGCTTTGTCCTCTACCTGTGACTTCACGTGCTCCACGATTGGCAGAAGGAATCCAGGAATCGCTACTCCCATATCTTTAATATTTTCCAGTATGCTGATGATCTCATTACAGATAATCCAGATTGCTACAATGCAAGCTACCAGAAATGTAAATGGCAATGTTATACCTGCAGTCTGAGATGCATACAAAAGCAGCTGATCTATCACGGCTCCCACAATCACTAAGAGCCACATACATACCTTTTTCATGATTCCCCGGATACTCTTGTAAGAATTGATATCCTGTGATCTGTATGTAGATGCCATCAACCCTGTAGCATAATCAAGCACATTGCATGATACCATCAGAAGAACCGGCACTGCCAGTACTCCCAGAACGGAGCTGATCAGTGCGAAGATTCCTGTAAAAAATGCTTTGATATAATTTTCTTTCATAGTATTATCCTTTCTCCGGTTGCGCCGGCGCAAATTGACATTAAAATAAGAGCCTTACGGCTCTGCTCGAATTTTCATATGCACTTTTTTCAGAGACAGAAGAAATTAAACACGAATTTGACAACTAATATTTCTGTGGCACATATGATCGGAACGTCTTTCTGCGTCTATAATTCACAGTTTGTATTTGTTCACATAGGTGTAGAAGTACCATCAAAGTTGGAAGCAAAAGACACACTTGCGATATTGCCATCTGATATAAAAATGCAAGCTGTGGGTAATATAGGAATCGTCAGTACTGCTGGCAGTATAGCTTCAATATCAATAGAAAACAATTTTATTTATACGAACCCAACATTCCCACAGGGATATTATCTTATTAACCTTGTGTTGAAAAGAGCCTGATTACTTTCCGATAGCTAAAGCAGTAAATGAAACTCTTCCACTGTATGCCTGTCCTGTGGAATTAGTTACGGCCAGATAACTTATGCCATTACTTACGTCACGATAATACCCCGAGATTATAACTCCACCTGGTACAGTATTATCACCAGCCGAAATATAGTAAATCTCAGAAAATCCGTCAAAATCAGATGGTCTTGCTGTTATATAACCTCCATTTGATACTACAACATCTTTAAAGAATTTTACCTGCATTTTGTATGGTAACTTCGTGTTTAATTTCTTCTGTCTCTTTTCCTTTCATAATATTTCGTTGCATGCTAAAAACTCCGGAGAGTTCCCCGGAGTAAATAGATATTATTAATAGTTATGCTGCATACTTACGATATGCGCTTTTTACGTTCGTCTGAGTTATATAGCAATAAATCTGCGTGGTCTTGAGGTCTGCATGACCTAAGATCATGGCTACATCCTGTATGTTCATCCCCCGATCGAGGAGATTGGTTGCCAGCGTCCGTCTGAATCGGTGCGGATGAACGTTCTCCACGCCTGCTACTCTTCCGATCCGTTTCAGGAGAGTTTCTATCCCGCCCTTCGTCAGACGGGGTGTTCCTTTTCCGGCAAATAGAGCTATGCTGTTGTCTGTCCGACTGTTAAGGTATGTCTGAAGATGCAACATAGCAACGTCCGTCAGATACACAGTTCGCTCTTTGTTGCCCTTGCCTATTACAATGCATTCTCCGGTTGCCATATCAATATCTACAGTGTCCAATTCGGACACCTCAGACACACGGCAACCCGTCGAGTACAAGAATTCTACAAGAGCAAGATCACGATCATCTGTGCATGATTTTCTAATCAACTCCAATTCCACAGCGGAGTATGGCTTTTTAATCTGTTTCCGGCTCTTGATCCGGTTTAACGCAGCGCATGGGTTTCTGCTGATTATTCCCTCAGCAGATAACCATGAGAAGAAACTCCTGTAGCATCGTCTCATACCGTCAAGAGTGCGGTTACTTACTCTCCCCTGCTGCCGACGGTATGCCATGTAGAATCTGATATCATCTGTTGTGATTTCGTGCAAGGGCTTCTGCAAGAACTGGATCAGCTTCGAGTTCTGTTCCCAGTACCTCCGCAATGTAGATTCCGCCTTGCCCTCTATCCTCTTCGTGGCAATGTACCGTCTCAACATACCTTCTGTACTGTTGTCTGATACCGTAAGTTCTGTGCTACGCTCCTGAATCTCATATTGATTGAGTTGGATCACAAGCACGTCCTGGACGGTATCCAGCACTTCTGGTTCGACCTTGCCTTGTAACGCCTGTAGTACCGATTGTATGATTACCTGTCTTATTTCCATGTTCACACCTCCCTGTGTTTCAATTATAAGGCACAGGGTAAGTTAAACACGAATTTAGGAAAAACTGCTCGTTTTTATGCTGTAGGTAAATTTTATGTACCTGGAAGCTCTGGTGATTATTCAGGGCTTGCAATCGGCGGGACTGCATGGAGCAACATTGTTGGAGTACAGTATGTGAGTGCAACTGATTATAAACATTACTATACATTCCCCAAAGGCACATATTTAGTAAATATCAACCTTTTTGCAAATCTTGAAGCATCAACTTCAAATGTTCTGGGGGTGGCATTACATATCGAAGTAGATGATAAAATGATAGCGAATCCATGGTTTAGAATGATTGATTCATATCAAAGCATTTCTTATCCTGTTATCATCAGTGGAAGTAAGCTCAAAGTCACCATGTACTCAGGAAAGACAATTGAAATTGTAAATAATGCCAATCTTTCATATATTGATTTTATGAGATTGAATTAATCAACATACAATACTCCAATGGTAACAGCCCTATTAGCACAAGAACCGCCATCGAAATCATTACAAAATGCATAATAAGCTCCATTGTAGTACCCAACTGCTGTGATTCTAATATTTCCGTATAATGGGAATGCGCCCAAAATCTGATGACCGTTCTTTGAAGTATTTAAAAATACGTTTCCTGATGCATCTGTATTGACATTATAGATTACATATCTTGGACAAGTGTTTATCTTCGTGTTTAGTGTATTGATTCCCAATTTATCTTTCAAATAAGTGAACAGCTGTGAAAACGTTATTTTCTTTAATACGTTACCCTCGCCAACTATCAATGTGTCGCTTTCTGCCGGTGTTGCTTTTGAAGTCAGTGCCGACATTAATACTGTTTTTAATGATTCTGCCATAATATTTTACCTCTCTTTATTCTTTTACTCTCAGCATCGAGCCATCTGAAGTAGCAAGTGCTGAGCCATTGCCTGAATCCAATACATACTGGACATTCCGAACATCAACAACAATTAAAATTCTTGCTCCTGTCTGCACTATACTAGGGCTTATGCTTACACCAGCAATATAGATATTTGCATCTGCCATACATATCACCCTTTCACTTTGATTTTGTAATTATCCACCCACGTTTCGTCCGCAATTTTATAAATGAATCTCAGACAATAGATTCCTGTTTTTTGTGGCTCAATTAACGCATCTAGTGTATGCTCGTTGATATTGCAGTTTCCAGAATCTTCAACAGTCTCTGTATCAGCATCTGTATCAACGAAAATCAATTCGTAGTTCGCTGAAAATATGGAGAAAGGAATATCTACACCGCATACTGGTTCTACTTTGCTTTTGAATCGGATTTTTTCTCCTAAATCCATTATTGTATTACTATCGACATATCTGATTGCCATTTTCTTTCTCCTTTCAGCATATTTTGTGTCCAGTGAAGCACTGCCTTGCAATCTCTGCTGTAAGTTGGCTCAAATTCAGCAATGAGCTGTATTCTAAATTATCCGATTTTGCTGTATAGCCTTTCGGAACAAGTTTCCCGCAAATTTCATGTCCAGATATCAAAAATAACACTGTAGCAGCGTAAGCTGTAAGACCGCCACTGCTTTCAGCATAAACATCTATGACATACTGTCCGTCTTTATCAAAAGGGACTATTGCGTCCCAGATTTCGAGATCCGATCCCTCTCGTCTCTGGAACACAATAGAAAACTCATTACATGAGTCATAAACTCTTGTAATCATTAGTCATCAGTAACTGTAACAGAAATCACAAATGTATTACCTGCATCGACCGGATTAGGCGTAATACTTACAGCTGTGATTTTTGGTGGATTTGAATTATATTTTACAGTTCTGGTGATTGTCGTTGTCTTTCCAGCACTATCTTTTGCAATGACCGTAATTGTATTGTTTCCAGATGTTAATGTAACATCTGTGCTAAATGTGCCATTGCTACCAACAGTGACAGCTTTGCCATTAACTGTAACGGTTACAGGAGAAGATGTTGCATCGTTGGTTGTACCAGATACAGTGATTGTATTTTTATTTGTAACATATCCATCTGACGGAGAGCTGATGCTCAGAGTTGGTGGTACGGTATCAATCTTAAATGTTACGGATTTCTGCGAAGCTGCATTGCCATCATAATCAGATGCATCAAATCTAATGGTATGAGAATCGTCACTAAGTGCTGCTGATGGTGAGTAAGAACAATTATAGCCATTTGATGTAGCGGTTTTTGTGATACCATCAGTAATCTTACTACCGCCATCAATTGTGATGCCGATTGTGTCCGGATTAACGCCCGAATCATCATCTGTGACACTCCATGTAATTGTTGGCTTATTATTTATCAGTGTAGCTGATGCCGTCGGATAGGAAACTGCAATTACTGGTGCGACTTTCTCTTTAACTGTAAGTTTTAATGAACCTCCTAATGTGGAATCTGTCGCATCTTTTGTGGTTACGTTTCCGGCATCATCAGTTGCTTTGATTGTCACTCCGTAAAAATGTCCTGACTGGCTGTAGCTGGACTTTGCTGGAGCTATAATAGTTGCTTCGTACTTTCCTGTGTTGCTGTTGAGAGTAAGATTGTAGCTCTGGCCATTAATAGTGGCCTGTACTGTTTTTACTGACATTGGTTTGTACCTTCCTTTCATATTTATATATTTAACTTTTTGCAAAGTTTATTAATAAGTTTCTCTTGTTGGTCAATTTTCTTTTTCTGTGCTTTTAGCATTGCAAACATTGCCGGTATCATGATACGTTCATTCCAGTCTTCAACAAGTCCATTGGCGTGTCTGGTGGCTTCTGGAAAATATTTTTCTACGTCTTCTGCAATGAACATTGGGATATATCTTCCTTCATTCTCATCCCATTCAACTAGATATCCCTCTTTATATTTCGCCCAAAGTGGTTCAATATTGTACCATTCTTCAATTTCTTGCTCCGAAATATCACTTCCGATATCTTTATAGCGCTTTGAAGATGAAGATTTTAGCATCAGCTGTTTGTATCCTGTACGTCCATCCCAACAAACAGTATTTGATGATGTCGTATACTCCATGTCTTCTATCTTTGGCGATTTTGCGAAAGATGCAGGATTAGTAACAGTTAAATTTTCAAATGTACCAGTGTCAGCCGATACCTCTGTGGCATGTACGGTTAGACTGTTATCGTCCCAACTGATTCCCCAATTTTCGCTATTTTCGATTTCAATATCTACTTCATCGCCAAAGAACTTCTTGATATCAACAGGGAATATTCCATTGCTTGAAAACTGTACACCTGTATATTTCATGTACTCTGAATTTTCTTCGTAGCTTGTAAATACAGTATATCCAGAGCGATCAATTAATCCTTTAACAGCATTGCTGGCATCTTTAATTTTCAGATAACCGTTCCCATTCTTTTTGCCGCCCAAGGTAACTGTTCCACCAAGAAGAGCATCAAGGCTGACGTAGAGACGCCCATTGCTATAATATAATCCCTTCCAAGCCCCGTCATTAGTCAGAATGCTAACTATTTGCTCCTGCGTCAAATTGTCTATATCAATAACGACCGCCACGCTCTGCATATCCATCAATGTCGTAGTACCACCGGATGCATATAATTTACATCTAACATTCGTCACATCTCTAGGAATACCAATGGTTGAGCCATTGGAGCTTGCTACTGCTTGACCTGAACTATTTGTTAAAATAGAATACAGGTAGTGTGTTACTGTATCCTCATCGGTTGAACTAATATAAATGGTTTTCCAAGCACTTCCATCAACAGTTTCTTCAACGATAAATCTGCCTTTATAAGGTACTCTAGCAGCTGAATCACCATCACGATAATACGCTTTAAAGGTTATAAAGTTTGGACTAATCACTTTATCTGAACCACGTTTCAGCACGTTACAAGACGGCTCAATGATGTAGGTTCTTCCCGGTTTTCCATCAGCTCCCGTCTCGCCCTTAATCTTACTCCATGTATATTTTGTCGGGTCAGTGGAATCTGTCTTGGTGGTATCCGTATACTGGCCAATATACAGTTTATTAGTTCCATCAGAAACCGAAAAGCCTGTCTTTCCATCAGCACTGTTCGCGTAGGCAATATGTAGATAATACGTCTTTCCGTCTGTGCCGTTCGTTCCAGCAATACCATCTTTACCATCAGACCCCTCGAATTTTGACCACGTATATTTCTTCGGGTCTGTGCTGTCATTCGGTTCATAGTCTACATAAGTACCTATATACGTGGACGGAGTTTCAGTCATCTGACTAGATGATGTCGGATTTGCCACGGAACTATATTTGATGTGGAAATATGATGTCTTGCCGTCTACTCCATTTGTTCCATCTTTGCCATCTTTTCCGGGAACTCCTTGTTCGCCTTTTTCGCCTTGCAAACCATCCAGCCCATTGACTCCGTTCTTTCCAGCTTTAAGCTTGGCAATCGTGAATCTTCTTGTGATGGACAAGGTTTGCAGGTAAGTGGCTTTAATATCCACCCATCCGTTATCAGCTATCAGTCCTGTGACTGTATAGGTGTGCGTATTGACATCCCAAGAGCCGGTCACGCTGTCGGATTTCGTAATCGTGTAACTGCAATCATTGGTTACATCCTGTGAGCCATACATAACTGACGCTGTGGTTGCCACTGTTGGAAATGTTGGAATATTGCCATCTGCATCGGATGTAATGCCCTGATACTCATTTGAAAGTGTTAGGGTCATGTTCTTGGCAGATGCAATATTCTCATCCATAGATGCTAGCTTTTTAGATAGTGGCATTCCTCCGATAGTCAGTGTATCAGGATCCATATATACAGACTTTTTGTCCATGTCAACTTCGAATATAGTTTTTCCGTCAGAATCTTTTACTGTCAATGCCCCGGCATTAATCCATTTTGCATTGATACCAATTACGTT
>OHKX01000501.1_pt1 | contig 19831 bp, 17 predicted proteins | sample 1568921 | NCBI WGS metagenome assembly OHKX01 (sample SAMEA3879564, study PRJEB24766) | human gut metagenome | biome: human-associated habitat; feature: feces | place: USA | collected 1985/1987
GGCGAGATGCATGCAAAGAAAATTGCTTCTGTATATGATATGGCCATGAAAATGGGCGCACCTGTTATCGGATTTATCGATTGCGGTGGTATCAGACTTCAGGAGTCAGTTGATGCATTAGACGGATTTGGTCTTATCTACGCCAAGGAAGTTGCAGCAAGTGGCGTTATTCCACAGATTTGTGGTGTATTCGGTAATTGTGGTGGCGGACTTTCTGTAGTACCGGCTCTTTGTGATTTCGCTTATATCGAAGAGTCTAAGGGCAGAATGTTTGTTAATACTCCTGATGCAATAGAGGGTAACCGCGTTGAGAAATGCGATACAGCAGCAGCTTCATTCCAGAGTGAGAACAACGGATGTGTAGACGGAATCGGTTCAGAGGATGATATTATCGCTGATATCAGAGCTCTTGTCAGCATGCTTCCACTCAACAACGAGGGAGATGTATATACAGACTCATGTGAGGATGATCTCAACAGAGCATGTAACAGCATGGCTGATATGAAGGCTGATCCAAGATTCCTCTTATCAGAGCTTTCTGATGATCATGTATTCTTTGAGACAAAGAAAGACTTTGCCAAGAATATGGTTACAGGTTTTGTTAAATTAAACGGCATGACAGTCGGTGCAGTTGCAAACTGCAGCACAGTATATGATGCTGAGGGCAAGAAGGCAGAGGAGTTTGCACTTTCTCTTACTGCAAAGGGCTGCAACAAGGCAGCTGAGTTTGTATCATTCTGTGATGCTTTCTCAATTCCTGTACTTACACTTACAAATGTAAACGGATTCAAGAACTGCATGTGCTCTGAGAAGAAGCTTGCAAAGGCTCTTGCCAGAATGACATACGCATTCTCAAGTGCAACATGTCCAAAGGTTAACCTGATTACAGGCGAGGCTTACGGAAGCGCATATGTTGCAATGAACTCTAAGTCAATCGGAGCTGATATGGTTTATGCATACCCTGATGCAAAGATTGGTATGATGGATTCAAAGATTGCAGCTGAGATTATGTATCCGGGCGCTGATGCAAAGGAAATCGATGAGAAGGCAGCTGATTATGAGAAGCTTCAGTCTTCTGTTTCATCAGCAGCAGCCAGAGGATATGTAGATCTCATCATTGATCCGGCTGACACAAGAAAATATCTTGTAGGTGCTTTTGAGATGCTTTACACCAAATATGTAGATGCACCAGAGAAGAAACACGGAACTAAATAATAGAAAGGCGCATTTTGTTATGAAGAAAAAAATAACATATATCCTTAGCCTTCTTATGATTGTATGTATGCTTGGAGCATGTGGCTCTGACAATGCCGAAAAGACATACGGCGGATACACAACAGACGAGCTTCATACTGAGGCAACAGACAGCCTTGGCAATATCCAGAACTACATTGCGCTCGTAGATAATTGTGGCGGTTATGACAACTATGAGAAGAGTGTCAAGGAAGTTGAGGAGAAGACAGGCATGACAGAGGGTGAGGTTGTTTACAACACACTCGGACAGTCGGGAGCAAGCGTTTCAATGAAAAATATCGACGCTGAGCTTGATGCTGTTTCATCATGGCTTGATCTGGTTGACAAATACGGAGACGTAAAGGATGCAACTAATGGCAAGGATTTTACAGTAACCAAGTCAGGTGGTACACTCACTACCGATATGACACTTACATTTGGCAAGCAGGATGTAACATACGAATTAGTATATGATTCGGTTACCATGGAGGTAACAGGTATCTCACTTACTCCTGTTCAGACAATGGGGCAGAAGCTTGCTAAGGCAGGACAGAACACAGTAATTTCAATGAGTATTGTATTCTGTGTACTTATTCTTATCTCTCTTATCATTTACTGCTTCAAGTTTATTGCTCTTATCGGCAATAAGCCAAAGAAGGCAGAAGCAAAGAGCGAGCCTGAAAAGAAAGAGACTGCTGCAGCTGCACCTGCTGCAGACCTTACAGATGATACAGAGCTTGTAGCTGTTATCTCAGCAGCTATAGCAGCAAGCGAGGGTACTACAACAGAGGGCTTTGTAGTCCGTTCAATCAATAGAAGATAATTTAGGAGGACATTTGAGATGAAAAACTATACAATTACCGTTAACGGAAATGTTTACGATGTTACAGTAGAAGAGACAGGAAGCACACCTAGCACAGCAAGCACACCTAGAAGAGCTGCAGCACCTGCTGCCGCTGCACCAAAGGCTGCTGCACCTGCAGGAGCAGGAAGCATCAAGGTTGAGGCCGGAGCTGCCGGAAAGGTATTTAAGCTCGAGGCTAAGGTTGGCGATGCAGTAAAGAAGGGTGATACACTTCTTATTCTTGAGATCATGAAGATGGAGACACCTGTTGTTGCACCACAGGATGGAACAGTAGCAAGCATTGATGTTGCTGTTGGTGATTCAGTAGAGTCAGGTGCATTACTTGCAACATTAAACTAATTCCAGGAGGTAAACTAATTTGAGTTACGTAGGTGAAACACTTTCAAACCTCCTACATCAGACTGCCTTTTTTAATCTGTCAGTCGGAAACTATGTTATGATTGCCGTAGCATGTGTATTCCTGTTTTTGGCTATTAAAAAAGGATTTGAGCCTTTACTTTTAGTACCTATTGCTTTTGGTATGCTCCTTGTTAATATCTATCCTGATATTATTGTAAGTCCAGAGCACTCAAGCAATGGAGTAGGTGGTTTACTTTATTATTTCTATACACTTGATGAGTGGTCAATTCTTCCTTCACTGATTTTCCTCGGTGTCGGAGCTATGACAGACTTTGGTCCGCTTATCGCAAACCCTATCAGCTTCTTACTCGGAGCTGCAGCACAGTTTGGTATTTTCGGAGCTTATTTCCTTGCAATCCTTCTCGGATTTAATGACAAGGCAGCAGCAGCCGTATCTATCATCGGTGGAGCTGACGGACCTACATCTATTTTCCTTGCCGGAAAATTAGGTCAGACAGGTCTGATGGGACCTATCGCCGTGGCAGCGTACTCGTACATGGCATTAGTACCTATCATCCAGCCGCCAATTATGAAATTATTTACTACAAAGAAAGAGCGTGCAATCAAGATGCAGAACCTTCGTCCTGTAAGCAAGCTTGAGAGAATTCTCTTCCCTGTAGTAGTTACTATCGTTGTTTGTACACTGCTTCCAACTACAGCACCACTCGTTGGTATGCTCATGCTTGGAAACCTTTTCCGTGAGTCTGGTGTAGTACGTCAGCTTCAGGAGACAGCAAGCAACGCCCTTATGTACATTGTAGTTATCTTACTCGGTACATCAGTAGGTGCTTCTACAAGCGCAGAGTCATTCCTTAATATGAGCACAATCAAGATCGTTATCCTTGGTCTTATTGCATTCATGGTGGGAACTGCTGCCGGAGTACTTTTTGGAAAGCTTTTATGCTTCTTTACAAAAGGCAAGATCAATCCACTTATCGGTTCAGCCGGTGTATCCGCTGTTCCTATGGCTGCCCGTGTATCTCAGAAGGTCGGTGCAGAAGAGGATCCAACAAACTTCCTTCTTATGCATGCTATGGGACCTAACGTAGCCGGTGTTATTGGAACTGCCGTAGCGGCCGGATGCTTCATGGCTATATTCGGTATTTAGATTTAATTAAGGAGGATTAATCATGTCAGAAGTGGTAAAGAAACCATTAAAAATAACAGAAACTGTTCTTCGTGATGCACATCAGTCACTGATTGCAACCAGAATGACAACAGAGCAGATGCTTCCAATCGTTGACAAAATGGACAAGGTTGGATACAACGCAGTAGAGTGCTGGGGTGGTGCAACATTTGATGCCTGCCTTAGATTCTTAAAGGAAGATCCATGGGATCGTCTCAGAAAATTAAGAGACGGCTTCAAAAATACAAAGCTCCAGATGCTTTTCCGTGGACAGAATATCTTAGGATATCGTCCATATGCAGATGATGTTGTTGAGTATTTCGTTCAGAAGTCAATCGCAAACGGAATCGATATCATCCGTATTTTCGACTGCTTAAATGATATCAGAAACTTACAGACAGCAGTTACAGCATGTAACAAGGAAAAGGGACATGCCCAGGTAGCTCTTTCATACACACTTGGAGATGCTTACACACTTGACTACTGGATGGATATGGCAAAGAGAGTTGAGGACATGGGTGCTGACTCACTTTGTATCAAGGATATGGCCGGTCTTTTAGTTCCTGCAAAGGCTACAGAGCTTGTTCAGGCTTTAAAGGATTCTACAAGCCTTCCTGTCGAGCTTCATACACACTACACATCAGGTGTTGCTTCAATGACATACATGAAGGCTGTTGAGGCCGGAGTTGATATCATTGACACAGCTATGTCACCATTCGCTCTTGGAACAAGCCAGCCTGCAACAGAGGTTATGGTTGAGGCATTCAAGGGCACAGAGTTTGATACAGGTCTTGATCTTAATCTCTTAAGTGAGATTGCTGATTACTTCAGACCAATGAGAGAGGAAGCCTTAGCTTCAGGTCTCATGAACCCAAAGGTACTCGGAGTAAATATCAATACTCTCCGTTATCAGGTTCCTGGAGGAATGCTTTCAAACCTTATCTCACAGCTCAAGGAGCAGGGCAAAGAGGACAAGTACGAGGAGGTTCTCGCAGAGGTACCTCGTGTGCGTAAAGACCTCGGTGAGCCACCACTTGTAACTCCTTCTTCACAGATCGTTGGTACACAGGCTGTATTTAACGTACTCATGGGCGAGAGATACAAGGTTGCTACTAAGGAGACTAAGGATATCCTTCTTGGTAAGTATGGTCAGACAGTTAAGCCTTTCAACCCAGAGGTTGTTGACAAGGTTCTTGGTGATGATAAGAAGAATGCCATCACATGTCGTCCGGCAGATCTTCTTGAGCCAGAGCTTGACAAGATTGAGGCTGAGATGAAGCAGTGGAAACAGCAGGATGAGGATGTTCTTTCTTATGCTCTTTTCCCACAGGTTGCTACTGATTTCTTCAAGTACAGACAGGCACAGCAGACAGGTGTTGATGCAAAGGCCGCTGATACTGAGAATAAGGCTTATCCTGTATAGTATTTAAAAATATAATTCATGCTTTTGAATTTCAAGCAGGTCCGGCTTTGCCGGGCCTGTTTTTTATATTATGTGGATAGGGTGACTCGTAAGTCCAGGGCGCCGGACAGGCACGCACACTTTCATGTGCGCGAATAGCGCAGCCTCTTAGATACTGTAGAAATTATGCACATGAAACACAGAAATGTCCTGCCATGGACGGCAGGAAAAGGTGTTATGCGCCATGGATGGCGCATAAAAGCCGGTTTCGTCAAGCATAGAACAACTACAAGCATAATTTCGTACAGTATCTTAGAGACGTAGCGTAGCGCACGGGAAAGTGTGCGTGTCTGTCCGGTGCCCTGGACTTACGAGTCTATTTTATGGCAAAAATAAAAAATATAAATTCGCTCTTTCATATAGAGGGAAAAAGTGATAATATTTTAAGGTATGAAAAAATCGCTGCAGGTCACACAAATATGTGAAGCACAGCCATAAACGGGAAAGCTCAGGAGTATATGATGTCAAATACTAACGACTTACTTAACAGGATAAATGCTAAATACAGTACGATGAGCAAGGGGCACAAGCTGCTTGCTACATACATAACTGATAATTATGATAAGGCTGTCTTTCTGACAGCGGCTAAGATGGGCGAGACGGTAGGAATTTCTGAGTCTACAGTTGTCAGGTTCGCTACATCGCTGGGATATAAGGGATATCCCGATTTTCAGAAGGCACTCGAGGAGCTTGTAAGGAACAAGCTCAATTCGGTTCAGCGAATGGAGGTCACATATGGGCGTATCAGCCAGTCACAGATTCTTGAGACTGTACTGCAGTCTGATCGTGACAAGATTAAGACCACTCTGGAAAAAATTGATGCGGATGCATTTGATCTGGCGGTAGATACTATTTTACAGTCAAGGAAAATTTATATTGTCGGAATCAGAAGCTGTGCACCTCTAGCGAGCTTTCTTGCATTTTATATGAATCTGATGTTTGAGGATGTGTGTCTGCTTACGACAAACAGCTCTAGCGAGCTTTTTGAGCAGATGGTGCGTATTGGCAAGGAGGATGTGATTATCGGCATCAGCTTTCCGCGTTACTCTATGCGTACTCTTAAGGCATTAGAATTTGCCAACAACAGGAGTGCAAAGGTTATCACTATCACAGACAGCATTCATTCACCGATGAATCTGTATTCTTCATGCAATCTGATTGCCGACAGTGATATGGCCTCTATAGTTGATTCACTTGTTGCTCCGCTTTCTGTCATCAATGCCCTGATTGTGGCTCTTTGCATGAAAAAGCAGAGTATTGTCGCAAAGACACTGACAGAGCTTGAGGATATATGGAATGAGTATCAGGTGTACGAGAATGATGAGATTGATTACATTGATGACTCTATAAAGGTACATTACGCTAAGCTGGGGGATTCGCAGGATGAGTAAGAAAATTATTGTGGTAGGTGGCGGAGCCGCCGGAATGCTTGCAGCATATTTTGCTGCAGCCGCAGGAAATAAGGTTACGCTTCTTGAAAAAAATGAAAAACTTGGGAAGAAAATATATATAACCGGCAAGGGCAGATGCAACCTGACCAATGCGTGCGATGTCGAGGAACTTTTTTTAAATGTAAAGAGTAACAGCAAGTTTTTGTACAGCGCTTTTTATGGCTTTGATAACAGCATGGTGATTGATTTTTTTGAGAGTCATGGCATGCCTGTAAAGGTGGAGCGTGGCAATCGTGTATTTCCTGTATCTGATAAGTCGTCGGATGTGATTTTTGCTTTACAGAGAGCTTTGAAGGAAAAGAAAGTGGAGGTATCACTTCATACGGAGGTATCGAAGCTGTGCTATGAGAAAATCACTGATACAAAGGCAGATGAGGAAGCTGCTGATAAAAAAACTGAATTAAAAATAACAGGTGTCATATTAAAGGATGGCACCACAATGGCTGCTGATGCAGTTATTGTGGCCACAGGAGGACTTTCATATCCTTCTACAGGCTCTACCGGAGACGGCTACAAAATGGCAGAGGATGCAGGTCATACTGTGACAGAGTGCACACCTTCACTTGTTCCTTTTAATGTAAAGGAAGAGTGGGTAAAGAGTCTTCAGGGACTTTCACTTAAAAATACGGCTATTTCCATATATAGTGGCAAAAAGAAGCTGTATGAGGATTTTGGAGAGATGCTTTTTACGCATTTCGGGGTCAGCGGCCCTATGATTTTGTCTGCAAGTGCATCAATTAAGCAAAGCCTTATTAAGCAGCCTCTTGACATGTATATTGATTTGAAGCCGGCTCTCACACAGGAGGCCTTGGACAAGAGGATTCTCAGGGAGTTTGAGGAGGCAAAAAACAAGCAGTTTAAGAATTCGATAAACAAGCTTTTGCCTGCAAAAATGATTCCGGTGATAATTGAGCTTTCAGGCATTGACCCGGATAAGAAGGTCAATGAGATATCAAAAGAGGAAAGAAACAGACTTCTTATGCTTTTTAAGAAGCTGCCTGTCACTCTTAATGGTCCAAGAGGATATAATGAAGCTATTATCACAAAGGGCGGCATAAAGGTGAAGGAAATCAATCCATCCACTATGGAGTCGAAGCTTGTGAATGGCCTCTACTTTGCCGGCGAGGTGCTGGATCTGGATGCATACACGGGAGGCTTCAATCTGCAGATAGCATGGTCCACCGGATATCTGGCAGGAACAAGTGCAGCGGTTTGATGATTTGGAAAACTATTTTGAGACACTTATAATAACAGTTATATATGCACATAGTGAATTGAGCAGCTGGGATTTTAATAAAAATGATGAACAATAATATTTTAAGGAGAAATTATGAGATACAATATAGCAATTGACGGACCGGCAGGAGCCGGAAAAAGCACTATAGCAAAGAGACTTGCAAAGGAACTTGGCGCAATTTATGTCGATACAGGTGCCATGTACCGTGCCATGGCATACTATTTTATCCAAAAGGGTGTGGACAAGGATGATATTGACACCATCACGAAGCTGTGTAAGGATGTTGAGGTTTCTATCAGCTATGAAAACGGTGAACAGCAGGTTATCTTAAATGGTGAGAATATCACAGGATTTATAAGACAGGAGGCTGTCGGCAATATGGCATCAGCAACAAGTGTTTATCCTGTAGTTAGAGAAAAGCTTGTTGAACTTCAAAGACAGCTCGCTGCCAGAGAAAATGTGGTGATGGATGGAAGAGATATAGGAACTGTTGTGCTTCCTGATGCCAATGTCAAGATATTTTTAACAGCAAGCTCTAAAGTACGTGCAAAGAGACGCTTCGATGAGCTTACTGCAAAGGGTGAGAAATGCGATATTGATGCAATCGAGAAGGATATTAGAGAGAGAGACCACAGGGATATGACAAGAGAGACATCACCTTTGAAGCAGGCGGATGATGCTGTGCTGCTTGATTCGTCTGATATGACAATCGATGAGGTGGTAGATAGAATGAAACAGCTTGTGAAAGAGGCATAGCGTATGGGAGAGCTTACTATTGCAAAGAGCGCCGGCTTTTGTTTTGGAGTGACGAGAGCAGTAAATATGGTCTATGAGGCAATTGAAAAGGAAAATGTGCCTATATACACCTATGGCCCGATTATTCACAATGACGAGGTCGTAAAGGATATGGAAAAAAATGGCGTAACCGTCATAAACGATCTCGATGAGCTTTCTTCTCATGAAAAGGGTGTGATGATTATCCGTTCACACGGTATAAGCAAGGCTGAGTATGACAGGATAAAAAACTGTGGCTTTGAGGTGCTTAATGCAACCTGTCCTTTTGTATCAAAAATTCACAGATATGTGGAGGATTACAGCTCAAAGGGCTATGATATTATAATTGTCGGCAGTCCAAAGCACCCTGAGGTGTGTGGAATAAAGGGCTGGGCAGACGAAAAATGCCATGTAACCATAATAAATTCGCCTGAGGATGCCGAAAATTACATGAAAAATAGTACAAAAAAACTATGCATAGTGTCACAAACGACATTTAACTACAATAAATTTCAAGATATAGTTGAAATTATTGCAAAAAAAGGTTATGATATAACTGTTTTAAATACAATCTGTAATGCTACAGAGGTCAGACAGACCGAAGCAAGAAAGGTAGCACAGTGCTCAGATGTCATGATTGTCATAGGCGACAGGCACAGCTCCAATACACAGAAGCTATTTGAAATATGTAAAAACGAATGCAAAAATACTTACTATATACAGACAAGTGACGAAATGGATTATACACAAATCAGGTCCAACAATAACGTAGGTATTACAGCAGGGGCTTCAACCCCAAATAATATCATTGAGGAGGTTTCAAAGAATGTCAGAAATGAGCTTTGAACAAATGCTGGAAGAATCTTTTAAAACTATAAGAAATGGAGAAGTGGTAGAAGGTACCGTTATTGATGTTAAACCTGACGAGATTTTCTTAAATATTGGATACAAATCAGACGGAATTATTACTAGAAACGAGTACACAAATGAGCCGAACGTAGATCTTACTACTGTTGTAAAGGTTGGCGACAAGATGGAAGCCAAGGTAGTTAAGCTTAACGATGGCGAGGGCCAGGTTATCCTTTCTTACAAGCGCCTTCAGGCAGAGAAGGGCAGCAAGCGTCTTGAGGAGGCTTTTGAGAACCAGGAAGTATTAAAGGCAAAAGTTACACAGGTATTAGCCGGTGGTGTATGTGTCAGTGTTGATGAGACAAGAGTATTCATCCCTGCAAGCCTTGTATCAGATACTTATGAGAAGGATCTCAACAAGTTCAAGGATCAGGAGATTGAGTTTATCATCACAGAGTTCGATCCAAGAAAGAGACGTATTATCGGAAATAGAAAGGTATTACTCGTTGAGCAGAAGGCTAAACAGCAGGAAGAGCTTCTTGCAAATCTTCACGTTGGCGATGTAATCGAAGGAACAGTTAAGAATGTTACAGATTTCGGTGCATTCATCGATCTTGGCGGAGTAGACGGATTACTTCATATCTCAGAGATGTCTTGGGGCAGAGTAGAGAACCCTAAGAAGGTATTCACTGTTGGACAGACTGTAAGAGTATTTGTTAAGAACATCAATGGTTCTAAGATTGCTCTTTCAATGAAGTTTGATGACGAGAATCCATGGAATGGTGCAACAGAGAAATTTGCTCCTGGCAATATCGTAAAGGGCAAAGTAGCCAGAATGACAGATTTTGGTGCATTCATCGAGCTTGCTCCTGGTGTTGACGCACTTCTTCATGTTTCACAGATTTCAAAGGATCATGTTGAGAAGCCATCAGATGTTCTCAAGATTGGTCAGGAGGTTGAGGCTAAGGTTGTTGAGTTCAATGAGGACGATAAGAAAATCAGCTTAAGCATGAAGGCTCTCCTTGATTCAGAGGATGATGGAGCAGATGTTGCAGATGTAAATATCGATGAGGTTGCTTCTGATAACGAGTAGTTTTTGATTTTAAAGCTGTCATATATAATTATATGGCAGCTTTTATTTGTATCGGGTGGCACCTATTGGAGGATTGTGATGTTTGATCATTATGAATGGTTTAAAAATGAAGTGTACAGGCTGACGCAGATAGATCTCAATTATTATAAAGAAAAGCAGATGCGCAGGCGTATTGATACTCTTGCGAAAAAAAACGGGGCTGATTCTTATGAGACATACATTGATATGATTTCTGCAGATAAGGCTAAGTTTAAACAGTTTATCAATTTTATCACTATCAATGTATCTGAGTTCTATAGGAATCCTGATCAGTGGAGTTTTTTGGACAGAGAGGTCATTCCTGAGATATTAAAGAACAATACAGGGACTATTAAGATATGGAGCGCGGCATGCTCAACAGGGGACGAGCCGTATTCGCTTGCCATGGCTTTTTCGAAGCATGTTCCACTGTCCCGTATAAAGATACTGGCTACAGATATTGACGACCAGGTGATTGCGAGTGCTAAAGCCGGGCTTTACAGCGCAAAGTCTGTAGAAAATGTGCCGGCTGACCTGAAGAAGAAGTACTTTACCCAGGTGGAGGGCTCATACAAGATATCTGATGATATCAAGCGATGTGTGACCTTTAAGGAACACAATCTGTTGAAGGATTCATATCCAAAGGATTACGATCTTATCCTGTGCAGGAATGTGGTGATTTATTTTACCGATGATGCGAAGGATATGATATACAAAAATTTCTTCAATACTTTAAAATCCAAGGGAATACTGTTTATAGGCAGTACTGAGCAGATAACTACATATCGTGAGCTCGGCTTTGAGAGATTAAGCAGTTTCTATTTCAGGAAGCCATGATATCTTATCAGAGGTTAAACAGATGGTCTGTTATGTGTTTTACATATGACAGTACCATCTGTTTTGAATTTATAAAATCTTCAGTCAGCAGGAAATAGCTGTACTTATCCTTTATATCGAATCGAAACTCGGGCTTCATGAAGTCAGAGTACTGTCTGATGAAGGTACCGGTTTTGCGCACATAGCAGTTGTATGTCTTGCATTTTTCGCGGTATTCGTGGTCAACATATGCTGCGACGCTCTTGTGTATGGCCATGTCCTCCTTTGGAAGATAGTAGTAGTTTTTGTAATCGCTGTAGAAATGGCGCATTTCCCCCTCGAATATCTCTGCACGCACATAGCTTTTTGTAGTGCCGATGGTCAGATAGATGTCATTGTCATGGAAGCTTACAGATTTTGGAACGGAAAATTTATTTTCAAATGATATGATAAGCTCATTCATCAGACTGCCGTCGTAAGCTGTATATGGGTTTACGGATACACCGGTGATGTCTGCAATGCCATGTATGCATTCTTTATACGAAAGTATACTAAGGAGCTTTGTCATGCCAAGGACATCCTCGTAGTTGTGTGTCAAAAGCAGGGATAGCTTTTCGTCGTCCTTTTGGGCAAGATATTCATAATAAACGTTTATGAGCTCGCCACCGGAATATTTATCCTCCCTATCTATACCAAGAAATGCTTCGATGCTTTTTTGCTTGTAGTTTTCGAGACACAAAAGAGGCTTTATCGGTGAAAGCTCCTTAAAGATATCGAGTATCTGCACATTACAGAAGGGGTCTTCCTGCTTATATTTCTTGTATTTATTCTTTAAAAATGGTATATCAAAACCGACGCCATTGAAGGAAATGATAGTGCTGCAACCTGACAGACTTCCTGCGAAGGCTTCAATTACAGCTGCTTCGTCATCAGGCGTTTCGGCAAAATACTGGTCTATTACAATGCGGTTTTTGATGCGCCTTGCACAGCCTATCATGTAGACAATCGCTTTCACCGGTGAAAAGCCTGTTGTCTCAATATCAAAGAACATAGTGTTTTCTTTAAATATGCTGTCTGAAAAATTATCGGTTTTTATGTAAATTTCTTCATTGTGAAATGTTTTCATTTTTCAATTCCTGCCTTGAATATCATTTGTATAAACATTATAACATAAAGTATTAAAAAAAGTACATAATATACTATTTAACTAAAAATCATAAGTGGTATAATAGGAACAGTAATGTGCAATAGCATTTCCACGTTATTAATCTAAAAGAAAGAGGGGCACAAAAATGGGTCATAAAACGTTTATTGGCGGTGTTCATCCATATGATGGCAAAGAGCTGTCTAAGGATTCACCAATTAAAGAAGTTTTGCCCAAGGGCGACATGGTATATCCGGTTTCGCAGCATATCGGCGCACCGGCTAAGCCTGTTGTTGCCGTAGGTGACACTGTGTTGAAGGGACAGATGATAGCAGAGGCCGGTGGCTTTGTTTCATCACCTATTTATTCATCAGTGTCAGGAAAAGTTAAGGCTATTGAGAAGCGACGTGTGGCGGTCGGCGATATGGTTGACAGTATTGTTATCGAAAATGATGGCATGTTTACTGAGACAACATATGAGAGCGTCGAGGATGTCACTGCGCTTTCAAAGGAAGAAATCATCGAGAAGGTCAAGAATGCGGGAGTTGTCGGCATGGGCGGTGCCGGTTTCCCTACACATGTAAAGCTTTCTCCAAAGGAGCCGGACAAGATTGAGTATATTATCGCAAACTGCGCAGAGTGTGAGCCTTACCTCACATCTGACTACAGACGTATGCTTGAGAATCCTGAGGAATTAATTGGCGGCATGAAGATCATACTTCAGCTTTTTGACAATGCAAAGGGTATTCTTGGTATAGAGGATAATAAGCCTGACTGTATCGAAAAGCTCACAGAGCTCACAAAGGATGAGCCGCGTATTGAGGTTTGTCCGCTTATGACAAAGTACCCACAGGGTGGTGAGAGACAGCTCATCTATGCTACAACCGGCAGAGCTATCAATTCTAAGATGCTCCCTGCTGATGCAGGCTGTATCGTTGATAATGTAGAGACAATCATTGCTGTATACAATGCCGTAAAGAATGGACAGCCAGTCCTTAAGCGTATTTCAACAGTTACAGGAGATGCTGTGAAGAATCCTTCCAATATTTTATATAGCATCGGTACCTCATATCAGGAGCTGGTTGATGCTGCAGGTGGCTTTAAGAGCCAGCCGGAGAAGATTATATCAGGCGGTCCTATGATGGGCTTTGCCATGTTTAGTCTTGATATCCCTACTACAAAGACCTCTTCATCAATACTGTGCTTCACACATGATGAGGTGGCAGCATTTGAGCCACAGGCCTGCATTAACTGCGGTCGTTGCGTGGAGGCATGTCCTGAGCAGCTCATTCCAAGCCGTCTTGCGAAGTTTGGTTTGCGTGGACAGATGGATGAGTTTGAGAAGTGGCACGGACTTGAGTGTATTGAGTGTGGAAGCTGTTCATTTGCATGTCCGTCAAGGAGACAGGTGGCTCAGCCTATTAAGACAATGAAGAAGCTTGTTCTCGCTGAAAAGAGAAAACAGGCCAGCAAAAAATAAAGAAAGAGGTGGATTAAAGTGAGTGATTTATTTCATGTTTCATCATCACCACATGTACGTGCCAAGGATTCCACTGACAGAATAATGCTTTATGTCATTATAGCATTACTCCCGGCAAGTCTTTTTGGTATTTACAATTTTGGATTTAGAGCACTTTTTATCATTCTGCTTACCATCGCATCGTGTGTGGCATCAGAATGGGTGTTTGACTACATAGTTAAGAAAAAGAGCACAATTACAGACCTTAGTGCGGTTGTTACAGGACTGCTTTTAGCACTAAACCTTCCGGTTGCACTTCCATGGTGGGAGGCTGTACTCGGTGGAGTATTTGCAATCATTATTGTCAAGTGTATGTTCGGAGGACTCGGACAGAACTTTATGAACCCGGCACTTGGTGGAAGATGCTTCCTTCTCATCGCATTTGCGGCTGATATGACTAATTTCAATGTCACAAGAAACGGTGTGGATGTATACTCAGGAGCAACACCACTTGCGCTCATCAAAAATGAGGGGCTTTCAAGTGTCAATGTAAGGGATATGCTTATAGGAAATACTGCAGGAACAATCGGTGAGACATCAGTTATAGCTATTTTAATAGGTGCTATCATCATGATTTTACTTGGAGTCATTGATTTAAAGATTCCTGCATCTTACATTATTACATTTGCTGTTTTCATGTTCCTTTTCGGAGCACAGCAGTTTGATATCAACTATGTTGTTGCAGAGCTCTGCGGTGGTGGATTGATGCTCGGTGCATTTTTCATGGCGACCGATTATGTCACAAGCCCGATTACGCCGATGGGCAAGATAATATTCGGTATCTGCTGTGGTATATTGACAGGAGTATTCCGTTGCTTCGGTGCCAATGCAGAGGGTGTTTCCTTTGCTATCATCTTAAGCAACTGCCTTGTTCCTATTATTGAGAAGGTTTCTATTCCTAGAGCCTTTGGTATGGTAAAGGAGGCAAAGAAGAATGAATAAACGTATTGTACATGACGCTTTGATTTTAACTGCCTTTACTCTGGTGCTTGGTTTTATTCTTGCCCTGGTTCAGGGAATCACGGCAGATCCTATCGACAAGGCCAATAAAGCAGCAGCACAGAAAGCATATCAGGCAGTATTTTCGGATGCAAAATCGTTTGAGAAATATGATTATGATGCTGATGAAGCTGATAAGCTTGTATCTGATGCGGGCTACAAGGATACAATCGATGATATTGAGACTGCCCTTGATTCAAACAAGGAGACATTAGGTTATGTCATCACAGTTACAGCCAAGGATGGAAGCCAGGGAAGTATCACATTCTCTGTAGGTATCAAGAATGATGGTACTGTAAACGGTTACTCAATCACAAGCATCAGTGAGACTCCGGGACTTGGAATGAAGGCCGAGGAGGCTGATTTCTACAAGCAGTTTGAGAACAAGAAAGTAGACAAGTTCGACGTTGTAAAGACCACACCTTCAAAGGATGATGAGATTGAGGCCATCACAGGCTCAACCATCACATCAAAGGCTATGGCCAACGGCTGCAACGCAGCTATTACTTACTTCCAGAATAAATTACAGGGAGGTGCCAACTAATGAACAAATATGTAGAGCGTTTATATAATGGTATCATTAAGGAAAATCCTACCTTTGTACTTATGCTTGGTATGTGTCCTACACTGGCTGTTACATCCAGTGCGGTAAACGGACTTGGAATGGGACTTTCCACCACGGTGGTACTTATATGTTCAAACCTTTTGATTTCACTTTTCAGAAAAGTGATTCCTAACGGAGTGCGTATGCCGGCGTATATCGTCATAGTTGCATCTCTTGTTACAGTAGTACAGTTTTTAATGCAGGCTTATCTGCCTAGTCTTTCAGCAGCACTTGGTGTATACATCCCACTTATCGTGGTTAACTGTATCATCCTCGGACGTGCCGAAAGCTATGCTTCAAAGAATCCGCCTGTAGAGTCTATCTTTGATGGAATGGGAATGGGACTTGGATTTACCATGGGTCTTACAATCATCGGACTTATCCGTGAAATCTTAGGTGCAGGAACATTCTTCAACATCAAGATTTTCGGTGACTGGTTTACACCAATCACAATCTTTATCATGGCACCGGGAGCTTTCCTCGTACTTGGCTTCCTCGTTGCAGGCATGAATATCATCCGTAAAAAGATGGAAGCAAAGGGTACACCTCTTGCTGAGCCGGCAGGCTGCCTTTCAGGAGACTGTGCACATTGTGGAGCATCATGTCCATCAGCAAAAGCAGCACAGGCCGCTGTTGCGCCTAACACTACAGAAGGAGGGGATAAATAATGGGTACATTAGGTCATTTACTGCTCATTGCAGTAGCATATGCAATAGTTAATAACGTAGTACTTAGCCAGTTCCTTGGTATCTGTCCTTTCCTCGGCGTATCAAAGAACACAAAAACTGCTGCAGGAATGGGTGGTGCGGTAATTTTCGTTATCACAATCGCCACATTCGTTACACAGCTTATTTACAATTTTATATTGTATCCGCTTAATCTGTCATATTTGCAGACTATCGTGTTCATTCTTGTAATTGCAGCACTTGTTCAGTTTGTAGAGATGTTCTTAAAGAAACAGATGCCGCCTCTTTACAAGGCACTCGGTGTGTATCTGCCTCTTATCACAACAAACTGTGCCGTACTCGGTGTAGCACTTAACAGTGTAACAAAGGGCTACAATATCTTAGAGAGTGTAGTTTACGGCTTTGCCACAGCCTTTGGTTTCTTTATTGCCATCGTGCTTATGGCTGGTGTACGTGAGAAGATTGAGTATAATGATATTCCAAAGCCTTTCCAGGGAACAGCCATCGTGCTTCTTACAGCGTGTCTTATGGCTATCGCCTTTATGGGATTCTCAGGAATGGTTTCTGTATAGGATTGGAGGAAAAGTGATATGAATGTTACTGCGATTATTATTGCAGCTTTAGTTGTTGGAGCTGTCGGTATAATTCTTGGATTTTTCCTCGGTATTTCAGGAGAAAAATTCAAAGTAGAGGTTGACCCGAGAGAGGAAGCAATACTTGAGGTGCTTCCGGGCAACAACTGTGGTGGCTGTGGATATGCCGGATGCTCCGGACTTGCTGCCGCCATCGCAAAGGGAGAGGCACCGGTAGGACAGTGTCCTGTTGGTGGAGACCCTGTTGCGGCAAAGGTCAGCGAGATTATGGGTGTAAAGGTTGAGGCCGGAGTAAAGAAGGTTGCATTTGTTAAGTGCGCCGGCACCTGTGATAAAGCAAATACAGACTACGACTATACAGGAGTAGAGGATTGTGTTGCCATGTCATTTGTACCGGGCGGCGGACCTAAGTCATGTAATTATGGCTGTCTCGGCTATGGAAGCTGTGTGAAGGCATGTCCTTTTGATTCAATCCATGTGGTTGACGGAGTTGCATGCGTCAATCCGCTTACATGCAAGGCCTGTGGCAAGTGCGTAGAGGCTTGTCCAAAGCACCTCATCGAGCTTATTCCATATGACACAAAGCATGTTGTAAAGTGCAGCTCAAAGGACAAGGGCAAGGATGTCATGAAGGCATGCTCGGTTGGATGTATCGGCTGTCATCTGTGCGAGAAGAACTGTCCGTCAGATGCTGTCCATGTAGTAGACAATGTAGCTTATATTGATCAGGAGAAATGTACAGGCTGCGGAATCTGCGCAGAGAAGTGTCCAAAGAAGATTATTCTGTAATGAATAAAAGCTGTCACATATCATTATGATATGTGGCAGTTTTTTTATAAGCTTTAGGCAGCTATTCTGTGCTTACGTTATACTCATCTGATGTCGTGATAATGCTATAATCATCTGTCACAAATATTGCCTCAACACCGGAAAGGGAATTGATAAGCTCCTTTGCTTTATCAATGCCAAGAGCAAAGCATGTGGTGCTTAAGGCATCTCCGTCGCAGGAGGAGTCGCTTATGATGGTGACAGAGTACAGATTGTTTTTGACAGGATAGCCGGTTGTGGTGTCCAGTATATGGTGATATAGCTTGCCATCTACTCTGTAGTATCGCTCGTAGATGCCGGAGGTGACGACGGATTTGTCCTTGATTTTTACGGTACATATTGGCTCACCGCTCTCGTCGAAGGGCTTTTGTATGCCGACTGTATAATCACTTCCGTCGGATTTTTCACCGACAGTGAGGACATTGCCACCCAGGTTTATGATGCCTGAGGTGATTTTTTGGGACTGTAAATAAGCCTTCATCTTATCGGCGATAAAGCCCTTTGCGATTCCACCAAGGTCAAGCTTTGCTTTTGAATCGGTTAGCATCACATCGTTTCCGTTAATCTGTATATTGCGGTAATTTACATGTGACAGCTCGCTTTGTATCTGCGCATCAGACGGAACGACTGATGCATCCACCTCATTATCTTTAGAGTCGGTATTTTCAGCTATTTCGGAAAAATTCCACAAATCAGACAGCTTTCCTATAGTGATATCAAACCTGCCGTCACTTGTGTCGCCGTATTCGATGCCCTTTTTTATGAGCTCAAGTGTATCATCGCTTACTGTGACATATTCTTTGCCGGCAGCGTCATTTATTTTGCTCACCTCTGAGTAACTAACTGTGTTTGACAGCATATCCTCATATTTCTTTGCCATATCAAAGCAGTCGTCTATGTATTTCTCATCGGTAGTGCCATAAAGCGTAATCTGTATTATCGTGTCAAAGTAGAAGCCCTGTTTTGAAACCTTCTGCTGAGCCTTGGGCTTTAATTCACATGCAGACAGGCTTCCTGTTATTGTGGCAAGCGCCAAAAGGACAGGGACAAGGTGTTTTAGTTTATTTTTCATAATGCATCCTTTATTAATTTCCTGGTTGTAAATTATTTATAGTTAAAGCTTAAATAGTAAAAGCATAAATATAACTTTGCGTCCGGGCTTTATGAAATTTAAAGCTGAAAGCAACAGAAATATAATAACACAAAATAAAAAAATGAGACAGTAGTAAAAATGATTTTGTATTTTGCATGAATATATGGTAAAGTAGTAAATGTATGCGTAATGTAATTATGTATGCATTTAGACTTACAATAGGAAAGATGATGGAAATGAGTTTTTTAGACAATTATAAAAGAGTGGTAATAAAGATAGGCTCATCGACGCTGACACATGCAGAGACGGGAAGCCTCAATTTTTCAAAGATGGAGCGTCTGGTGCGCTCGATATGTGATTACAGAAACAGCGGTATGGATGTGTGCCTCGTAAGCTCAGGCGCCATCGCGGTTGGACGTGATGTGATAGGCATAAAGGAGCGCCCGAGCGATATTTCAATAAAGCAGGCATGCGCCGCAGTGGGACAGGGCAGGCTTATGATGACATATCAGAAGCTTTTTTCTGAGTATAATCAGAATTCCGGACAGGTGCTCATGACAAAGAATACCATAGTCAATCCTGTTTCCAGACGCAATGTTATGAATACATTTGAGGAGCTTTTTGATCTGAACGTGGTGCCTATTGTCAATGAAAATGATACGGTTGCCATTGATGAGTTGGAGTTGGAAATGGGCGAGAATGATTCGTTGGCAGCTGTCGTGGCAACGATCGCCAATGCAGATCTTCTTATCATCATGTCAGACATAGATGGACTGTATGACAGTGACCCGCGTCAAAATCCGGATGCCAAGATGATCCCGGTTGTTCGAGAAATCAGTGAAGATATTCATGCGGTTGCAGGCGGCGCCGGAACAAAATTTGGCACTGGCGGCATGGCAACGAAGATTCATGCTGTGGAAATTGCATACGAATCCGATATTGATGTTGTGTTGATGAACGGGCAGCACCCTAAGAAATTGTACGAGCTTTTTGAAGACAAGCCGGTTGGCACTTTATTTCATAAAGGGTAAAGAGTCATAAG
>OHKX01000523.1_pt1 | contig 19107 bp, 20 predicted proteins | sample 1568921 | NCBI WGS metagenome assembly OHKX01 (sample SAMEA3879564, study PRJEB24766) | human gut metagenome | biome: human-associated habitat; feature: feces | place: USA | collected 1985/1987
ATCCATGGCTCGATAGCTCCTTGCCCCGGCTTCCATGCCGGGGCATTTCTGTGCTTCGTAGCACAATTCTACAGCCTCTAAGCAGCTTCGCTATGCGCTCTTGCGGAAGTATGCCTGTGCCCTCCCCCCTGCCCGCGGCGCACGTCCCTTACTCTGTGGCTGAATTTAGTTTATATAAAAAGACGAGGTGCAGTAAACTGCACCTCTGTTTTTACTATTCTACTTTGTTTCTATATAACTAAGCCTGCTTCTTGGTTAAGCCGCGGTCATTTTTCTCGACCAGCTTTCTTGGCACCATAACCTGGTGTCCGCAGCCCATGCATTTCAGGCGGAAGTCTGCGCCTACACGCATGATTTCCCACTCGCTGCTGCCGCACGGATGCGGTTTTTTCAGTTTTACGATATCTCCTACTGCGTATTTATCCATACTATATTCCTTCTCTACCTATATATGTCATATTATATACTATGATATGAGGGTCAAAAGGTATTTTGCCCCTCATACTACACCTCTATCTGCTCAAATACAGAGCCCAGTCCCTGCTGTATCAGAAGGTCTGCTCTTGCGTCCATCGGTGTGGTGGACTTGTTGATAAGCACGAGCTTGTTTCCGTTGTAATAGTCTATGAGGCCTGCCGCCGGATATACCGCAAGTGATGTACCGCCTACTATGAGCACATCGGCGTGACTGATGTAGTAGATTGCATCCTCAAGCGTTTTCTGATTTAAGCCCTCCTCGTACAATACGACATCCGGCTTTACCGGACCGCCGCACTTTGGACATTTTGGCACGTCTGTCGAGTTGAGGATTTCCTCTGCGCTTACAAACTGCAAGCACCTCTCACAGTAGTTTCTCAGCACACTGCCGTGCAGTTCCATCACATTTTTGCTGCCTGCCTTCTGGTGCAGTCCATCTATGTTCTGCGTCACAACGCCCTTAAGCTTTCCTGCTTTTTCAAGCTCTGCCAGCTTGTAATGCGTGATGTTCGGCTCTGCATCAAGGCAGAGCATCTTGTCACGGTAGAATCGGTAAAACTCCTGCGGATGCTTCCTGTAAAATGTATGGCTCAGGATGGTCTCTGGCGGGTAGTCATACTTCTGATTGTAAAGTCCGTCCACGCTTCTGAAATCAGGTATGCCACTCTCGGTTGATACACCTGCTCCGCCGAAAAATACAATATTGTCCGAAGCCTTTATCCACTGCAAAAATGTTTCTACACTGCTGTCATTGTTACCCATATGTATCCATCCTTTCTTCTTTTCTTCTTTAAATTGCTGCCTATTATTTTTTGAGCCACACTTTTATAGCTTTCGCACCAGCTTGTCCACATCTGCATTCAGTCCAAGCACCATCACTGCATCGTCCGCCTTGAACACATAGTCCGGCAGCGGAAGCACGCGATTCATTCCGGCTTCCTTTACTGTAACGATATTTACATTGTATTTCTGGCGCACATTATTTTCCTTGATGCTCTTTCCTACCCAGCCTTCAGGTGGATTTATCTCGTAGATTGAGTAATCATCGTTTAATGCCACATAATCAAGCACATGGTTGGCGCTGTATTTTTTTGCCACTCTCTCTGCCATGTCGCGGTCAGGATAGATAACCTCATCCGCACCGTTTCGAAGCAGGAACTTGGCATGCACATCCCTGTTTGCCTTGCTGATGACGTATTTTCCGCCCATCTCCTTAACGAGACTTGTTATCTCAAGTGAGCTTTGGAAATTGGTGCCGATGCATACAAAAATCAAATCGAAATTGTTGATTCCGAGTGCTTTTACTACCTGTGGGTCGGTACAGTCACCTATCTGCACCTTGGTCACGTCATAGATTAAATCCCTGACCTTGGCCTCGTCCTTGTCCATCACCATAATGTCGTTTCCGTTTTTAATCAAATCCGCACACAGATGGTGTCCGAATTTACCCATTCCAATAATTAAAATTGATTTCATTTCGTTTCTCCTTATCCTTATCCAATGATAACTTTTTCCTCCGGAAGCTCTATATTGGCTTTATCCGGTCTATGCACAAACGAAAGCACAAAGGTCATGCTTCCGATTCTTCCACAATACATCATAATTATGATAATTATGCGTCCTACTGTATTTAAATCTCTTGTGATGCCTGTTGTCATGCCGACCGTACTGATTGCAGAGTATACCTCAAACAGTACATCGTCCATCTTCATATTGGATGTGGCAAGTATAGCTATCACCGCTGTAAGGCCAAGCACCAGATTGATGATAAGCACCATTCCGGCCTTTTTGATTACCTCACTGCTTATTTTCCTGCCAAACACATTGCAGCCGTTGCTTCCTCTCATATAAGAAACAATATAGATTATCATGACCGCCATGGTTGTGGTTTTGATTCCGCCGGCTGTCGAGCCCGGGCTTCCTCCTATGAACATGAGCACTATAGTCAAAAGCTTGCTCTCCTGTGTCAGTGCTGCTGTGTCTACTGTATTGAAGCCTGCCGTTCTCGCCGTAACCGAGCCGAATAACGATGCAAATATGGCACCCGGTGTATCCATGCCTGCTATGGTATTGTTTTTTTCAAAAATATACATAAACAGTCCGCCGCCGAAGACAAGTATCAGTGTGGTTGATATTACTATCTTGGCGTGGAGCGAGTATCTGCTAAACTTAAGCTTTTTGATTCTGACCTCATTCCATATGGTAAAACCGATACCACCTATGATGATAAGCAGCATAATTGTGATATTGACTAACGGATCTGCGACATATTTTGTAAACGATGAGTACTCCTCGTTTATGCCCATCAAATCAAAGCCTGCATTGCAAAATGCAGATATCGAGTGGAACACCGAGAAATATATGCCTCTTAATATGCCAAAGTCCGGTATGAAGCGGATTGCTAAAAGCACCGCTCCTATGCCTTCGATAAGGAAGGTTCCCCTTATTATCACGCTGAAAAGCCTAACTATTCCACCAATCTCGAGTGCATTGACGCTCTCCTGCATCAGATCCCTCTGTCTAAGTCCGATTTTTTTGTGCAGAAGCATGGAAAATGCCACACCGATTGAGATGAAGCCCATGCCTCCTATCTGGATCAGCACCAGAATTACAAGCTGCCCTATGATACTCCAGTGTCTGAAGGTGTCAAACACAACAAGACCTGTCACACAGGTTGCGCTTGTTGCCGTAAAAAGTGAGTCCAGAAAATTAGTCCATTGTCCGTCTCTTGAAGAAAACGGAAGGCTCAGCATTATTGCCCCTGATAATATTGTCAGAAAAAAGCCAACTGCGATGTATCTGAACTCTGTCAGGTTCTTATGTCGTTTTTTTATGTCATGTTTTATATCGTTCATATCCAATCCTAACTATTTGCTGCAGAATGTATTATTGTCAGCTTCCAGAAGCTGTTTGTATATATCCCTCTTGCTGACACCTCTGTCCTTTGCCACGAGCTTCATGGCTTCCTTCCTGTCGATTCCCTGTGACTCATAGTGTGCCATATGCGCTTCAAGAGGCATGGCTTCCCAGCTTTCCTGCTGCTCCTTTGCTATTTCAGCCACGTTTCTGCCACAGATTACAAGCACATACTCGCCTCTTGGCTCCTGTGTCCTTGAACGCTCCAAAAGCTCCGAAAATGTAGTCTGCACCTTTTCCTCGTGCTTTTTCGTAAGCTCCCTGCACACGGTAAGCTCTCTGTCTCCGAGCGCATTGTAAAGCTCTGTGACTGTCTTTATAAGATGATGAGGCGCTTCGTAGATGATGATTGTCCGGGTCTCGTTTTTAAGCTCCTCAATGACGCGCGCGCGTTCCTTTTTATCCCTCGGCAAAAATGCCTCAAACGCAAACCTCCTGGTCGGCCTGCCCGACATAGTGAGCGCTGTAATGCACGCTGCTGCCCCGGGAAGCGAGGTCACAGGCACGCCCTCCTCGTAGCAGATGCGCACAATGTCCTCACCCGGGTCAGAAATGCCGGGTGTTCCTGCATCAGTGATGAGGGCAATATTTTTGCCCTCCTTAAGCTTTGCCACAAGCTGGTAGGCTTTATCTATCTTGTTAAACTCATGATAGCTTGTCATGGGTGTCTTTATCTCAAAATGATTGAGCAGCTTTATGGAGTTTCTCGTATCCTCCGCTGCGATGAGGTCTACCTCCTTAAGTGTGCGCAGCACACGGAATGTGATGTCCTCCAGATTTCCTATCGGAGTTGCGCACAGATACAGTGTTCCTGTCATATGATTCTCCTGTTATTTTCCGTTATTCCGAGGCTTATCGCCGTATATCTCATATATCTCATCCGTGTATACATTAGGCTCCTTGTATACAACTAACGGTTTTTCGATGGTGATACGGCTTTTGCCGCCCTTTAACCCCTCTATAAGCACCATGTTTGGCTCCCTGTCCGCGTAGGGATGAACAAGACGCATGCGCTTTGGCTCGATATGATATTTCATCATCGTGCTAAAGATCTCTGCCAGCCTGAATGGTCTGTGAACCATGTAAAAACGCCCATTGAATTTGAGCATTTTTGCGCTCTCCCTGACTATATCGTCAAGTGTACACCTGACCTCGTGGCGTGCTATCGTCATGGCATCGTCTGCATTTTTGATACCGTGCTGACCTATCATATACGGCGGATTTACCGTCACCACCTCCACGGACTCGCGCCCGAAAAGCTCTGAGGCATTGCACACATCTCCCTCTTCTATGGTCACTTTGTCCTCAAGATGGTTATATTTCACACTTCTTTTCGCCAGGTCAGCACACTGAGGCTGAAGCTCAAGCCCGCTGTAATGCTCTCCGTTATTCTTTGCCTCAAGAAGTATCGGAATCACACCGTTTCCGGTGCACAAATCCACAGCTCTCTCGCCGCACTTTACCTTTGCATAGTCAGATAAAAGCACGGCGTCTATGCCGAAGCAGAACAGCTTTGGATCCTGTATGAGCCTGTAGCCCTTGCGGCACAAATCGTCCAGGCGCTCATTACTGTGTATCAGTGCTTCCATTGTCTTTGTCCCTGTTGTAATCTTTATTATACTCTTTATTATACTCTTTATTATAGTTTTTGTTCTTGTAATCCTTGTTGCGGTTGTATTTCTGCTTGTTTGGTCTGTTTTTGCCGCCCTTGTACGGCTTTTTGCAGCCGTCCTTATTTTCTCTGCCGGCATTTGCAGCATTTACTTCATTTGTCTCATTTGCAGAAGCTTCCGCTGCCTCTATGTTCGCCCTGTACGGACGTTTTTCTCTGTTGTCACGCTTATCACGGCGCTCGCGATATTCATTTTTGTTGTCACGGTGTCCACGGTTTCTCTGCGGTTTCTCCTGCGACTTGTCCTCCATCGTCTCATCGCCGCTATCCTCTAGATCCTTGAGCTCGCGAAGCTCCTCCTCGGTGAGCTTTACATCCTTTTTCTGGCGCGGCTTTAAGCGCAGATCATCTACAGTGTACTCACGAAGCTCCTTCTCCTCGCCGTTGTCAATGACAACACGCACGAGCTGCCTGAGCACGCTGACTGACTTGACCTCTCCGATGATTCCCTCAGGTGTCTTGACCTTTTCTCCTACCGACGGCATTCTGCTGTTCAGATACTCATATGTATCCTGCTCATACTTGAGACAGCACATAAGCCTTCCGCACACACCGGATATCTTGGTTGGATTGAGCGAGAGATTCTGCTCTTTTGCCATCTTGATGGAAACCGGCACAAAATCTGCCATATAAGAATGACAGCAGAGCGGTCTGCCGCATATTCCGATGCCTCCCATCATCTTGGTCTCATCCCTGACACCAATCTGGCGCAGCTCGATTCTCGTGCGGAATACCGCTGCCAGATCCTTTACGAGCTCCCTGAAGTCAATTCTGCCGTCTGCTGTAAAGTAAAACAGCAGCTTGTTTCCGTCAAAGGTATACTCTGCATCCACCAGCTTCATCTCAAGTCCATGCTTGATGATTTTCTCCTTGCAGATGGCAAATGCCTCTTTTTCCTTTTCCTTATTTCTCTCAACCGTTTTCTCATCCTCATCGGTTGCCACTCTGATGACAGGTTTAAGCGGTGAAACCACCTGATCATCATCCACCTCCTTCGGCGGAATGAGGACAGTTCCCATCTCTATGCCTCTTGCTGTCTCCACGATAACATGCATTGCCATGTCGAGGTCGAAATCAGCCGGGTCAAAGTAATATATTTTGCCTGCTGTCCTGAATCTGATACCAACTATTTTTGTCATGTGATTAGTTCTCCTTTATGGTCATAAGCAGCAGCTCAATTACCAGGTCAAAATTAACGTTTGCGTTAATTCTTATCTTCGCCTTCTCAAGCGCCTCAAGTATTGCCTCGATTCCCTGATAGGAATGCTTTGCTGCCTGTTTCTTTATATCATAGACCTCATCCTTGAATATGAGTCCGTTAACATCGTTTGTCGCCTTCATATACAGCACATCTCTGTACCACACCATAATCAGGTCAAAATAATCCTGCACCTTAAGCTTGTACTCAGCTATCTGCTTTACCGCTGCGCCCAGCTCGTACAAATCTATGTCATCGAGGCGCTTTATAAGCGACAGTGCTGACTCCTTTAGCTCGTTGAACTCGTCTGATGAGGCGAGCTTAACAGCCTTTCCGACGATGCCCTGTGCAAATGCGGCACTTATATCTGCCTGATAATCCGGAATATGCTTTTCGTTCATCAGGTATGCCTTTATCACCTCGTCCTTTACCGACTTCATATTGAGTGTGATGCAGCGCGACCTGATGGTCTGCAGAAAGCTGTCTGCATTGGTGGTGAGAAGCATGATGACCGCATATGCTGGTGGCTCCTCAATGGTCTTTAAAAGCGCGTTCTGCGCCTGCTGATTCATTTTTTCAGCCTCATCCACTATGTAAATCTTGTATTTACTGCTGTACGGCTTTATCACTATATTGTTGTTGAGCTGTGTCCTTATGTCGTCAACCGATATGTTGTTGGGCTTTTCATGACTGACATATATGATATCAGGATGATTGTGGTCATCTGCCTGATGGCACGATTTGCACTCTCCACAACCGTCTGTGCCCTCCTTCTCACACTGCAGTGCCCTGGCAAATGCCTCGGCTATCATCATTTTGCCGGACAGCTGTGGTCCGCTTATTATATATGCATGTGAGACCTTTCCCATTGATATGGCATTTTGCAGATGCTCTATTATCTGCTCATTTCCTACTATATCCTTAAATCCTGCCATAGCTGCTGCCTCCGTTTTAGTCTGCCTGTGTCTGTTATAGCTTTTATATCCTACGTGAATATATCAAGCAACAGTCCACGTATCTCTCCGATTCTTGCCAGTATGGACAGATGATCCTTCTCATCCTCCACCAGCTCTGATGCCAGCTCATCCAGATTGCTGTCTATCAGTCTTATTATACCATAAACTCTGTGTCTTCCTCTCCTGTCGAGGAAATTTTCTCTGGAAAATTTATGGGATCTGTAGACCACCTCATTTAAAAAATCCTTTATGAGCCCGCGATATCGCTTCATATCCCTGATGTCCATATGCTCGGCTATTCTGTTGCCCTGTGCTGTGATATCCTGCATCAGCGCATCTACCTTTGCCTGGAGATCAGCGTCTGTTATGGCGCTGGCCAGTGTGAATTTGAACGAGCCGTCACCGGCCTGTGTTTTTTGTGCATCAGGAACCTGTGTCACCTGATTTACTTCATTTACTCTGACTGCCATGAGGCTGCCTCCTTATTCGTTTCCGGTTACACTTATGTGCAAGCCGTAACCATTTTCTTGCTCTGCAATTAAGAACTCTGTCGTATGTATTCTGAAATCTCGGCAAGCACAGTGTCCATATCATCATTTATGAAGCGACGTGTAATCCCTGCCTCACGCAGCTTCTCCTCAGAGAAATCTGATGCGTCTGCCAGAAAACGGCGGCACATCTCCTCATATTTAGGCACCTGCTGCCCCTTTTCCCGGTGAATGGCGCGTATCAGACGGTCGCCGTCCTCCACCTCCACATAGATTGGCAGTACCTTGTCACTGCCAAAATAATCGCGTATCTTTGTGTAAGACTCCAGTGTTCCGACTGTCAGATAGCTTTTGCAGCGAAGGTCTATATTATCATCGTTTACCGTGAAATACTTCCACACGCCGTACACTGTATTGTACTCTCGAAGCTCTATGATGCGCCCCTGTGCACTGAGCCTTTTTACATCCTCTTCATTGCAGAAATGATAATCCTTATCCTGTGTCTCTCCGTCCCTTATCGGGCGCGTGGTATACGGGATAATCCTGCTAAGCATTAGGGAATCATCCTGCAGTATTTTGTTGTATATAGTGTCCTTGCCTGATGCGCTTTTTCCCATCACGCAGAAAATCTTACCCATCTGTAAACCTCTTATATTTTAATTAGTATAAATATGATTGTTTGCTATGTCAAACTGTTGCTTACAGCACCGCAACAAACTTCCACATATTGGCATCCGGATCAAAATACAGGCCATCCACTTCAAGACCTGAATTTACAGCCTTTATTACATCATCTATGAGCTTGTCGTTCATTATCTCTCCCGGCACCACAAGCGGTATCCCCGGCGGATATATATTTATAAAGGCACCGCTCACCTTCCCGCTTGCCTTAAAGGCATAGACCGCCTGATGGTCTGCATCATATGCATCATACATTTCCATTACGGCAGGCAGCTTTTGATATATATCTGTATCCATTTTGACAGGAAAGTAAAATTGATGTACCACACCCTCCTGCTTTAATATATCATAAAACTCTTCAAAATCAGACTTATATTTTTCGAGCCGGCTGTCTATTTCAATCAAAGCATCCGCAAGCCTGTCAAAGCCCTCATCCGTATCCATGACAGATGCCAGCGCCAGTACATAATTGCCCGCTGCCATCTCAAGCTGCAGCTCATATTTTTTAAGCAGAAGCTCAAGCAGCGTATGTCCATTCATAGCCTCTTTCGTAAATATAATAATCTTTGACTCGTCAAAATCATATGCCTCATCGGCAGAAAAATCACTTTTTCTGACCACGTTCAGATGCGAAAGTCCGCTGACCTTCTGATAAAATCTGTCAAGTCTGCTCCTAAGCTGTGCAAAGACAGTCTCTTTGTTATCGCGCACATAGTGTATGCAGCGCTCTATGCCTGTCATAAGCACATATGACGGTGAGCTTGTCTCATAAATGCCGAGAAACTTCTCCACTGCAGCTTCACGCATCCCACCCAGCAGTAAAAGCGCCGTCTGTGTAAATGCCGGAAGCGTCTTGTGCAGGCTCACTATGACCGCATCGGCCCCGAGCGCTATGGCATTTTGAGGGAAGCCGCCTCCAAAGCCAAAGTGCGCGCCATGTGCCTCGTCAACTACGAGTAAAGCTCCATGTGCATGTGCCACAGATGCGATTGCCGCCACATCGGAAACCACACCATCGTATGTAGGCGAGGTTATCACAACCGCTTTTATGTCGGGATTTTCATCAAATGCCGCCCTTATCTGTGCCTCGGTTATCTGCCCCTGCAGCCCTGTCCGTGTAATTTCAGGGTATGTAAACACCGGGTGAAGCTGCCTTAAGTAAAGCGCATGATACACCGCCTTGTGACAGTTCCTTGCTACAAGCACCTTGTCTCCCCTTTTTGTAGCCGCAGATATTGCTGCCAGTATACCGCAGGTGCTTCCGTTTATGAGAAAATATGCACGCTTTGCACCGTAAAGTGCCGCTGCCTCAGCCTGCGCCTCCTTTATAATGCCCTCAGCGTGGTGCAGATTGTCAAAATTGTCTATCTCTGTTATATCAATAGCATACGGGTCCAGCCCTGCACCTATATCACTGCCACGGCGCTTATGCCCCGGCATGTGAAACGGATAAATATTTGATTGTGAATTATTTATCAGTTCTTTTTCCATTTAAGTACCTATATATCCTTTTTAGCCCAGAAATCTTCCAAGCTCCGGCATCCAGTCATCATAAAATATTTCATCGTTGCAGAACGCGCTCCAGACCGGTGTGAGGAAATCAAGTATCAAATCAAGTGTCTCCTCCCAGCCTGCATTCGCATATGCCCTCTGCTGTCGTGTCAGCCTCTTACAATACCTCTCCCAGCGCCTTCTCATATAAGCATAGCTGCGATAGCCATACACCTGCTCAAGCCGGTGCATGCTCACTGTCTTCGGCTTATTTTTCGCTCTGACCTTAAAAATATCAATTATCTGCCTTCCGCTGACCGAATATCTCTTAAGTATCTCATATGCATCACCATATGGTTTCATATCGCTAACCAGCTCAAGCTTATCCATTATCTCAAACAGCTGTTCTCCGAGCCTGGATTCAGGCGAAAAAATACAAACATCTGCGTCTCCATAAAAGCTGTTCATAAAAACAATATTTTTAGTCATGGGAACTCCTGCATCCGCTTCATTAAGGCGCTCAAGCCTCACTGCAAACGGTACTTCCCCGCCATCACACATAGCGCTTAGATTCCACGTGTGTATCAGCGGCTGCATATCACTGGCATCCGGTTCATTAGCTGATACCTTTGCCGTCTGCTTAGATAATTCTGTATTAGTCCATACCACATCACTGTGACTGTTAAGCCCTGCATTGCCTATAATGATATTGCGCAGTACATCAAACGGCGTACCATTATCCTCTGCCCTGCCACCGGGGCTGCCATATACATAATAAAACGCCAGCTTTTCTCCTGTTACAAAATACGGCTTTTGAAGCCACAGCACGTTTCCCAGACCGGCATTATTTATGCGCCAGAGAAAATCCTGCTTCACGTACTGCCATAACACATCGCTGTACGATAATTTTTTCTCATCGCTTATATGTCTTAAATCTACCCTCACTACAACCATACTCCTATGAAGCTTTGCACCTTCTTTACCACGCGCCTCGCCCTTGCATAATCCATGAGCACGGAAATATCCTTGTCCGTATCCGCTATGTATGACTGTACAGCTGCCTTGAAATCATTGCGGTCCAGTCTCGACTCATACTTCAGGCAGTCGCATATCACACGTTCTTTATCATAGATTCCAAAGGTATTGCCTCCAAGCTCAATGGTTGTAGCTCCAAGCGTAAGTGCTGTGGGCTCAGTATAAAACGGAATGATTCTGGGATAGTCCATCTTAAAACGCGATTTTGATGTGTTTTTGTCCACGGCAAGCGTCCATCCGTATGGCTTCTCCTTTATATAGCCATAGGCGTAAAGTGCACTTTCCATGCACAGCATTGCATCCGGAAAAAGTGCCGCGACAAGTGCATCCTCAGAAAAATCATCCACGCGGTCAGTGTAATAGCCGTTTCTGATGCGGACAAGCTTCCCCTCCCTGACAAGCGTATCAATTCGCCTGTAGTCTATACCAAGCCTTGTAAGCTCTTCTTTTTTCACTATTCCGTTGTGCTTTTCCATGGCATCAGCTATGATCGTCTGTACCTGTTGTATATTCATTACTGCTTCTCCATCCCTTGCTTATCGGCTAAAAGCCTCTTGGCATCACGTAATCCAAGCTGATACAGGCTCTCAAGCTTATTAGGATCCTTTTCTATCTTGCTTATTTTAATGTGCTCCGACGGCCTTAACACCTTAGCAATGCCCTGCTTTTCAAGCTCCTTAAGATGCTCAAGCTGATAATTGTACATGATATGCCTGTTTGAAAATGCCTCGTAAAACCTCGGAAAACGCTTTTTGTATACCGATGTAAATAACCTTGGCATAGGTTTTTTTATATAGTCTGCCGGCTTTGTCAGCACGACAACCACTCTGTCATAGCCCATATCAAGCATATGCTCATATGGGATGCTGTCCGTCACCGCGCCATCCAGATACCACTCATGCCCCAGCTTCACCGGCTTTGACACTACAGGCATGGAGCCCGATGCCCTGAGCACATCCATCTGGTCAAAGACACTCTTTATCTGCACATATTCAGGCTTACCTGTCCTGATATTCGTCACAACCGCATAAAATGGGATATCTGACTTCTTATATTCCTCATCATCAAACGGGTCAAGCTCTCTTGGTACTGTATCATAGGCATATTTCGTGCTCACTATGTTTTTCTCCCGAAGAAGCGGCCTGATACCCATATAATTTTTGTCACTGTTAAACCTCTTATTGTATCGTATAACCCTGCCACGCTGCTTTGACAGCAGATTCACTCCAAAAAGTGCTCCCGCCGAAACACCGATAACAGCATCAAAGCTAATATCATGGTCCATAAAACAGTCGAGTACTCCGGCTGTATACATACCTCTCATGGCTCCACCCTCAAGCACGAGGGCGCATCTTTCATCACTCATTTCTGCCTCCATTTATAATGTCATAATAAAAAATGTATTAATATTTATGTCGACCGCTGAACTTCAGATTGTCTCTCCTTCTGCGCTGTTTTCTCTCAAGCTTGTGCTCCCTGAAGCGCTCGCGCTGCTCCTTCTTAATGCTCCATTTGTGTTTCAACACATATATATTGTCTGATATTCTTCTAATCATGAAAATGCTCAGAAGAATCACTGCGATAAGTACGAGCACCCAGAGAAAATATACCGGCTTTATCCTTATTATATCACTTTCCACGTTCTGTCTGCTGTTCTCATCAAAGTACGACAGATCGACCTTTGCTCCTGATTTCAGCAGATCCACACAGCCTACCACATGATCACCATACTTGTATCTGACCGTAGCAAGAGCATCCTTGTTGTCGGACTTCATGTCAGCAGCTTCCCTTTTAACGCTTGAAAAATCCGCATTGTTTGGCAAAACAACATAGTTTTCCGATACCTTTGCATACATGCCATGCTCATTCATCACGCCCAGATCCGGCGTATTGTCAGTAGCTGCGCTGTTTTCATTTTCAGCTATGCTTAGTGCCTTAAAGTTACTGAAATAGTAATTGAGCAGCGTGTTTGTGTCTGCATACTGGTCAGGCGACTGCGCATTCATAATAACCGTGCACAGCGTCAAGCCATCCTTCTCCGCATAAGTGACAAGCGTGCTGTTAGCCACTGAAGTGTAGCCGGTCTTGCCGCCGGTACAATCCTGATTTACAAACTGTGAATACGACTTAAATGGATGCAGCATCGCATGATGATTGTACAGCGGGGTATCCTCGGTATGCTTATTTGTAGGTGGTATAATATAGGTCTTTGTGCCTGTAATCTTTCGAAACTCGTCATTCCTGTATGCTGCACACGAGATAAGCCCCATATCGTATGCGCTTGTCCAGTGATTTTCATCGGGCAGACCATTTGCATTGTTGAAATGTGTATCTGTACAGCCTAATTCTTTGGCTTCCTTGTTCATCAGATCAATAAATGTGCTGTAATCTCCCCCAAGCTTTTTGCCTGTATGCTCTGCTGCAGCATATGCGCACTCGTTTGCCGACTCAAGCATAACTCCATATAGTGTCTGCTCCATGGTCATCTCCTCGCCCACATCCCTCTTGATGCTCGACGAACCATCACTGCTCTCCTTCACCGCCTCTTTTGAGAATGTAACCTTCTCATCCATCTTGCAGTTGAGTATAGTCAGATATGTGGTGAGAATCTTTGTGATACTTGCAGGATAATGCTTTTCGTGTGAATTTTTCTCATAGAGCACCGTACCTGTATTGACCTCCATCACCACGGCGCACGGTGAATTTATCTGCGGTCCCTCCGGCCAGTACGTGTCATCACCATCCGCAAATGCCATAAGCGGTCTCGCACAAAGCGTAGTGACCATAGCAAACACTGCCATTATTAGTATTCCTGATTTTTTTAAATTTATAATTTTATACTTCATATCTGTTCCTATTAATTCTAAAATTGGGTAGCTGTTCAGTCCTATAACCAAAAATGTACTATTTCTAATTATAATGTATGAAAAACATGTTATCAAGGGCATGTGCATCGTATTTTTCCATTTTATTTTGACACCCACACAATTGTAGGGTATTATCTATATGAAATTTTACGTTTTTATAAGGAGATTTACATGAGACTTAGAAATATCCCGGGCGCCGGTGAAGTCATCGACAACAGCCCTTATTGCATAAAGGAGCCTGTTGAATTAAAAGGAAAATGGCATGATTTTTTAGGAAACAATAATCCGATTCATATAGAGGTTGGTATGGGAAAGGGCAGATTTCTGATGGATCTGGCACGGCTTCATCCCGAGATTAACTATATAGGTATCGAACGATATACCAGTGTGCTTCTTCGTGCTGTTCAAAAAATGCAGGAGGATGAGCTGCCAAATGTGCACTTTTTGTGCATTGATGCCGCAACTCTTCCGGATATTTTTGACCGTAATGAGGTTGACCGCATTTACCTGAACTTTTCCGATCCATGGCCGAAGGACAGGCACGCAAGAAGACGCCTCACCTCAAGCGAATTTCTTGCCAGATATGATTTGTTTCTCGCACCTGACGGACGCATAGAGTTCAAGACTGACAACCAGGACCTCTTCACCTTCTCTCTGGAAGAGATTGAAAGCTCTGATAAATGGCACCTCGACGCCAGTACACGCGACCTGCATCATGATGCTGCAATGAATGAGGGCAACATCATGACCGAGTACGAGGAGAAATTCTCTGCTGTCGGAAACCCTATCTGCAAGCTGATTGCTTCAAGATAATGCAACATATCTGTCGTTAATCGCATGATTTATATAGTCAAACATGACCCAGCTTTTATGACATTCTTCAGATTTTTCTGAGGAACTGTCATATTCGTCTCTGGCATCGTTGAAATATCTCTGCGCTTCCTTATCTCTTCCCATCTTGCTATAGCTTGAACTGATATTACTGTAAACCATAGCCTTAAGATCTCTCGAGCGGATAATTTCTGCCGTGGCAAGGCTCTCCAGATAACATTCAAAGGCTTTTGACTCATCGTTCTCAAGCTCATATACCAATCCCAGGATATTGAGATACTCTGCATATTTTTCCACGTAACCGGTGCTCTTCAAGCGCGCAAGCGCTTTCTTTATACGTACAACCGCACTGTCATAGTCCTTCTTTACCACGTCATCTACTGCAATTATCATTTCGTTATCCGCTATAATGTCTGTTGAATATTTGTCTATCGCGTTCATCATATTTTACTCCGACCAAAGCATCTTTCCAAATGTTACTTTTTTCCTATTCAACAGTATAAACTCATTATTTCAAAATTTCAATATTAATTTCATTTTTTATGGGACTATCAGACTACCCAAAAATTATGCAATAAAAAAGCACCAACCCTATGGCTCATACGTCCATAAAACCGGTACCTTTGAGTGCGCCTCCAGGGGCTCGAACCCTGCACACCCTGATTAAGAGTCAGGTGCTCTACCAAATGAGCTAGAAGCGCGTTTATTAATTTGTTTGCGTTTTCCTTAACGCGAAATTTATTATATAGTATAGTTTATAGAAATGCAACACTTTTTTTTAATTTTTTTAAATTTTTTTTAGATTTTTTGTAAAACAGTTGATTTTACACCGTTTTAAGCTATATTATTTTCTATATACAGAGACTTTTTATTCCAGATTTCCCATTCAAAGTCTCTCAGAAAGGATTTACTGATAATGAAAGTAGAAGAAAGATTATTAAAATATGTGGGCTATCACACCACATCTGATGAAGCAAGTGATAAAATACCAAGCAGTGACAGGGAATTTGCACTCGCAAGAGAGCTTGAGTCAGAGCTTAAGGAGCTTGGCTTATCCAAGGTTGTGCTCACTGACCATTGTTACGTGTATGGTCTGCTGCCTGCCACTGCCGGCATGGAGCACAAAAAAGCGGTCGGATTTATTGCACATATGGATACTGCACCTGATTTTTCCGGGGAAAATGTCAAGCCACAGCTGTTGCGTCACTATGACGGAAGCGATGTGCTGCTTAGAGGCAGTGGCGAATACCTGAGAGTAAGCGATTTTCCTGAGCTTAAAGCCCTATCCGGACGCACTCTCATTACCACAGATGGCACTACCCTGCTTGGTGCCGATGACAAGGCCGGTGTGGCTGAGATTATGACCGCCTTAGAGCAGATTATCGCAGAGGGCACTCCTCACGGCGATATCTGGGTTGGATTTACCCCTGATGAAGAGGTCGGAAAGGGTGCGGATTTGTTTGATCTGGACTATTTCGAGGCAGATTTTGCCTACACCGTGGATGGTGATTACGAGGGCGAGGTGGCCTATGAAAACTTTAATGCCGCAAGCGCTGAATTTACCATAAAGGGCGTCAACGTGCATCCGGGCGAAGCAAAGGACATTATGGTCAATGCTGCTTTGGTTGGCTGCGAGATTGCCGCAGCGCTGCCTGCAAACGAGACTCCTGCCACAACTGAGGGCAGAGAGGGCTTTTACCATCTGTGTGATATGAGCGGTGATGTAGCATCAGCCCATCTGTCATATATTGTGCGCGACCACGACAAGGCTCTTTTTGCTAAAAGACTTGATACTCTCCGCTCTCTTGAGATAGAGATGAACAAAAAATATGGTGAGGGCACTGTTTCTTTGACTATCACCCACTCCTACGAGAATATGCTTTCAATCATAATGGACAACATGTACATTATCGACCTGGCTAAGGCTGCTATAGAGGAAAACGGTCTAGAGCCGCTATCACGCCCGGTTCGCGGCGGTACAGACGGCGCACGTTTATCCTTCATGGGACTTCCTTGTCCAAACCTCGGTACCGGCGGCTACGGCTTCCACGGCCCATTTGAGCACATATCAGTGGAGGGCATGGAGACTGCGGTTAATATAATCAAATCAATTGTGAAGCATGTGCTGATGCTGGCTGACGCGTGATTTTGCTGCCGGTCAGTTACTGTTCACTACTAACAGTGTGACTAGCCACGGCCACGTTACTGTTCACAACTAACAGTGTAACCAGTAATCCGACTGCGTTTTAGTGTAAACAATAGCTGATTTGTGTATTGACTTATCTGACAATTCTGCTATAATGATGGCAACCAATTGTTTTTCGTTTATTTTCGAACAAATAATTACAGCTTTTTTTGAAACTGACAGATGTTTCAGAAGGGAGACCATATGGTAGTACTTGCAGCACTTATCATTTTTGCAGTTGTTGGTGGAATATTTGTAAATTATCTTCGCAGAAATCAAAATGATATCGGCGGAGGAATGTGAAAGGATTACATGAAAGAGCATTGGGGAATCGATGACGACAAGTAATCAAAAATACCGGGCAACACATTTTGTGTCCCGGTATTTTTATACAACCATCGTAACTATTCAGAACCACTGAGAACAAGAAAAGCTGATGCGTTATCAGAAAAGCCTGACTTTGCTATCGTGAATTTGCAGGCTCCATGTTCACAGAGCGGCCCTTTATCTTTGCATTCTTCATGGCATTGAGCACTTCCTTGCCATACTCAGCCGGCACCTCAACAAATGTATACTTGTCGTACATGTCAATTGCACCGACAAGCCTGCCAGGCATGCCTGACTCGCCTGCAATGGCGCCTAAAATGTCACCCGGCTTTATCTTGTCCTTCTTTCCTACGTTGATAAACAGGCGTACCATGCCATCCTCAGCTCCTGTATTGCGGAAATCATAGTCGTCCTTTGATTCAGCTGTGGATATCTCTGAAGCACCCATAGCCTGGTATAAAAATGCCGCCGCTATATCCATTGCCGTGTAATCTGACTCATTTATCTGATTCTCTATAATATCAATGACACTTGTGAGATTTTCCTCATCTATAATGGTGGAAATCTGGTCCATAATCTTTTCTGCCCTGATTTTGGCAACATCATCAGATGATGGAATTGGCTGTGCATAGATTTTTGTCTTGCAGTAGCGCTGTATGTCCTTGAGCTTATATACCTCCTTGCCCTTTACAAAGGAGAATGCCTTTCCACAGCGGCCTGCTCTTCCTGTACGACCGATTCTATGTACATAATACTCGTCATCCTGAGGCAGATCATAATTGAAAACAGCCTCCACATCATCCACATCAATTCCGCGCGCTGCGACATCAGTGGCAATAAGAATATCTGTCTTTCCGTTTCTGAAGTTCTTCATGACACGATCTCTCTGCACCTGCTTCATATCGCCATGAAGTCCTTCTGCACTGTAGCCGCGTCCGCAAAGCTCATATGCCAGCTCGTCGACCATCTTCTTGGTATTGCAGAATACAAGTGAGAGCTTTGGATTATAGTAATCCAACAGTCTTGTGAGTACATCTATCTTGTCCTTGCGCTTCACATCATAGTAATACTGGTCGATATTTGCGACTGTCAGCTCTTTTTTCACAATCTTGATATTGATAGCATCATGCTGATATTTTCTTGTAATTTCCAAAATAGGCTTTGGCATTGTTGCCGAGAAGAGTACTGTCTGATGCTCCTGTGGCAGGTATTCGAGCACTGTCTCGATGTCCTCCCTAAAGCCCATGTTGAGCATCTCGTCTGCCTCGTCGAGCACTATTGTCTTTACATGGTCAGGCCTGATTGTCTTTCTCCTGAGATGATCCATAAGACGCCCCGGGGTTCCGATAATAATCTGCACACCGCCCTTAAGTGCCTTAATCTGGCGGCTGATATCCTGTCCTCCGTATACCGGAAGTACCTTCACACCATGCATATATTTTGCAAGCTTCCTGATTTCATCTGCCACCTGGATGGCAAGCTCCCTTGTAGGAGAGAGGATGATAACCTGTGTCTTGTGACTTGATGCATCAACGCTCTCAAGCACCGGAATACCAAAGGCTGCTGTCTTTCCTGTTCCGGTCTGCGCCTGTCCGATTACATCCCTGCCCGAAAGCACTGCCGGGATTCCCTGAGCCTGTATTGGAGTTGCCTCCTCAAAGCCCATATCCTTGATGCCTCGCAAAATCTTAGGGTTTAGTTCTAATTCGTCAAATCTGATTGTTTCCATATATTTTTTATATTTCCTTTCAAAAAAATAAAGTGTGCATATTTTTATAACATGCACACTTTAACATATTTGTGAGATAATTACAAAATATTATTTCTTCATTTCTTTACTGAATAGTTACCAAAATACTACATACTGCTAAATAAAGCTGCTATCTCATCCGGTGTCAGATTACGATTTGTGTTATTCAAATCTACAACCGGAGACTTTGCCGGTTCCGGGTCACTTGCAGGCTCCGGCTCAGGTGCCTGAGG
>OHKX01000527.1_pt1 | contig 18915 bp, 17 predicted proteins | sample 1568921 | NCBI WGS metagenome assembly OHKX01 (sample SAMEA3879564, study PRJEB24766) | human gut metagenome | biome: human-associated habitat; feature: feces | place: USA | collected 1985/1987
GGCAGGCAATTAAGATAACAAAGGGAATTGCCATTGGAGGCCAGGTGCTTAGTGCATTAGGTGTTGGTCTTTCTGTATTCATGCAGGTAAAAGTTGATCAGGACGCGGAAAGAATCAGAGAAGATTTAAAGAATAATCGTCAGAATATCCGCAGCCAGTTTAATGTGGCAGCAAACGAACTGGAAGATTACGCAAGACAGTATATTAAAGATAACGTGAATTGTCCTTTAGAGACAACCATCGCGACGATAGATGGCAACATTCAGGAAATCAGAGATACACGATCAAACAGAAGTGTAGCGTGTCGTCAGCTTGAAGATCTCCAGAAAGAATGCAGAATGCTTATTCGGGATATTCATTCTGAAAACGAAGCAGTATAAAGAAGAAGCGGTCTCCGGCGATGAACCGGGAGCCGCTATTTTCATGTCAGTCTTTCTTATAAAACTGTGTTTTGTAGCCACCGTCCGATCTGGTAACGTTTTTGTACAGAGTCATAACTGACTTTACTGAGCCGAAGTTCTATGACTCCAAACCATTAAATTCAGGAGGAAGCAGTACATGAATAAGAATGCGATAAGGAAATTTGCTATAGAAGCAAGAAAAAAACTGAGCGATTCGGTTGCAGATAAAGCAGGTATGCTCGGTATTACAGAAAAATCCTGTAGTGAACCAATCACGAAAAGACTAGATTTAAAATATATTAAACGACAGCAGGAACAGAAGTGACACTGAATAAAAGACAGTGTGAACAAAGAAGAAGACTGGTTCTCAGATTGAATCCTGTGGATTTGAGTATGTCGTAGAAGAAGTGGCCTATACCTGGTTTAATGAAAAGCCTAATCCCCCAGCTATGCTGGGGAGAATGGAATAAGTGGAGACGGTGAGGACAACAAAATAAAGCCTCCTGTGATATGATGAGAATGGTGTCGCAAGCCAAACTCAAGATTTAGTATAGGAGGCGGTCCAAGATGGATAATAAGAGTTTATCACTTGTACGTTTCAATTTAATAATATACGTATATTTCTATAAATATATAGCATTGGTTGAATCATTGGAATATATTTACACTATATTTAGTTGTTGGTATTTCTATAGGGTAGGAAAGATATAGCTCTTTCAACATATGGAAAAATAGAATATAAAGAATGGAGTTCATCTATTAAAAAAGTCTGTCTACCTCGAAAGCCTTGAAAATACTGGGGGAAACGGCATTTCAACCTAAAAAAAAGATAACAAAAAGCCATAAAATACATGAAAAATCGAAAAAAAGTCTGTCTATCTAGCAGAAAAAATAAACTTTTGAAAAAAGCTTGATTTTTCAAGGAAATTTGCGATAATAAAAATGTGAGGTCGACAGACTTTTTAATGAGATTTGAGGAGAAAAAAAGAAGACAGTGCCGGAAAACGGCGAGAACACTGTTGTAATACTGTACCTATAAGGAATTGAAACTTATTCTATTCTTAAATACTCAAGGATCATGTCCAATAATCCTTTGCAGGTAATACTGTACCTATAAGGAATTGAAACTTTAGCTTCTTACGAAAATCATTCGTAGAAACTGGTCGAGTAATACTGTACCTATAAGGAATTGAAACGAAAACGTTGTCTTGATGATAGTTTCAAGTTCTTTAGGTAATACTGTACCTATAAGGAATTGAAACTGTATTTTCTTCTCCAATTTTTTTTGCTTCTTTTGATACTAGAGTAATACTGTACCTATAAGGAATTGAAACTTTTGCTTTCTACTAAGAAGAATCTTATATGCAGAACCTCGTAATACCGTACCTATAAGGAATTGAAACTGAAATAGATTGACAACAAAGGTTCAGATTGTACCAATCGTAATACCGTACCTATAAGGAATTGAAACACAATTAGAAACATTCCAATTTTGTAATCCATTTAGAGTAATACCGTACCTATAAGGAACTGAAACGCATTTACTCCAAATGCACAAAGGTTAGCTGTCATGAAAAGTAATACCGTACCTATATGAGGAATCGCATTTTTTTGCAACTAGAGTTGCCAATCTGAAATACAATGTGAGAATGTTATGAGAACTGTAGAACGTGCATTTAAACAATTCTTTTATGTAAGAGTCTTAGAGTAAGTCTAGGGCTCTTTTTTTCTAAAAACACTTTAAATGTATGTATAAAATGATGAAACTAATAGATCTTTGTGATATACTTATTAGTGCAAGATGCATAAAAACATATGTAATTAATAAGAAAAACACAATAAAATCACAAGCGTTAAAACGTGAAGGAAACAATATCATAAGAACAGAGAGGTATAATTGTTATGAAAAATGTTTTGTTACTTTGTATGAGTCCATTAAGTTCAACAGCCCAAATTAATAAATATACTTATGAAAGTAAAAAAGGCTCGCAATTTATTGAAGGTGTTATGACAAATGAAGCCCCAACCAAAGCCGTAATTGGTTTATTGGAAGAAAAGGGTGATAGTAATCGTTTGGATAAAGTTGTTATGATTTGTTCCGATGCGGTTAAGAAAACAATAACATTGAAAGAGGGAGAAAATGATTTAAAAAATCTGAAACAGGTAGATATTAGAAAATGCATGGAAGATTCTCATATTGAGTTCTATAAAAAGCTGATTAATAGTTATGCAAAAGAGATTAACCCATCTTATATTAGCAGTCCAATTGAGTATGAAACAGTTGGAATTGCAGATTTTACAGAGGCTGAAGACGTATCAAAATCTGTGATCGAAGCAGCAAATAAAGTGTCTGAAGCAGGAGAAAAGGTAAATCTGTTTATAGATTTCAACGGTGGTCAAAGATATGTTGCATTTATGATTCTCGCCATTGCTAATTTGATGAAAATTCGTCAGGTGAATATTGAGCAGATTATGACGATGAATTTTGACAATAAAGTGGATGGAATAGTCCCTATACAGAACATGGAATCCGTATTTTCAAGTTTCGATCTGATTGCAGGTATCAATGAATATATTAATTACGGACGTATAAAAACGTTAAGAAGTTATTTTAAGCCATCAAGCAATAAAGAAATTAAAGAGATACTTGTGAAAATGGAAGAATTTTCTAATAACCTTCAGTTATGCCGAACAGGATATGTAATGTCACATAGAAATGAACTGTTACAAATGTTGAAAGATTATTCAGAGAAGAAAAGAGAGACAGAAGTACTAGATACATATGAACAGCTCTTTGAGTATGTTGTTAATGACATCTTGACAGGGTATGAAGGTTTGCTGACAGGAGATTTACCAGATATTATAAAGTGGTGCGTAGGCAACGATTTTATTCAGCAGGCTCTTACATTTACATCGGAGGAAATGCCAGGATATTTTTGGGAAAGCGGATTGTTTAAAGCGAGTTCGTCAGAAGAAGCAGCGTACGATAAATTCTTAAGAAAAGTATATGATCCATCCAGTGAAGAGTACAAATCTCAAAGACAGTATTATAGGAAAAAACATTCAAAAAATTCATCTAAGTATGCATACGAGTGGATGGTTAATTATTTGCCACAAACGAATAAAGCTCGGATTAATAAAAATGAATCAGATAATATAAGAAAGGAATTAAGAAATCTAAATAAGAACAAAATCAAAGATAGCAAGGTACTTGAAAAGGCAACAAAGTATGCAGCTCCTCTGATCTGGCATACAAAACAAAGAAATGGAAGAGCTGTTTGTGGAAGAAATGGAGAAATATTATTCAAAGAAGTAATTATTTTATATTTTGCATTAAAAGAGCAAAGAAATCTAACTAATCATGCAGACGGAGAAACTGGAGAAGCGGATTCTTGGAGCTATGAGTATTTATGTGAAGTACTAGTCAAACTCTGTAATGCATTGGAAAAATGGAAAAAATGTAATGCAAACAGGAAACAGCAGGGGAGGTAGTAGGCATGTGTTTTATAAATTTCTCAAACCATGCTTCAAACAACTGGGGGGAAGACCAGAAGCGGGAAGCACAGAAGTGGGGAGAAATCAAAGACATCCCATTTCCGAAAGTTGATCCTAAAGCGGGAAAACAAGAGATACAAGCCATAGCAGAAAGCTATACAGCAAAAATTTTAGAATATCAACCATCTGCTGTGATGTGCCAGGGAGAATTTACTTTGACATATCATGTGGTACGACTTTTAAAAGAGCACGGAATCAAGGTAGTGTCAGCATGTAGTGAGAGGAAAGCTGTAGAAAAGAAAAAAGAAGACGGGACAGTTTACAAAAGTGCTGTTTTTCGGTTCACTCAGTTTAGAGAATACTAGGAGGCGGAAAAGATGAGTTTTATACTGGCTCAGTATACAATACGATCAAAACAAGATTATATTTTCAGAACGAACAGAATAGTGGAGATAACTGGAGCATCTGAAATCATTTCCAATAGTTGGGAAATTTTATTTCAACAGGCAGAACGTTTGGGAAAAAAAGTAAAGCGGGTTTCGGAAGAAATGGAATTTAGAATGGAAGAGATAGAAGCGTTGTTCCGAAAGAATGAACTGCATATGGTAGAACTGTTTTGTGGTGGTGGAAATGAAACAGTTCTGTTTGATTCCTTAGAAACCTATAAAGAAGTAAATAAAGTGTTTTCAAGATACCTGTTGGAACATTGTCCGGGAATGATCCCGATGGTAGTTCAGTGTGAATATACAGGAAACTACCGCGAGGATTATGAGAATTTGATGTTGCAATCAGATAGGGAGAAGAACAAAATGATTCCTGGACAAAGCAGTTTTATCCTGCCATTTTCAATGATGGATCGGAATATATTTCAGCCCTATTCAGACATCATATATGTGGAGGGAAAGGCAATCCGCGTAACGGATGAAGGGAGAACAAAGCGAAAGAAAGGTCTGGAGATTCGAGATAAAAATAGTGCACTTAAGATGTTGGACAATCTGGTTACGAAAAAGGGTGAAGAGAGCTTGCTTGCCGTTGTTCATGCGGACGGAAATAACATGGGTATTAAGATTGGAGAAATGCTTCAAGGTGAAACAAGTTACGATGTCTGTGTTACTAAGATGAGAAGATTTACAAAGGATACAGCGGATGCATTTGTAACAGATGGGGTGGAAGCGATGGATCGTTGTCAGAAAGAACTCCAGGAGAAATATCGTGGAAGCAATATCAATGAAAAATCCTTTTTCTATCGAAAAATCATAGCAGACGGAGACGATATGACATTCATTTGCAATGCAAGATTTGTGATGGACTATGTGAAAGCCTACCTGGATGCAGTAAAGAAACATAAAGAGAAGAACCAAAGTGAGTGGGAGTACAGCTCCTGTGCCGGAATCTGCATTTTCCATAGTCATTATCCTTTTGCCAAAGCGTATTCACTGGCGGAACAGGCCTGTGACAGTGCAAAGCAAAAAGTACACGGATCAGAAGTAAAGGAAGAGTCCTGGATTGATTTTCATTATATCCATAACGGAGTTGGAGGAAATCTGGAACAGATCAGAGAACAGCAGGGTGTGGCAGAATGTATGGCACGTCCATGGAGGATGGATGAAACAAAGACGGAAAAGAAAGATAATTATCGCCAGTTAATTCATCTTGCAAATGTGTTAAAACATGAAAAGGTTTCAAGAAGTGATATCAAGACGATTGGCACTGAAGTAGAAGATGGTTTTTCTTTTGGAGCAAAGGAATTGATTCGAGTATGTGGTCATCATAAGACACTAAAGGAAAGTCTTGGTTATAAGGACGAAATAGATGATATGAATCAATTACTTCGAATGATCTATGATCTGGCAGAAGTATATGATTTATGGTTTGCGAGGGCATGAGAATGGAGTATTTGAAAATTACACTTAAGTCGGACCTGTGTGCCGGAAACGGTGAAAGTGCCGGAAATGCGATTGATAATGATATATGCGTGGATGATGTCGGACTTCCATATATCCCAGCCAGAAGAATCAAAGGATGTTTAAAACAAGCTGCTTTTGATCTCGAAAAAATGGGATATCTGCCGACAGCATCAAAGGAGAAGAGAACAGCATTGTTCGGAGATGCATATGGAAATGAAGGATGCGTATTTATTCATGATGCAGTGATAAAAGATGCCGGAAGTATTCGAAAATATCTGAAGAATGAGATCCGACAGAAAGAACATATGGTTCCGGACGAGATAAGAAAGATGGCACATGCATCTAAGATTGTAGATATATTTTCTTCTGTACGAGGACAGACAAAACTTCAGGATGGTGTGAAAGTAGATAATAGTCTCCGCTTTACAAGAGTAGTAGGACAATATGACCCGTTCGGTTCAGATAGTACGGAAAGACTTACTTTTTATGCTCCGATTTATCTGAATACAGAGGATACAGAGCTGCGCAGATTATTAGAATCCTGTTGTAGAGCAACAAGACATATTGGAAATTCAAGGAACAGAGGATTAGGAAATGTAGAAGTATCCTTGTGCAGCGAAGGCGAAGTTAGAAAAAAAGAGCAGGTTTGCGAAGCAGATAAGAAGGAAGTTGAGAATGATAGAAATACGGATGCGAGGGTGAAAATCTCTTATCAGGTTGTATTAAACGCTCCACTTACATTACCAGGATGCGATGAAATGAATACTTCTGTACCGGCGAGAAGTGTGATTGGATGCTTCGCTGGAAATTATCTGCGTTCTGGAAATGCAAAGGACGAAGATTTCCGTAAGCTGTTTTTGGATGGAACAGTAAGCTGGTCAGCACTTACGCCGGTAATTAGTGGAGAAATATCAGTTCCGGTACCGATGATGCTTGTTAAATTAAAAAATGATGGAAATAAAATGATCAATCATTTCATACAGGAAAATGATGACTGGAAGAGAAAAAAACCAAAAACATTAGATGGATCCTTTGCTGTAAAAACGCAGGAGGGATATCAGATTGCAGAACCGTTACTCCATACTGTGTACCATCATGCAATCAATGGAACAGCGCAGGATGAAGTAACTTATACAGGAAGTTCAAAAATGCTTTATATGCAGGATTCTATTGATGCAGGAGCTATTTATGGTGGTACTGTTTTTTGCCCGGCAAGTATGAAAGAGAAGGTCATGAAATGTCTGAAAGAAAGCCGTATTCAGTTCGGGCGTAGTAAAAGTGCTCAGTATGCTTCCTGTTCATTAGTTGGTGAACCTAAAGTTGAAATAGATTCCCCAAAATATCGTTCTATCTGTGCAGGTGAAAAAATCTATGTGATCTTACAGTCAGATCTTGCACTATTGAAAGATGGTACCTATACAACTGAGGCTGAGGATGTGCGCCAGGCAATTGCTGATAAACTGGGTTTGTCAGATAAACTTCCAGATGGCAGCCAGGATTACTGTCGTTATCATGTGATCGGCGGTTATCAGGCAATGTGGCAGCTACAGAAACCACAGATCCCAGTAGTTCGTGCGGGAAGTGTTTACTGTTTTGAAGCACAGCAAGGAGAAGTACCACAGAGGATACATCTTGGTGAATATGCGCAGGAAGGCATGGGACTTTGCAGTGTGTTGACAACTGAAGATATGAAACAGTCTGCAAGGATTGAGATGACCGGAATTGATCAGGCAGAATATCCTCATGATAAAAAACGTATCAACCAATTGCTAATCCGTCTGCAGATAGAAGCAGTTATGGAAAATATGCGTGAAGCTGCATTGAACTATAATACAGAGGGAAAAGATCTTCCATCAGCACGTCTGAGAAATATGCTTGTTCATGCAAAGAATTATCAGGAATTATATCAGATGGTTGACAAGGTGAAAGAAAGCGATAAAAGCAGTGAAAAAAAGACCAGCAGAAGAGAATATGCAAAGAGTTTTGTTTGTGATATGGAAAAACTATGGATTGAGCAGCTGGAAAAGTATCCTGATGTAAAAAAACAGATTGAAATGAGATGGAAAGAACCGTTGGATCTTGTTTTGCATAAGCATCATTATCAGAAAGACAAGAGAGGGGAAGCAAGATGAAAAAAGTTTATTATCAATTAAAGATGAATCAGGTGTCCCCGCTTCGTATAGGAAACGGAGAAAATGATGCAACAGATAATGATCTGATGTGTGACAGTAGGGGAATTCCATTTATCCCGGGAAGCAGTATAGCTGGAGTGATCCGAGAAAAGTATGAGAAACTTATTGGAAAAGACTCAAATCAGTTGTTTGGTATGATAAAAGGAAGTGATATTTCTGAAAGTCGCATTCTCGTCAGTGACGCCACAGGATCAGAAGGGGCAGTACTTACAGATTATACAATCACAATTCGTGATGGTGTTGGTCTGGATCAGTGGGGTGTTGTAATTCCAGGACATAAGTATGATTTTCAGGTTGTTGAGACAAAGAATCCTTATTTCTGTGTCTTAGAGTGGAGTGGGGATGAAAATGAATACCTAACAGAAATCGAGCAGGGAATGGATCTTCTTGTAAAGCATCTGGTGAAAGATGGAATCCAGTTCGGTGCAAGGACAACTCGTGGTTATGGAAAGATGCAAGTTGAAGCTAGAAGAAAACAGTTTAATTTCCCAGAAGAGATTGAGCAGTGGCTGGCTTTTGATTCATTTGCAGAAGACGCTTTTCTAAGCGGAGAAGAAGTGTTCGCTGAAGAAATGGAGAAAAATGGAACGTTTATTACAATTCAGGCTGCAGTGAAAGTAAAGGGAAGTTTCTCTGTCAGAGTCAGCATGGAACGAATTGAAAAAGCACCAGATTCTGTTGCACTCAAAAATCATGACGAAAAACCTGTGATTCCAGGAACTTCCTGGGCCGGAGTTTTCAGACATCATATGCAGGAAATCCTAGGTCATATTTTAAATGAAAGTATGGGTGAAAATTCGGAAGAAACATCACTGGACCTTCTGTTTGGAAAAAATGAGGCAGGACATGTACGATCAGGTATCTATTTTGGAGAAACTGTTATTGAGGGAGGAAATCCTTATCATCATACAAGAAATGCAGTAGACCGATTTACACAGGCGCCAAAGAACACTGCTCTTTTTACAGATGAATTCTGGCAAGGAGGTCAGGGAACTCTGGAAATTATGATTGAAAAAGATAAGATAAGTAAACTGCAGAAACAGTTGTTGGAAGTATCTTTGTTGGATCTTGATCTTGGAATACTGACTTTCGGTGGTGCTGTTGGAACAGGACATGGTCGTGTAGAAATTTCAAATCTGACTGTGGACGGTGTGGATGTGACAGATAAACTGAAGGAGAGAACCATCGGATTTCTGGAGGAAGTATTATGAATGAGTATAAATGGATCAAACAGCATGGTGTGATCGAAGAAGACGAGATTATTAATCAAATGATGAAATATGAAGGAAAAGAGAATTCTTTTCTTGCCTATAGTACAGATTCATTTTATGCAGGAAAAGTTGAAAAAGAGCAGTTAGAACAACTGAAGAAAGAAAACCTTCTTGAAGTACGAATTTTCTCTGAAACAGAAGAAACTTGTTTTCAACGTAGTTCTATCGGCAAGATGTTTCAGTGGAGAACTGCTTCTGAGAATGGGTTAGAAAAAACAGATTATCTGGTTCAATATCAGACATTGGATCTGAACAAAAAGAGAATGGAAGAGGAAGGAAATCTGAAAGATCCTTTTGGAAATAAAATCCTTTATACTACGGTGGGTGGTAAGTATGTACTTCCTATTGGAGAAACAGAAGACAGCTCTAAAATTATTACATATATAGCGTACGATGAGAGTGGAATGGCAAAAGCTGCGGATTATCGAGTCTGTGGATTCGTACAAAAAATCGGAAAGGAACAGGTGATGTGATATGTATGAACGACAAAATAATAAAAATTCATCAAGAAATAATCATATACCGAAAAAGCCTTTTATCAATCCGTATAATTTTATTCCATTTGAAAATACGATTCAAGACAAGAGAATTTCAAGAGAAGAAGCTTATCAGAATAAAGGAGAATTGCTTAGTGGCTGGTTGACAGTGGAACTTCAAACAAAGACTCCACTGATTATCCCGGATGGAGCTCATCCGAAGTATTGGGATATCAATAAACAGAGGTATATCAGCGAAAAGGAAGCTGAGAAACTGATAAATGTACATAAAGAATACGATTTTTTCAGAATCTCAGAGAAAGAAAATGAGAACATTCCAACTATACCTGGAAGTGAACTTCGAGGTATGCTCAGAAGTGTTTATGAAGCAGTTACAGATAGCTGTGTACCATTTTTACTTGATGAAAAACCAATCAGTAGACGTGTGCCAACTTATGGTGCGTTGAGACACAGAGGGCTTCTTGCGTATGAAAAAGAGAAAAACCAGTGGGTTTTGTATAAGGCAGTAATGAGCAAACGTATAGAAGTTTCAAAAAAAGATGTCATGAGTGAACCGATTTGTGTTGATGAAAAGATGGTTTCATATAAAAACGGAGACTTTGTTAAAAATTACGGTTGGGTTCAATACAATATTCCGGTAGGAAGATCGGATACGAAATACCACATTGCGTATTTGAATAAGACAGAAGAATTAAAAAGATGGGATTGGGGATGCGGAACCTTACAGAACATTGAAGTCTGCGCTTGAACGTGATGGTGCTGGCGCAGGAACCTCTCCCAATAGTATACCGAACGAAAATTTGAAAAAGGCTTTGGAAAAGGCGAAAAATGGAGAAAATAATCTGATTCCGGTATATTATATCAGCGTGATGCGTGGATCAGAGAATTTAGTATATCTTAGTAATTCGTCCATAGGCCGTATTGCGCAGAAAAGAAAGTGGAAAGATATCATGGGTGAATATGCACCTTGTGAGAGTACAGATAAAATGTGTCCGGCATGCCTTCTTTTTGGTACAACAAAAGGAAAGGGAATGAAAGGAAAACTGCAAGTGACAAATGCAGTTCCGACAGATTTAGCAAGTCTGAAATTTGAAAAACATACCTTACAGATCCTGGCAACGCCTAGAACCAGTGCATTCGAGTTTTATCTTAGAAAACCGAATGGGGAGGCAACCTTCTGGAATTTTGATTTTTATGGCGAGAGTATAAAGACGTTTTCAAAGTTAGGAAAACAAGAAACAAGAATAGAATACCATGATCTAGCAGAAGCAACTCCAAGAGGAAGAAAAATGTACTGGCACAGCAAACCGGCAGAAGACGCTGGAGAAAAGAACAGGATGAATTGTACTGTAGAGGCAGCAAAAGGAACTTTCCAATTCAGAATTTATTTTGATGAAATCACTGAACAGCAATTGGAGAATCTGATGTGGGTGATTACTCTTGGGGAAAATAAAAAAGATAGTGTAAGACAGCATAAGCTGGGACATGCGAAACCACTTGGATACGGAAGTGTAAAACTCCAAGTACTTCAACAGGCAATCCGTCGGTTATCTTATGATAAAGAATGTGGAAGTCTGGAAGTGAAGGTAGAGCAAAGAGAGCAAGAAAAACTTGAAATTCCGTTGAGATTAAATGCTGATTCTAAAGCTGAAGAAAGTCTGTTAACCATGGCAAGTACAACATCCATTCCAAAAGATATACCGGTAATGTATCCTAGAGAAATAAATAAGGGTGACGACAATATTTATACCTGGTTTGCAAACAACAGAAATATTAGAACAGATAACAAAAGAGTTACTACCTTACCGGAACCAACAGCTCAAGATATATCATTGAAAGGCAATTGGATGGATGTGCCGGTAGCATATAGATCAAATGAAACACGTTTAAGACAGCCGAGTAATAGATATACGGAGAACCAGAGGAAGGGGTCAGAAGAAAGAATCTACGGAGAAGTAAAGTTTTATAAAATAAAAGAAAATTTTGGTTTTATTACCGATAGAAAAGGAAATGAACACTATTTCAAATGGAATCAGCAATATCATCCGGATATAAAACCAGAAGATTTAGTTCGTGGCAGAAAAATCAGCTTTACTCTTAAAGAATTAGCAAATGGAAAAAAAGTTGTTAACTATTGTAGATTGGAATAGTAAATTGATAGAATTCACTGTGGTGACGCTTTCCAAAATAAGAAAGAAAAGGAATAAAAAATGCAGTTATATGTACATATTGATCTGAATGAGCCTTTGGTTCTGCCGATTAATTACAATCATATTATTCAGGCTATCATTTATAAAACCTTATCCGTAATGCCAAATTATTCAGAGTTTCTGCATGAACGAGGCTATGCAAGTGGAACACGCCAATATAAAATGTTTCAGTTTAGTCAGTTAAAAGGCGAATATAAGATTATAGATAAAAAAATAATGTTTTATTCAGCTGTTGAGTTTGAAATACGAAGTCCAGAACCATTGCTAATTCATTTGCTTAATGGAGGCTTTATCTATGAAGGTATTACGTTCGGTGAAAAGCAGTATAGAAAAATCCGGACAAAAATCGATGATTTTACAGTGGAAGACCAAGCAATTTCTGTACAGATGAAAACACCGATTGTGGTATATTCAACAGACCCAGTGACGAAATATACAGATTATTATAGTCCAATAGACCAAGAATTTTACGAAGGAATTCAACAGAATGCATATAATAAATATACTGCATATTATGGAGTAGAACCGGATTCGTATATTGAAATTCAAAAGATTCAAAATAGTGTTGCTAAGAAAATGGTCACTAAGTATCAAGGACATTACATCATTGCGTGGTATGGAGAGTATATTTTGTCAGGAAAAAGAAAATATCTCGATTTCTTATATCAAGTAGGAATAGGTGCAAAAAACTCCCAGGGGTTTGGAATGATAGAAATGCTGTAAAAAAGTCTGTCTACCTCGAAAGCCTTGAAAATACTGGAAAAAATGGCGATTGAAGTGGCTGAAAACAAAGGGAAAAGCTATAAAAATCTCAAAAAAATGAAAAAAAGTCTGTCTACCGAGACGAAAAAATAAACTTTTGAAAAAAGCTTGATTTTCAAGGATATTTGCGATAATGAAAAGTGAGGTCGACAGACTTTTTAATGTGATTAGAGGGAGAAAAAAGAATACAGAGCCGGAAAACGGCGAAAATACTGTTGTAATACCGTACCTATAAGGAATTGAAACACTAAAGCCACATTCATCGCAAACATAATAACCAAATCGTAATACCGTACCTATAAGGAATTGAAACTCATTTTCATCATCATGTACCTTCCTCATTATAAGTAATACCGTACCTATAAGGAATTGAAACCTTACCATCATCGCTTAACTTTTCCGTTGGATTATATGTAATACCGCACCTATAAGGAATTGAAACTTCTCGGAAATGGTAACTTAGATAATCGTATACATGACTTTCGTAATACCGTACCTATAAGGAATTGAAACGATTGCGGTAAACAATCCGAAAGTTTCAGCGTATACTTGAGCAAGTAATACCGTACCTATAAGGAATTGAAACGTGTCCACTCTGATCACTCCATTTCTATACTAAATTCGTAATACCGTACCTAATAAAGAAGAATACAAAAGGGAGCTAAAATGTTTGTAATTGTTGTTTACGATATAAATCGTAAAAGAGTAGGAAGGGCTCTTAAAATATGTAGAAAATATCTTGTCCATGTGCAGAAATCGGTATTTGAAGGAAACATTACAGAGGGTCAATTAAAACAGTTGAAAAACGAACTATTCCAACTGATTAAAATTGAAGAAGATGCAGTTTGTATTTATAGATTTGAATCACCGAAATATGCACGGAAAGAAGAACTTGGCACAATAGAGCGGAAATCTCATATAATATAAGCAGTGTAAAAGTGAGGAGGCAATCAGATGTTTTCAATGGAAGAAATGCTTTCTAAGAAAAATCAGAGAGAAGCTTTTTCGTTTCTTAAGAATAAGAAAGACGGAATGGGAGCAGACGGGATGCCCTTGTCAGAACTTGAAGATTACTGGAAAATTAATAGTGAAAGAATATGTAGTGAGCTAAAGAAAGGTAAGTACACTCCAGGTATTATTAAGTGCACTGAAATTATTAATAATAGAGGAAAACGGCGTGTAATATCAAATCTATGTACAGTAGATCGATTTATTACACGTTTACTTTATCAGAAATTAAGACGTTATATATCACCAGAATTTTTGGAAAACAGTTATGCTTACCAGGAGAATAAGGGAATATTAAATGCGGTACAAAAAGTGCAGGAATATATTTCAGAAGGATCAAAATATACGATGGAAATTGATCTGAAAGACTATTTTGATACAATTCCACATGAACAGATGATGTCTTTGATTAAGGAAAGAATCACGGACGATAGAGTAGTAGACTTGATATATAAATATATGCATTGTAGCGTTTCACAGGACAATGAAATAAAGGAAAAGAAGAAAGGACTAGTGCAAGGAAATGCGATTAGTACAGTATTGAGTAATCTGTATTTACACAGCTTAGATCAATACCTACAAGAAAAGGAATACAAGTGGGTCCGTTTTGCAGATAATATTAATGTATATTGTAGGAAAGAGAATGATGCGATTTGTGTATATAATGAGATTAATATCTATATCAAAGAAAAGCTGCATCTAACAATAAATGAGAAGAAGAGTGGAATTTATCCTGTGTTGGATAGAATATTTTTGGGATATAAGTTCTATAAATATAATGGAAAATATGAGGCGAAAAAATATAAATATCAAAAAACAGATTGCTTTCACAACTGGCACGAGAGTGCACTACAACGAGTAAATCATGAATATCATATCGTTCAAAATGGAGTCCTAAACAAAAAGGATTATTCATTGATTTTCGAAAACGAAGAAGAAAAATGTGACATTCCGGTAGGTGTTGTGGATCAAATTAATATTTATTCAGAAGTGACAATAGCAGCAACTGCATTGCAATTGATTTCAAAGAAAAAGATTCGTTTATCGATTATAGATAAGTATGGAAATTTGATAGGAAATTATATACCGGCTGGATACGGACGCAGCAGTATAGAGTTTTTAAAACAGGCTGTATTTTACGAATCTTCTCATCGGTTTGAAATAGCACAGAAAATAGAAGTTGCTAGTATTCATAATCTTCGAGCAAATGTAAAATACTATAGTAGAAAAAATGCACATGCATTAGATGCAGTTGTAGAACAACTATCAGAATATATGAATGAAATGCGTAATGCCCAAAATATAGAAGAGTTAATGATTATAGAAGCACAAGCAAGACAACAATACTATGCGTCATTTAATATTATTCTAAAGCAAGAAAGCTTTTTCTTTGAGAAGCGAACAAGAAGACCTCCTAAAGATGCAATTAATGCATTGATAAGTTTTGGAAATACATTACTTTATAATTTTGTATTACAAGCTATCTGGAAAACATCTCTTGATCCTAGAATTGGAATTATTCATGCAACTACGAATAGAAATTACAGCTTGAATTTAGATTTTGCAGATCTGTTTAAACCGGTTATTGTTGATAGAGTAATATTTTCATTAGTAAATCTTTTACAATTACAGTCAGAAGTTCATTTTGAAGAAAAGGAATCAGGTGCTATTTATTTAAACAAAGAAGGTAAACGAATCTTCATTAAGGCTTTTGAAGAAAAGCTTGCAGATAAAATAAAATTGGGAGAGAAAACGTATACATATAAACAAATAATTGAGGAAGAGATAAGAAAATTTCAAAGATATATTGTGAAAGAAGAGAAATATAAACCGTATAAATATTGGTGATGTTAAATAGATTTATATAGCTATCAAGAAGAATATGCTCAAAAAGTCTGTCTACCCTGAAAGCCTTGAAAATACTGGAAAAAACGGCAATCGAAGTAGCTGAAAACAAAGGAAAAAGCTATAAAAATCTTAAAAAAATGCAAAAAAGTCTGTCTACCGAGACGAAAAAATATTTTTTTGAAAAAAGCTTGATTTTTCAAGGAAATTTGCGATAATAAAAAAGTGAGGTCGACAGACTTTTTGAAGAGGTTTGAGACGAAAAAAGAAGACAGTGCCGGAAAATGGCGAAAGTACTGTTGTAATACCGTACCTATAAGGAATTGAAACTCACGGATAGCTTTTTTCTCGATTGCTACTTCAAGTGTAATACCGTACCTATAAGGAATTGAAACATGATTGTATCATCCATGATTTCGCTTGTTGAATTGTCATGCATGTAATACCGTACCTATAAGGAATTGAAACAAAATTTGCTTTCTGCTTTGCAGTTGTTCCCCATGATGTAATACCGTACCTATAAGGAATTGAAACAGTTTGTCAAAACTATGAGCCTTCTCAGCATTAATAGTAATACCGTACCTATAAGGAATTGAAACTTTTTAGCATTTTCTATATCTTCTTCAAATTTTTTTTGTGTAATACCGTACCTATAAGGAATTGAAACGATAGGTACTTCCAAAAATTGCATATAAGATACCAAGGTCATGTAATACCGTACTTATAAGGAATTGAAACCTTTGCTGTGTATGCTTTTCCGTTATATGTATCTGCATATCGTAATACCGTACCTATAAGGAATTGAAACCCTTTCGCTTGCTTATAAGAAAATTTCTCAGCGAACAGTAATACCGTACCTATAAGGAATTTGAAATACTTCTGATTCACATCTTTCAATCAAACATCCACAAAAATGTAATATGATATCATTTGAAGATACTGAAAATCAATTGGTGATATATGTTCGAGAATTTGATGCGAAGAATCAAAATCTTATCACGAAGTATATAAAAGAACTTGTTGATAAGCAGAAGAACGGTGATATTCAAGATGTGTGTGTTTCTGTACTACTGGTATCTACGTAGAATCTGAGGTAAAGATAAGAGGAAAAGAACATTTTTATGAATAAAAAAAATAAATATGGAATTATCTGCGTTGTTGGAATCGTAATTTTGCTTTCTATGTGTTTCGGCTGCAAAAAGTATGATGAAAAAAGGCAAATAGAAAGTATGAAAAAGGAAGAACAGCAAGCGGTTGAAGCAGCGAATATTGCTGAACAATATGTGAAAAAGTATGCCAATAGCTTACAAAACAGTATGGCAATTGCTCCGCTTACAGATTTAAAAGTCGAATATCAGGAAGTGACATGGGGTGAATATCAATATGGAGAATTAAGTGATGATGAAGAAACAGACCCGTATGATACTGCGGACTATCATTATTATTATAAATTGTCCTATGTGTGCGATTCTATTGATCAAATATTTGCTCAAATGACACAGAACGGAGATTATTCGGAATACATAGATTTAATGAATAAAGTACGCATGGCTAGAATTGAGGTAGAAGATGAATATAAAACCTGGGAACCATATGAAGAAGAGATTAATGGAAAAATAATTCAGACAGAAACAATTATTGGGACAGGTTGGAAAGAAACAACTTATTCTCTGTTTTATGAATGTCTACTTTAATTCTACCCTTGAAAATTGAAATACAAGTGTGCTGATTGTAGAATAAGGATAGCAAGTGACGGAGGATAAGTTATGAGAGACTATAGTTTTGGAAATTTTATCAGTGCATTAAGAGTAAGACGTGGCCTGTCTCAATATCAGTTGGGTGCACTCGTAGGTGTTTCAGATAAAGCAGTATCGAAGTGGGAAAATGGAGTTTCAAAACCACGGATGAATACAATTGTGAAATTAGCAGAAGTGCTGGATATCGGAATAGACGAACTGTTAGCTTGCAAATACGATACTTTCAATCATAAGAGGAAGGATTTATTTGCGATGGATGAAAAGATTATTAGTAAAGCAGAATTAAAAATGAAAGAATTGTATGGTGAACAGCTGCCAATAAGCATCAGTAACAGATTTAAAACAGAGGAACTCATGTTAAAAAATCAAATGATGCTTCGCTGGATGGGATTTCTAGGAGAATTGCACGATAGATTTTATGAAGAAGATGATTTTTTCTTGGTCAGAGGCGCGCAGATGGGATCATCTTTTATAGCATGGCTACTTGGAGCAACGAATGTCAATCCGTTACCAGCGCATTATTACTGTCCGAAGTGTAAGAAAATCGAATTTATTTCAAATGTGAAGTGTGGACTTGATGCACCAGATAAAAAGTGCTCATGTGGAGTAGCTTATGAAAAAGATGGTTTTGGAATAGATGCAATTCATATGTATCCGCTATTTGGAGGCTGTGATATTAATATTTCCGATGGAGCTATGGAACTTGCAAAAGAATGTTTTAAAGACTATTTTTGTGAGTATAGTGAGATACGAGAAATAAAGATACAGAAAAGTGAAGCGGAAGAGGAAAATATAAATAAGGGTCAGCTTACAAATGTAGTTCGTTACATATTGGTTCCAAGAGAAGTGGCAGTACAGTATCCTGGAGAAATTCTCACATTATCTCCGGAGGAGTATTTCCAGAAATTCAGTAAATTCGAACGGCTGATGATTATTGAAGATCCACAGGAGCATAGTAGCTTTAAAGAGATTGAAAATGTAAAAATGTCAGTCGTTGATATCCTGAATTATCTGAAGTATGCAGTTGAAAAGAAGAAGTTTAAGATTGATTATTTGGAAAAGGATCTTAATGAATTCGCATCAAAACTTTCAAGTGCCAGTTTCACAGAGCTTCTTGCAATAGAAGGATGTTTGCATGGGACAGGCGTTTGGGAAGAGAATGGAGAAAAGTTGTATGCAGAAGGAATTCCGCTGAGTGAACTCATTACAAACAGAGAAGATGCTTACACATATCTGTATAGTAAACTGAATGGAAAATGTTGTGATAATCCTTCAGGACAAGTATATGAAATTGTGAAAGGACTTCAAAAAGGGATCTATGCAGGTAAAGGAATGCCGGCTGATCTCGAGCAACTTTTATTAGAAAACGAAGTGCCAGATTGGTATATCGATAGTATGAAAAAAATACATTACATATTCCCTAAGGCACATTTGATTACGTATTTGAAGCGGGATATCGGTAATTATATCAGCACAAAAAGAAATGGAGAAGCATTAGTGCAGAAGTATTGATAAATTTTAATAACAGGAGGCTTATACCATGGAACGAGTAGTAAATTTTTTAAAAGAA
>OHKX01000537.1_pt1 | contig 18780 bp, 15 predicted proteins | sample 1568921 | NCBI WGS metagenome assembly OHKX01 (sample SAMEA3879564, study PRJEB24766) | human gut metagenome | biome: human-associated habitat; feature: feces | place: USA | collected 1985/1987
ACTGTAAGTATTCTGGCACTCTGTCCTATGCCAAGTTCTTTTAGTGTCATTTTATCGCTTCCTAGTGTATTTATTGATAATTTTTCTCAACTTATCACAAATATCTTACCACAAAGCGTGTGCCACTGCATTCATTTTTTTCATTTAATACATCTTTTGTACAATCCTCCACAAGGATATATCCATTGTCATGACGCACAATTGCTTCCGCCAGCGAAAGTCCTATGCCGATGCTGTCTGCCGGCTGTCCGCTGCCGCTGTAAAAACGCGTGAATATATGCTTTTTGTCCTCATCACTTATTGTCTCTCCATCGTTTTGCACTGTTATCTCTGCATACATCTCATACCTGTAAAAGCCTATCTTTACCTCACTCTCTGCGTGCTCCACTGCATTTTTTACTATGTTTGTAATGGCCTCACACTGCCAGTATGCATCAGCATGTATACAGGCATCCTTATCAGAGCCTTCATCTATGGACAGCCTTATGTCTCTCAAATCGCAAAGTGCCATAACATTGTCAGCTGCCTCAGCCACAATTTCAGACAGCAGCGTATCCTTCTCATCAAACTCCACAACATCCGCTTCAAGCCTTGAAAGCTTTAAGATAGCCTGCACCATATGCGATATATTATCCACATCACGCTTTGCCCTGCGCATTATCCTGCTTCTGTTTTCAGGTGCCATATCAGGATTTCCTTCCAGATTTTCCAGATTTATCGAAAGTGATGTGAGCGGTGTCTTAAGCTGGTGCGATATGTCAGAAAGCGCATCCTTTAGCAAAAGCTTGTCTGCCTTTGCATTTTCCGCAGACTCCCTCAAATAGATTGCTGTCTTGTAAAGCTCTCCCTTTAGTATAGAAATCTCTCCCTCTGTGCTATCTGCCATAACAAGTCTGTAGTCTCCCTGATTTATGCGGCGCAGATAATCCGCAGCCTGTCTGACCTGTCTTTTAAAGCTAAATCTTATAAGCACAATGTAAAAGCAAAAGCCCCCTGCAAAAAGCACGACAAGAAATATGTCTAGCCAAAGCGCTCCTTTAAGCGCTTTTTCATTTGACAAAACCGCAGAATCCTTTTCCATATCAATGCCGTATTTTTTAAAGAGCGTCTCTGCGCTTTTTAAATTTGTATAATCGCTGTCGAAGCTGCTGTCATTTAGAATCGCGGCTATGCTGCCATCTGATACATCGGGATATTTTTCATGAATAAGCGCACATAGCTTAGCCACTGTGATGTTATAGTTTTTCGTATATGCCCTGTACTGGAAAAAAACGGTAAAAGCCATAACCGTCACACATATACATGTATAAATTATCGCAAAATACACAAAATGTTTTCTGTTCTCTAAATTATATTTCTTCTTTCTCATGCTTTCCCCCGGGAACTGTCTCTGTCGGCCGATACTGTTTAAAGAGCTTCATCTGAATCAACACGATACCCGATTCCCTTCACAGTCTTTATCACATCCTCACCAAGCTTTGCCCTGATGCGCTTCATATAGACAGTCACTGTATGGTCATAGACATCGTTGCCTGTTGCCTCCCAGATGCAGTCAAGCACGGCATTTCTGGACACAGCCTTGTCGTGATTGGTAAAAAGCAGATCAAGTATGCGGTTTTCAAGACTTGAAAGAGCAATCACCTGTCCATCCCTTCTTGCTTCCTTTTTGTCTAAATCATAGCTTATGCTTCCTGCGTGTATGACAGATGAGCTGTCATCACTTTTCCTTCGTAAAAATACGCGGTTTACCCTCGCCACAAGCTCTCTTACGGAAAAAGGCTTTGTGATGTAATCCTCCGCTCCAAGCTCGAGTCCCTTTACTATATCATTTTCCTCATCCCTTGCGGTAAGAAAAATCACCGGTGTTTTTTCTTTTTCCAGCCTTTCGCTGTAAAAATCAAAGCCGTTCCCATCCGGAAGCGACACATCAAGCAGCACAAGGCCGGGGTGCTCACTCAAAAGTGCCCCAGCCTCGTTTAAATTGCCTGCTGTCAAAAGCTCATATTCAGGTTCTGTAAAGGTATCACACAGTCCCTCTGTTATTCCTTTGTTGTCCTCTATGAGAAGTATTTTTTTCATATCAACTCCCGCATTTCCTACAGATTTTCATTCTTGATCGTCTCAATAATGTTATTGTGTCTAAGCTTCGTCATTGATAGTTTCATGATAGCATAAATCAGCATTATTACAACCAATATACACAATATAATTGCTTTATACGGCGGCTCATAAATGATTGCGTCATCCATCCTGTTCATCATAACACATAAAAGATAGCTTATTAAAATACCAAGCGGTACACCTATTACAAGAGCCTTTACAGATATAAACACACTCTCAAGTCTGACCATCCCTGCAAACTGCTTATCTGTCATTCCAATGCTTCTTAGTGTGGCAAACTCGCGGCTTCTAAGCTCCATTCCAGTGCTTAAGGTATTGATGATATTTGTGATTCCTATTAAGGCAATGACCACAATAAGTCCGTATGCAAATACTCCAAGCAGTGTAAAGAGAGACTTTTCATCGCGCATCTCCTTATCCAGATTGCTGACATAAAAACTAATCTGCGAATACTCAGTATTTCCTTCCGTCTCCTTTTCGAATGTATCCTGATATTCATCTGCATTTTCTGCAACCACATATGCCGAATATGACGCATGTCCCGGTTTAATCTCATTACCGTTCTTGCCGTCACCCCATAGGCTTTCAAAGCCTTTTTGGTTCATAAACAAAAGCGTGGTATTGCTATTGCCATTATAACCGATCGGTACCTTGTCTGTGACACCTGCAATAGTTACATCCACAGTCTTTCTGACTCCGTTATTTATTGTTTCCTCGTCAACGTATCCACTGTTATCCTCTGTGCTGCTTTCAGTATCGCCTTCTGCTGCATTGTCATCAGAAGAAGCATCATCATAAACATTATAGCCACACTCGATTGTATCTCCTGCTTTATATTTGTACAGCTCCATCTCTTTTTTGACGTATTTTGAGCTATTCTCATTATACACATCAAATGTGCCTTTATTCACAAGCATTGCTCCTGCAGCTGCATTTTTTATGCCTGCGTCGGACGCATACTTATCATACGATTTGTCATCCAAAACTGTGATTAAAAACTCTTGTGAGACATCCTCACTGTCATCATAAAGCTGCCCGCAATACTCTCCATATTCCTTTGTATACTCCGGCTTACTGACATCGAAATCATAGCCTGCTCCAACTAGATAATCCTCAGCTCCTTCAATGCCACTCAAAAGCTTAGAGAGCTTTTCAATATCAAGGTCCTTTTTACATGACATATTTATTCCGATATTGTAATCTGTTGAAGCATATGACATCCCAACCCTGCTAAAGGCCATAGACATAAAGTATGATATCACAATAAAGGTTACTGAGCAGATGACAATAGATGTCACTGTGGTTCTGTACTTTTTATTGTTCCTCTTTATATTCTTATATGAGATAACGCCTCCGATACCCCAGATTCTGCCTATAATCGCCGGGGTCTTAAGCTTTGCTGACTTTATTTTAATCTCCTTTGTGTTTCTTATTGCTTCAAGCGGTGTGACCTTTGCCGCCCTTCTTGCACTGCCTGTTGCTGAGAAATAAATGGTTGCTATACTCATTATCACAGCAAGAATAAGTGCAGGCAGGGAAGTATGAAAGCTCAAAGCAAAGTTAAGCCAGCCTGCTGACAGCGCATTTACCACCTTGACAAGTATAAGCGATGCCAAAATACCACTCATGGTACCTACAGGAATACCAACCACTCCAAGCATTGCTGCCTCTGTCTTAACGCTGCTTTTTATCTGGCGCCTCGTAGCACCCACGCTTGCAAGCATGCCATACTGCCTGATTTTTTCAGTGATTGATATGTTGAAGCTGTTTTTGATACAGTACACTGATGTCAGTATGATTATCAAAGCCACAACAGCGGCCACTGTAAACAGTGCTTTAAATGAACCGTCAATCGGGAAAACGCACTCATAGCTTATAAGGTATCCATTCATATATATATCATATTTTGCATTTTCCATCTCTTTAAGAAACCTGTCACTCTCCTCAGCAGACATTTCAACAGATGATTTATTTGCTTTCTCAAACAGCTTTTCATCCACACCAATTATATCAGCAGTCACAGCATCCTTGTTTCTTAAAGCCTTTTGAGTGTATCTGCTGTACACTGTGAGTGTAGTGTCAGCTTCGCTTACCTCACTCTTTGTGCCGTTATCAATTGCTGCCAGTTCATCAGAGTATGTGACAAATGTATATCCGGCGGCACTATAGTCCTCCATTCCATAGCCCGGTCTTTCCATGATGCCTACCACCTTGTAGTGCTTTGTCACAGTATCGGTAAGTGTCTCTGCCTCATGCTCATATGCGCTGTTTTCCGATATGACACTTTCAGTGTTTGAATCATATCGCTTTCCGACATCCAGTGTTATCTCATCTCCCACCTTTATGTCGATTCGTCCGTTTGTCTTTAAGTGCCTTGGAATAACTATCTCATCCTCATTTTTTGCCATGCGGCCCTCTATCAGTTTAAAGCAGCCTCTCTCAAAGCCGGCCTCATCTGTTGCCATGACATATGCATACGGCTTATCCTCATTCTTGCAGCCGTCTAGCTTTGCAAAGCCCATTCCCATCGTCTCAAATGTGCTTTCAATATTTCTGTTGTTTTTAAACTCCGAAAGCTCAGACATTTTCACATTCGATAATTTCACATGAAAGTCGCCGTCCTTTTGCTTCTGGTATTCAATCATACTGTACTGAAAACTTGACACAAGTGTGACAAGCGCCGACAAAAGCGCTGTTGCAAGAATTATTCCGACTATCGTGACAATAGTTCTTTTCCTGTTGAGCTTTAAGTTTTTTAATGTGAGTGTCTTCATCAAATTCATCTGATTTTACCATCCTCTATCATTATTGTGCGGTCAGCCGCCTTTGCAAGCTCCATATTGTGTGTAATCATAATGATTGTCTGGTTGAGCTCACGGTTTGAGGTCTTTAAGAGATGCATAATCTCGTTGCTGGCCTTGGTATCCAGGTTTCCGGTCGGCTCATCCGCGAGCACTATAGATGGTCTCGTAATCAGGGCTCTTCCTATAGATGTGCGCTGCTGCTGGCCTCCTGAAAGCTCGTTTGGCAGATGAGTGCGTCTCTCTGTAAGTCCAAGGCGTAAAAGCATGTCATCCATCTGTGCTTTTTCCACCTTTCTTCCATCAAGCTCCATCGGGATTGCCATGTTTTCCTCCACATTTAATATAGGTATCAGATTATAAAACTGATAAATGATACCTACCTGTCTTCTTCTGAATATGGCAAGCTCATCATCATTCATTGCAAAAATATCAGTGCCGTTTATATACACCTTTCCGCTTGTTGGCCTGTCAACACCTCCGAGCAGATGAAGCAGTGTGGATTTTCCGGAGCCGCTCGCCCCGACTATTGCCACAAGCTCTCCCTTTTCCACGCTCAATGACACATCGTCCAAAGCCTTGACCTGATTTTCTCCGGCTCCGTATATTTTTGATAAGTGTTCTACTCTAAGCAGTTCCATTTAATTCTCCTTTTCTTCTCTATGCATTTTTGAGTGCTGTGCGGTCTGTCCTTTAAAGTGCAGCCGCCCCGCGATACAAGTGTATAATACATTATGTAAAGTTACAGGTAGGTTACTTTTAAAAAATATTACAGCATAATATAAAAACTCCGGTCAGAACAAAAAGTTTTCTGTGCCGGAGCTTATATATTATATGTTTTATATCATATGTTTTATAATTATCTATGCCAATAATTATTTCTGCTTATATGAAGACAAAAAGTCTGCAAGCTTGCCTGTGGCATCCTTTAATATCTCTGTTCGAGGCAGATATACCACTCTAAAGTGATCCGGCTTATCCCAGTTGAAGCCGCCGCCGTGGATTATGAGTATCTTCTTCTCACGAAGCAGATCCAGTGCAAACTGTTCATCGTTTGTGATGTTGAACCTTGCAGTATCAATCTTTGGGAATATGTAAAATGCTGCCTTTGGCTTTACTGCCGAAATTCCCGGTATATCGTTTAATGCCTTGTAGACGTACTCTCTCTGCTCATAGATTCGTCCGCCCGGCACAATATACTCGCCTACACTCTGATATCCGCCTAAAGCTGTCTGCACTATCGACTGCGCCGGAACATTCGAGCAAAGACGCATGTTTGAGAGCATGTTGAGACCCTCAATATAGTCCTTTCCGAGCGCCTTGTTGCCGCTTAAAACCATCCATCCGATACGATAGCCTGCTATCATATGTGACTTAGAAAGACCGCTGAAGGTCACACAGAAGAGGTCCGGTGCAAGCGACGCAATAGACACATGCTCATAGTCATCCATCACAAGCCTGTCATATATCTCATCCGAAAAAATCATAAGCTCGTGCTCTCTTGCCACATCAACTATCTGCTGCAGCACCTCCCTTGGATAGAGCGCTCCTGTAGGGTTATTAGGGTTGATTATTACGATTGCCTTTGTCTTGTCTGTAATCTTCTTTTTGATATCCTCTATGTCCGGATACCACTCTGACTGCTCATCACAGATATAGTGCACTGCCGTGCCTCCCGCAAGTGTAACGCAGGCTGTCCAAAGCGGATAGTCCGGTGCCGGCACCAGCACCTCATCACCATTGTCAAGAAGCGCTGACATGCTTAAGTTTATAAGCTCGCTGACTCCGTTTCCGGTGTAGATATCCTCAACCGTCACATTAGGAAGCTTTTTGAGCTGTGCATATTGCATGATTGCTTTTCTTGCAGAAAAAAGTCCCTTGGAGTTGGAATACCCCTCACAGTCCGTGAGCTGGCGAGACATATCATATATCACCTCATCAGGTGTCCTGAAGCCAAACGGCGCAGGATTTCCTATATTGAGCTTCAACACATTTGTGCCGTTTTCCTCCATGCGGGCCGCCTCATCCACCACCGGTCCTCTAACATCATAAAGCACATTATCTAATTTTCTGGATTTTCCAAATTCTCTCATCCTGACCATCTCCTTTTATTTTCGTAACATTTCCTGTATCCGTAATCATATCCTGCTAGCCTAAAAGCTCAAAAACAGCCTCAGCATCAAATACCACCTGCTTTACCTTATCAACCTCTATCTGATAAAGTGCATTTGCTGCCAGATGCTCTGCAGCCTGCTCGAGATCTCTTATGCCCGATGTGTTCTCGTGAAGCTTAATCACTGCATCAAGTCCGTCCTCTGTGAGAACGCACTCCTCCTCCTTCATTCCCATTCGCTCAAATACCTTGCGCAAGGCAAATCTCTGGAAGATGACCTTCTTCTCTTCATCGGTATAGTCCGGAATATCAATCACTGCAAAACGTGACATAAGCGGTGCAGAAATCTGAGATTTATCATTGGCTGTGGCAATCGGATATACTCCGACGGTCGGCACCATACACTCCATATAGTTGTCTGTAAAGCCCAGATTGTCAAGCAGTGTCAAAAGCACATCTGCCGGATTTCCGTTGCCGTTTTTGCTTGAGGCCTTGTCGAGCTCATTGATGATAAATACAAGATTTGACTCTCCCGCCTGTGAAAATGCCTCCATAATGATTCCCGGCTTTGCGTTTGAATAGATTCTTGAGCTTCCTGTGAGCTGCTCTGCATCATTTATGGAGCTCATATCGAGTGTGGTCCATGGAAGCTTGAGTATACGTGCAACAGCATATGCAATCTGTGACTTTCCGGTTCCTGCCGGTCCACAGAGCAGCAGTCCGTAGGCAGGAAGTGTATGAGTCCTGTTTATCTGGATAATGGTCTCAATGATTCTCTGCTTCACGCTCTCCATGCCATAGAGCTCCTCATCGAGTATGCGCCTTGCCTCCACAGGGTCAATTGCCTCAAAGTAATTTCCCTTCCACTGGATATTCATCATGATGGAAAGTGCTCTCTGCGCATGGCGTCTCTCCTCAGGTGATACCTCGCTTGAACGCGCAACTGCCAGATTTCTTCTGGCCCACAGCAGTATATTGTCAGGCAGTGTACGGCCTGCACATGTCATGAAATCTGTGATGCTCTGTATACTGGTGAGCTTCATGCTGTCGCCCTCTTCCTCGTAATCATCGAGGTCAGGTTCATCCTCAGGCATGGTGCTGGCAAAAAGCCTTTCCATCATATACTGCAGGAATCCGTCCTCTGCAGACAGCTTTGTGCCTCTGCCGAGAGACACCTCCCTCACCCTGTATACTGCGTATCCGTCAGGTGTATTGGCTCCTGAAAGCTGTACTTTTATGTGATTTTCGCCAAGCCACTTAAAAAGGCTAACGAAGCGGGAATCAATGCGCAGGATATCTGCACTGATTACCACGTCACCATCCTCAAATTCAAAGGATGTACGCTTTATCGGATTTGTAAACATACCGAGCGCATGATGCGCCCACTCCTTTTGCTTATTGTCTATCACAACAATCGGTTTATCGGCCGATGCCTTTGTCTCTGTCGAATGAAATGTCTCATATGTACACTCCGGATGCTCGTTTGCTACCGGTGCATCGCTAAAATCAAATACTGGCATTTTTATTCCTCTCTTTTCGTAATTGTATTCTTCATCATACCCTGTCAAAGGCTATGTCCTGTACCACCTCGCCCGCGATGATAAGTCCTGCCACTGATGGTACAAATGCAAGGCTTCCTGGAATATCCCTGCGCTCTGTGCACTTGTGTTCGGCACCCGGCGGGCAGATGCAGTTGGTTCTGCAGTTTATAGACATATCCTCTATCGGTCTTGTAGGCTTCTCCTCAGAGTATACCACCTTGAGCTTTTTCACGCCACGTTTTTTAAGCTCACGGCGCATGACCTTTGCAAGAGGACACATGCTGGTCTTATATATATCAGCCACCTTAAATGCACTTGCATCCAGCTTATTTCCCGCTCCCATGCTGCTTATGATAGGGACATTTTTCTCCTGTGCCTTCATGACAAGCGCAATCTTTGCTGTGACCGTATCAACCGCGTCAACTATATAATCATACTCTTCAAACGGAAATTCATCAGCATTTTCCGGCAAAAAGAAGCACCTGTGCGTCACGACACTGACATCAGGATTAATATCATGAATCCTCTCCTCCATCACATCTGTCTTGTATTTTCCTATGGTCTTTCGGGTTGCAATTATCTGCCTGTTTAGGTTTGTAAGACACACCTTGTCATCATCGATAAGGTCAATCGCTCCCACGCCGCTTCTGACTAGTGCCTCGCAGACATATCCGCCCACTCCTCCTATTCCAAATACTGCGACTCTTGCGCCCTTTAGCCTATCCATCGCCTCTTTTCCAAGCAAAAGCTGTGTTCTTGAAAACTGATTTAACATTTATTTCTCCTTTTCATCCCTGACCACGCCGACACCGGCAGAAATCAGGAGTCTTACTGTATCCTTAAGCATGCTCCAGTCAGCCTTTGACAGCTCATCGGCAGCCTTTATCATCTCAATGAGCTGCTTAAATGACATCTGGTCAAGGTTCTCAAAATTGGAGTCCGATGCTATTGAAAAAAGCACATTTACAAACTGCTTTCGCTGCGCCTCATCCATGCTTCCTATCCAGTTTCTGAGTGTCTTGTCAAGGCGCACACTGTTTTTGTCCAGCCCATCCGCCTTTATGATACTTCCGCCCATTATCTCCCATGAAAAAGCATCATGCTGCAGCGGCCCCGAATTACGGCTTCTTACCACCTCATAATTGTCCACATGCTCAAGCAATAAGCCAACAATAGACGACTGCGGCAGAAATGTCTCTATTCTGTCAAAAATTCTTTTGTAGCCTGCCGTATATATCATCTTGTGATTGAAGCCCGGCCCGTCAAAATTAAACACCTTAATAATGACATCCTGCACCTCTTTATCCACATGCATGGCGGCAAACACTGCCAGATTTCCACCCTTTGAGTGCCCGCCTATCCACAGCTTTCTTGTATTGATGCTTTTATTGTTGATATTTTCATCATCTAAAGCTTTATCATTTACGGCTTTTTCATTTATGACCCTATCATCATTGCATATATATGCTGCCACCTGCTTTAAATATTTTTTCGCCTTGTTCTGTCCCGGTGTCTCATCGAGATAGCTTAGATTAAAGTTTTCCTTCCAGCCGACAATGGAATGGTCTGTACCACTGTAGGAAATGAAATATGTGCCGTCAGGCAGTTCTATCGTAACCGCAGAAAACTGCGACTCCTCTTTTTCACTAATATCGTATATATAATATCTCAAAATGCAGTCAGCATAGCGCCTTGAGTGCGCCAGCTTTTGAAGCAGCCTCGCGGAGTGGCGGAAAAGATTAGGCATCTGCTCAATCTCATCATCACTGTGGTCCGCGCAGTAAAGGCTTGAAAGCTGTTTTATCGTAAGGTATGATTTCTTTGCATCCGGCATATATGGCTTCATCTGCACATAAATAAGCTGTGAAAAAATCAGTCCGTCCACCTCATTTACATGCACCTCATCAAAGCCTATGTCTCCACGCCAGTCAATATAATCCATGATATCTGCCATACAATGCCCTCCTGAAATATATCTGTCTTATTCATCATAGTGATCTAGGAAGCTGTGCTTTATGCCATCCTTTTTATATGCTACAACCGTAGCCAGATTTACATTCTCCACGCTCTTAAATATATTTGCCTCGACAAAAGGATTCACCTTTTTAAGATTAGCGATGAGCTGCTTTATCTCAACACGCTTTGAGCGGTTTTCCTCATTATTGCAAGTGGTACAGGTATCTGTAAACTTGCAGGCACACTGTATAAAATGTAGACCGTTGTAATCACGCCATGCCTTGATATCGTCCTCCCTGACCAGGTAAAGAGGCCTGATAAGCTCCATGCCCTCAAAGTTTGTGCTGTGAAGCTTAGGCATCATGGTCTGTACCTGTGCACCGTAGAGCATGCCCATGAGTATCGTCTCGATAACATCATCATAATGATGTCCGAGCGCAATTTTGTTGCAGCCCAGCTCCTTTGCAAATGCATACAGATGTCCTCTTCTCATCCTCGCACATAAATAGCATGGCGATTTTTCGATATCATATACAGCATCAAATATATCTGACTCAAAAATAGTGGCAGGGATGCCAAGGTTCCTGCAGTTTTCCTCTATGACATGCCTGTTTGCCTCATTGTAGCCCGGGTCCATGACTAGAAACTTCACATCAAAATCAAACTTGTTGTGATGCTTAAGCTCCTGAAAAAGCTTTGCCATGAGCATGGAATCCTTACCTCCCGAAATACACACCGCAATCTTATCCCCCGGCTTTACAAGCTCATAGGTGTTTATCGCCTTTGTAAACTTGCGCCAGATGGATTTCTTAAATTTCTTTCTGATGCTTTGCTCCACATCTGCCTTTATATCGCGCTCTGCCACCTCATCCTCTTTCATGGCATCAAGCAGCCAGCTTATATAGCCTCCCTTTAAGCTTGCCGCATCAAAACCTTTTTCTGTGAGATACTCTGCCACATCCACACTCGTCTTACCACGGCTGCAGACTATGACAAGCTTCTTATCATGTGGCACCCTCTCATCTGACTCTATTTCCTCTGCCTGAATATTGAGTGCTCCCTTTATGGCACCGTGCGCCACCTCTTCCTCACTTCTTATATCTATTATCTGATAGCTGTTACTATCCAGCTTTTTAACTTCTTCTATACTAAGCTGCATTTTATTTCTCCTATATTATTTCCGCAATGACTTTATTTCCTGAAATATCCTGTACTCATAATATGCCGTCACCACAAGGATGAGCCCTATCATAATGAGGCTGTATACATCGCGGATTGCTATTCCAAACGCATCACACACGCATGGCACCAGAAGCCCCGCAGTAAAAACAAGCTTTACAAACGTCAAAAGCCTGAGCGAATATTTTCTGATATTGCCCACACACAGCTCCGCTGCTATGTGATTTAGCTTTTCCGGATAATGCTGCAGCCATGTGATTGCAATGTATACAAGCAAAAGCACAAGTATATTGGCCACAAACTTAAATACCTGTATGTGATAGCACACTCCATAATAAATCTGTAAGCCTATATACGCAAGAGCTAAAATAGCATCTATTGCCTCAAGCACCGCCGAAGCAAAGGTCATATCTCTTTTTCTCATATAAATCTACTACCTTTCATTAACACCTTAAACACGTAAAAATAAGGTAAAACGATATTGTTTCTCTTTAAACTATCTAATTTTATCATATTATGGACTATCTTTCTAGAAAAATTGTGATATAATAATCAGGTTAAAGGAATTTTATTTAAAAATTAATAATACAACGAGGTTTAATCGAAAATGAGCAAATTAACAATACCAAAGAACTATTCTTCGGCACTGAATCTTCACGATACACAGCTTGCCATCAAAACTGTTAAGGATTTCTTCCAGGGCATGCTCGCACAGCGTCTTTCCCTGACACGTGTTTCAGCACCGCTTTTCGTTGATCCTACCACAGGCTTAAACGATAACTTAAACGGATATGAAAGACCTGTTACCTTCGGCATCCTTGAGCAGGGTGACAAGGAAGCAGAGGTCGTTCACTCTCTTGCCAAGTGGAAGAGATATGCATTAAAGAAATACGGATTTTCTCTCGGCGAGGGCATCTACACAGATATGAATGCCATAAGACGTGATGAGGAGACTGACAATATCCACTCTATATTTGTTGACCAGTGGGACTGGGAAAAGGTCATCCGCAAGGAGGACAGAAACTTAGATTTCCTTAAGGAAACAGTAAAGACAGTATACAAATGCCTGCGCAAGACCGAGCAGTACATGGCTATACAGTACGACTACATAGATTTGATTCTGCCAAAGGATATCACCTTTATCACCACATCAGAGCTTGAGGAAATGTTCCCAGACAATACTCCAAAGGAGCGCGAGTATTATTTTGCAAAGGCAAAGGGTGCAATCTGTGTAATGCAGATTGGTGACAAGCTTGCAAACGGAGAGCCTCACGACGGACGTGCCCCTGACTATGACGACTGGGCTTTAAACGCTGATATCATCGTATACTATCCTGTTCTTGATATCGCACTTGAGCTTTCATCAATGGGTATACGTGTAGATGAAAAAGCCCTAAAGGAGCAGCTTGACAAGGCCGGATGTCCTGAGCGTGCTAAGCTTCCATTCCAGAAGGCTATCCTCAACAAGGAGCTTCCGTACACTATCGGAGGCGGAATCGGACAGTCACGAATCTGTATGTTCTTCCTCAGAAAGGCTCATATCGGTGAGGTACAAAGCTCACTGTGGCCTGATGAGACAATTAAGGAATGTGAGGAGCATGGTATTCAATTGCTATAATCTGCATACCATACTTTACTGTTTGTTATTAAAAACCTGCTGTGTCAGACAATCATGACACAGCAGGTTTTTTATTTCTTATTTTTTAATTTTTCCATATGCATCACAAACATCAGCATAAATGCATGTATTGCTGCTATTATCTACACAAACATCCTCCATGCAGCCCTGATCTGCGAACCCAGCCTCTCAAACTGCCAGTGGGTATTGCTCTTTATGATACTGTTTGGATCATTTATAGTAAAGCCCTCATCATCATAGCCTGTGATCACCATAAAATGTCCATTGTCTGTGAAATCTCCCGGACCGACATTTACGACTATCAGATTGCCCTCATCAAGCCTTTCTTTAAATGTATCCTCATCCACCTTTATAGTCTTTGCATTTACACCGTAGTGCCTGCAGCCCTTGCTCATAAGATTCCATGCACTTCCGGAGCCATCCACACTGTATCCGGCCTCCTTTGCATACTCTGCCACCGCAAGAGGGGATGCCTGTGCATCATGTGTCAGATATAATACAACCATCGAAAGTGCAGTCGGACCGCAGCCACTCGCCGCAAAATAATTGCCACTGTACTTTTCATAGCCCCATCTCTTATCCCACTGCTGCAAAAGAGGTACTGTATCCTGCGAGGCCTCTGCAGTCAGATCAATGTCATGCTTTTTCGAGTGCTCCTTAGGATACTCATATATGAAGTCAATTGCCTCATCATTTCTCTTGGCAAGCTCCTTTAGCTGCCCCGGATACTTTGCACTGTGAAGTATCTCATCAAGCTTCGTTTCCTTGTCAGGCTCGCTGTCTTGCTCCGCAGCGTTTACATCAGCCTCTGAGCTGTTTTGATTTTTTTCTGAATCCATTTTAGATGCGGTAAGTGAATTATTATTCTTCTGCACATCAACATCTCTTGATTGCGTCTTATTATCAGCACCTACCACTGCATCAGCTACGGGAACTAAAAGCTGCATGCCACACGCCAGAAATGTTGTTATGATTATCGCTGCACAAAGAACTATTGCGCCTATTTTCATACGCCTGTCGCGGTGCCTTGCACGTTTTATGCTTCCCTGCTTTCTATGAGTTTTCTTATGTGTCTTTCCCATTGTTTTCCTCTTACTATTACAGCTTATCAACCTCATCCATCCAGATACGTCCACACGCATCAGAAGGCATCCTTAGGTCTCCTCTCGGTGAGACCGCCACTGTTCCTACCTTTGGTCCATCCGGCAGACATGAGCGCTTGAACTGCTGTGCGAAAAATCTGCGATAGAAGTTCTTAAGCCATTTGAGAATAAACTCGTCATCATATTTTCCTTCAAATGCTATCCTTGCAAGGCGGTAAACCTTGGCAGGAGCATAGCCGCAGCGCAGCATATTGTAAAGGAAGAAGTCATGCAGCTCATAAGGGCCCACAAGATCCTCTGTCTTCTGTGAAATCTTACCGTTTTCAGGCGGTAAAAGCTCAGGAGAAACAGGTGTATCAAGCACATCAAGAAGTGTACTTTCCAGCAAATCGCTGCCGCAGGTATCTGCATAGTATTTTACCAGATGGCGCACCAGAGTCTTTGGAACCGAAGCATTTACAGCATACATGGACATATGGTCTCCGTTGTAGGTCGCCCAGCCGAGTGCCAGCTCTGACAAATCTCCTGTACCTATAACCATTCCGTTTTCCTTGTTTGCGATATCCATAAGTATCTGTGTGCGCTCGCGTGCCTGTCCATTCTCGTAGGTGACATCATGCACAGACGGATCCTGTCCGATATCCCTGAAATGTATATTTACGGCATCCTTTATATCCACCTCGATAAATGTAGCTCCAAGGCATTTAATGAGATTTACCGCATTGTCATATGTGCGGTCTGTCGTTCCAAAGCCCGGCATCGTAACTGCCGCGATATCCTTGTGATCCTTTCCCAAAAGGTCAAATGCCCTTACTGTGACGAGCAGTGCCAGTGTGGAGTCGAGTCCTCCTGAAATACCGATAACTGCTGTCCTGCAGTTGGTATGCTCTAATCTCTTTTTAAGCCCCATAGCCTGAATCATAAGAATCTCATCACAGCGTCTGTCCCTGTCTGTCTTGTCTGCAGGAACAAAAGGAGCCGGATTTACATAGCGGCTAAGAGTGGTATCCTTTACCTCAAGATCAAACTCAGCCCATCTGTGATCATCCTCGACAACAAATGTTGTCATCCTGCGCCTCTCAGTCTCTATTCTTTCTATATCAAACTCGCTGTATATAGTCTCATTTGTAAAGCGCTTTGACTCGGCAAGCACATTTCCGTTTTCACAGATGAGATTGTGTCCTGAGTAGACCACATCCTGTGTGGACTCACCGTCTCCCGCTGACGCATAAATATATCCACAGATTAATCTGGCAGACTGTCCGCTCACAAGCTCTCTCCTGTATATTGCCTTGCCTGTCACCTCATCTGATGCAGACAGATTTACAATCACAGTGGCACCCGACATCGCGTGTCTGATGCTTGGCGGGTTCGGAGTCCAAAGATCCTCACAAAGCTCCACCGCTATCTTAAGCTTTGGCAGCTTCTTGCAGCTAAAAATAAAATCAGTATCTACAGACACCTGCTGTCCATTTTTCAGTGTGACATATGTGCTAAGGTTTTCTCCCGATGCAAAATGCCTTGCCTCATAAAACTCATTGTAATTTGGCAGAAATGTCTTTGGCACCATGGCAAGCACCTCTCCGCGCGATACAACTGCCGCCATATTATAGAGCATGCCGTTTATCTCATATGGAAGCCCTATGAAAAATATGCCGTCAAGGCTCCTGCTGTAATCTGCAATCCCTATAAGCTCATCCTCTGCTGCAGCTATGAGCTTATCCTGCCAGAAAAGATCCTGACAGGTGTATCCGGTAATGCAAAGCTCCGGGAAAACAACCACCTTTGCCCCATTATCAGTGCACTCCTTCATAAGAGCTTTAATAAGCTGTCCGTTGTATACAGTATCAGCTACCTTTACCTTTGGTGTCGCTGCAGCGACCTTTATATATCCGTCCTTCAATTAGCGCATCTCCTTCAACTCATCCACCGTAAACTCATATGCCTTATTACAGAACTGGCACTTTACCTCAATGCTCTCACCATCTGCGATAATGGAATCAAGATCCTTTTTGCTCAGTGTGGAAAGTGCTCTGCTCACACGCTCCTTTGAGCAGTCACAGTGGAAGCGTGTCTCAGTCGTATCTGTGATTTCAAGCCCGAAATCTCCTAAAATTTCCTCAAGTATCTGCTCCGGAGTCAGCCCCCTGTCAAGCATCTGTGTCACAGAATCAATCTCTGTGATTTTCTTTTCAAGCCTGTCCACAACCTCATCCGGTGTAAACGGCATAAGCTGGATGATAAATCCGCCTGCCTGCTTTACGCTCTGGTCCTTATCCACCAGCACGCCGAGACCAACCGCCGACGGAATCTGCTCAGATGTGGCAAAATAATAGGTCAGATCCTCAGCTATCTCACCTGTTTTAAGCTCACACTGACCTGAATACGGCTCCTTTAAGCCCATATCCTTTATGACTGTGAGTATTCCAAGATCAAGCGCTCCACCCACATCGAGCTTGCCTGCCGCATTGAGTGGCAGCTCAACCTGTGGATTCATGGCAAAGCCCTTTACATTGCCGTGCGAATCTGCTGTGACGGTAAGTCCCTTTGCAGGTCCGCTGCACTGTATCTGAAGAGTTATGATATCCTTATCGCCCTTCATCATAGCTCCCATCATGGCTCCCGCAGAAAGAAGTCTGCCAAGTGCCGCCGTCATGACAGGTGTTGTCATGTGATCCTCTCTGGCGGTCTCCACCATCTCCCTTGATGTTACAGCAAATGCTCTGATATTGGCATCCGCCGCTGTTGCTCTTACTATATAATCTGACATAATTTACCTCTCATTATCTAATTCTATGCTTTATGTGCAATTACAGTGACCTTCTCACTGTCACACTTCACCTGATCGTCTGTGTACGCATCATACACCGCATCAAACACAAGTCCCGACTGCTCAAGAAGCTCCTTAAGCTCTGAAATCTCATAGCATCTCTGGAAATGAGTTTCCTCAAACTTCTTGTAGATGTCATCCTCATCCTCTGACTGCTCCTTTATAAAAAGTGTCAGGTCATACTCGTTTATTTTCTCATCGGCATCATAATAATTGTCCCATATAAAGCTGCCCTCATCACGGTTTTCAGCTATGGTATTATCAGCCATGAGCACCTCATATTTATATGGAGTATTGATATCAAATATAAAAATGCCACCCTCTTTAAGACTTTCGCTCACGCAGAAAAAAACTGCCTGAAGATCCTCAGGCTCAAGAATATAATTGATGCTGTCACATGCGCTTACGACGGCACTCACCTTTTCTCCCGGTTCAAACTCTCTCATATCCTGCATCAGATAAAGGATTCTGTCATCCTCTCTCTCAAGCGCCATATCAAGCATGTCAAAAGAATTGTCAATGCCTATCATATCATAGCCTGCATCTGCAAGAAGCGTGGTAAGCTTTCCCGTACCACAGCCTAAGTCCACGACATATCCACTGTCTATGCCATTTGCACGCAGTTTTTCGACAATATATCTGCTCCACACCTCATATGGCACATTGTCCATGAACATGTCATACACCCGGGCAAAACTCGTGTATGCTTCCATAATTACCTCATTTCATATTACAGAACCCCTGCTGCTTACATGCGAGCATGACGCATCAGCTTTTTTGTTCTCAGTGGTTCTAAGGATTACCGTAACTATTTAGAACCATCCCACGCACATTCGCAAAACCGCACGATGCTCGTGCTTTCCCGCTGCTTTGCAGCTAATTTTGCTCATATGTGTGGGGGTGGCTCTATTCGAGCCACCTTGAGAACAAGAAAACCTGCTGCTTACATGCGAGCATGACGCATCAGCTTTTTTGTTCTCAGTGGTTCTGAATAGTTACTTAATAATTATATAATAACAATTAAATGTCTCAAAATCAAGGTTGATATAAGGCACAAAAACCATTATACTAAGCATATGATTGATAATTACGAACACTACATAACAAAAAACATCAAAGCATTTTACAAAAGGCGTCTTTTCTCCCCGATTGTATACATCATTCTGCTTACCGTGCTATGGTTTGCATTTTCACTCGGAGATATTTTATCGCCCATACACATTGACGATTCTGTCAGCTTTGAAGCTGCATACAAGGATTCGGACAGATATGTAAAAACCACCCTTAAAAAGCTTTACTTTACCGGCTACACCATGAAGGACGGCAACGATATCAAGGGCTATTACTACTACTGCATGCGTGATAAGCACTGCTCTATTGTACTGCTTGCACCATCCACCTGTGAGGAGGGTCTGCCCTCTATCGATAAGCTCACAGTGGTCGGTAAAATCGTAAAGGGAAAGGGCACCTACACACAGTTTGTAAATAAACTGTCTA
>OHKX01000548.1_pt1 | contig 18407 bp, 10 predicted proteins | sample 1568921 | NCBI WGS metagenome assembly OHKX01 (sample SAMEA3879564, study PRJEB24766) | human gut metagenome | biome: human-associated habitat; feature: feces | place: USA | collected 1985/1987
AAGGTACTTTTGGTAAGTATTATGACTATCACCGCCGTGATATTGCCGCCAATGAGGTAGATTATCTCAATGTGGAAGATCCTGATGTTTTTTCCCATCGTGCCTGGGAACTTGAATATCAGAGGAAACAGGAGATGCGGCGAAATCAGCCTGCCAGAGCTAAGAAAAGGTCATATGATATGGAATTATAATCATCATCGAGTAGATAATATGCTCTTACAACTCTCTTGTTTAAAAGGCGTATGGATTTAAAAGTTCCATACGCCCAATTCACTTTAACCAGTTACAATCTGCCATGTTTTCTTGTATAAAACCACATTCATTATAATGCTGAGATTCTTTGTTGCATATCAATAACTTGAACTTTACTATTTTTAAGAACTAATCCATACGAAAAATGAATCGTATTTCCTCCCACTGGTTCAAATTTAACATATTGTCCACATATATTTCTATTACGTTCACCAAATATTTTCTTTATCTTTTCTGGCAATACACTATATATCGGACATGACACATCTATAGTATAAAATCCATTTTTCATAGGATTACCTCTGTCACTAAACCATTCACTTATTGAAATTCTATTACCTGCTACAGATTTACATTGAGCTGTATATTCTTTGCCACGTAATGTAAACATTAATGGGGTTTCCTCTGGAATATTAGAAGATACTTGAAATCTTATCTTTCCATCATTCATTTTCCAGCTCAATGAAGCTTCAATCTTCAATTCCTTTCCATTAATAGGTTGTTTAGGTTCTAATTCCTCGGGCAATGGCAATAAATCTCCCATCTCAACGTAATGATTTTTATAATACCATCTACCATATTTCTGTATAAATCCCCATGATGACAAATAATTGCTGTTTAACTGATCTATAGTAGCATCCGAAAACTGAAATCCTCTTTTTGAATAATCTACTCTTGAATATGCACGTAAAATTTTAATAATTGGTATATGATATTTATTATAGGCATCTATATATGGCAAACATTCAATATCATAAATATTATCCGAAGCATTCTCATAAGATTTTCGACGAGCACATATGAATTCATATATTTTCTCATCAGTAACCTGTTCATTGACTGGTTGTGGCGTAACAGAAAAATAAAAGTCTCCCACTAACGAAGAATATTCCCATGAAAGCTGTTCTTCTCCGTATTGGCTAATTGATATTTCTGACACTTTATTTCTAACAAATTTAAACATTTCTTCAATTTTCAAATTTGGAATAAGCATAGCATCTTTTAAAACTTGTGTATATAATCCATTACTACATTGTCCATCAAATGCACTACAGTCAGCGCTTGTAGAATAAGCAATCATAGTACCTTTAGGTGGATTATTAAATGGCGCAAAGCCTGTTAAAAATCCCCTCCCCATAGCAAAAGGATTATCTCGACATGCATCCAATATACATATTAATGTTTTTCCCTTATATGAAGATGCACCTTCTAACAGCGAATTTAAACAATAACAAGAGACCATTGTCTTGCTTTTATCACTTAACTTTAAATCAATAGGAACGATAAAATTTTTACCGTCGATTTGCATACCATGCCCTGCATAAAAAAATACCCCTACAGCATATTCATCTAATGCCTGTAAAAAATCATTAACAGATTTTTGAATATCTATTAAATTTGCATCCATTATTTTTGTAACATCAAAATTTAATTTATTCAAAATACTAGCAATATCGTCAGCATCATTCTTAGGATTATTCAATTTCCCTACATTTGAATAATCAGAATTACCGATTACTAATGCAATTCTATCCATTATTCTCACCTCTGAAATTATCTTACGTTTTATTTCATAATTAAAAATTTTAAATTCATTTCTTAATATAAATTTTAATCTGTTATTTTGATCATACCACCTTCTTAGCCCATTTTATATAAACTCTTACAAACACTGAAAAGCTCCCGAAGGAGCTTTCCACGCTTTAAATATACACTAATTCTTTTAACACAATCTCTTCTGCAGCATTCCGGATATTATTTACCGCTCTGACCCATTCCATCTGATCACGAGCTTTCAATTCTTCCGTAATGCCCTGCTGCTCCATCATCTGACTCACCAGAATATCCATTCTCTCCTGTGCTTCATCGTCCACAGTATTCAGATGTTCTGTCAGTCTGTCTTCCAACATATACAGTGAATACATTGCCGGACGATGCTCTTTCAGATATGTTTTCCGCATCATTCCATATTTCCCATAATGCGGTTCTTCATCTGTACTGACAAGATTCGGATAGTAAATTCCGTCTGCGCCAAGTGTGTAGGTTCCACCCATTTTTTCAAATGTGCTTTTCATGTGTTATTCCTCCTTGAAATCAGCGATGTCCTTAGATCATCGCATAATATTTCAGGGCAGCCTTGATAGCATCTTCTTTCTCTTTCGGGCATTGTGGAACTCTTGCATTTTCTGATTTTGGAAGATTATAGTTTTCTCCCACTTCAATTCCACATTTGCGTTTTACCTGAGAAATATATAAACTTGAAACCTTCAAGCCAAATTCTTTCAGCACATAATCTTTGATTTCCTGATAGGTTGCTTTCAACTCGGCACTGGTGGCATCCAGCTCGTCCAGGTCTAAGTCGATCTCTATCGTGTCATCTGGTTTTTGTTGGGACAAAAGAACAACCGTCTCTACGTGCGTCGTATGAGAAAACTGATCAAATGCCTGCCACTTCATGAGTTCATACTTCTCTTCACAGAGTATCTTCAAATCCCTTGCCAATGTTGCCGAATCACAGCTCACATATACAATCCTCTCCGGTAACATCGCAAGCATTGTGTTCAGACACTTCTCATCACAGCCCTTTCTTGGAGGGTCAACGACTATCACATCCGGGCGAAGCATATCTGTACGTCCGGTGGATGCTGTATCATCAGTGATTTTCTCAGTTTTCTTTGCATTCTCATAAAACTGTGGCAGCACCTCCTCAGCCTTTCCTACGAAAAAATGTGCATTTGTGATGCCATTGAGCTTCGCGTTGTTTTTGGCATCCTCGATTGCCTGAGGCACTATTTCCACTCCATACACCTGCTTTGCCTTCTGTGACAAAAAGAGCGATATGGTACCGATACCACAGTAGAGATCCCAGACATTTTCATTTCCTGTGAGCCCTGCAAATGCAAGTGCCGTGCTGTAAAGCTTTTCTGTCTGCTTCGGGTTTACCTGATAGAACGACTGTGGCGAAATCTGATATGTGATGCCTGTCCCCTGTGGTGTGAAATCAGGGTAAGAAAGCAGATGGATGGTGTCCTCAATATATGGTCTTCCCCATATGCAGACCGTCTTTTTGCCAAGGATGACATTTGTGTTTTCCTTGTTGATATTGTAGGAAATCGAAGTCATTCCATCGATTTTTGAGAGTCTTTCGCACAGTATATCTGCTGCATTCCCGGCTCGGCGTTTTGCTTCAAGACTGTCCCCATTTATCACAAGACACACCATAATCTGCTTTGATGTAAATCCATATCTGATAAGCACATGGCGCACGAGCCCTTTGTGTGTGTTCTCGTCATACGGCGTGATGCCGCACTCATTCATCCATTCCTTTATGATATCCAGTATCTCTTTGTTTTGCGGCACCCCAAGCCTGCAGTCCTCAACCGGGATGATATTGTGGCTTCGCGATGCATAAAAGCCTGTCACTATATTGCCATCCCTGTCATATCCCACCGGAAACTGTGCCTTGTTGCGGTAGCGATATGGATTGTCTGCGCCAACAGGCGGCTGCATTTTACTGTCCAGCTTTGCCTCGGAAAATCCACCTATACGCATGAGATTGTTGCGCACCTTATTATTTTTAAATTCAAGCTGCTTTTCATAGGAGAGCGCCTGTATCTGGCAGCCGCCACATCTCTTGTGCAGCTCACATTGCGGCTCAACGCGAAAAGTGGAAGGAGTCTTAATCTCTTCCACTCTTGCGTAGCCATAGTTTTTCTTTAATTTTGTTGCGCGGGCTGTTATGACGTCACCAATCAGTGCATCCTTTACGAAAAAGGTCATGCCATCATAATGTCCGATACCCTCGCCATCTGTTCCCATATCTGTTATTTCAAGTTCAAATATGTCATTTTTTTTCATGCTTTTCTCTTCTTTATTTTATATATATAATTACTCTTTATAATGTTTGTATCCGGCACAAGCTTTCACACCAAAAATCACACCATAGCTATATTTAATATTGTCCGCTTTTTACACACTTGTTCTGCGGAAATTTGTCTCCATAAATCTGTTGTAGCCCTGCCACTTTGTATCGTTTTCAGGCACATTTACAAGCAACTCCCTGAAGGTCTCCATTTTGGCATCTATGTTGTCTGCAAAGCTAAGTGCAAGTGCCTCGACAAGTGCCGGCTTTTTCGGAGAGCCAAACTCAAGCTCGCCGTGGTGGGCAAGTATACAGTGCTTCAGCTCGTTTGCGAGCACTACCGGGAAGCCGTCGATGCTCTTAATCGCATCGCCTACCCACTCTGCACCAATCATGATATGTCCGAGGAGCTGACCAGCGTCTGTATAGTCATTCTCCGGGAAAGTAGAAAGCTCCTTTAATTTTCCGATATCATGGAAAATAGCTGCTGTAAGAAGTAGGTCACGGTTTAAAACCGGATACATTTTTGCAAAATAATCACAGTTCTTCGTCACACCGAGTGTATGCTCCAAAAGACCTCCTACAAAGCCGTGGTGCACGCTCTTTGCGGCTGAATGGAACTTGAAACGGCGCTCAAACTCCTTATTGTCAAAATAGCTATGTAAGAGCTGTGACAGGTACTGATTCTTTACAGAGCCGATAAAGCCAATGAGTTCCTTATACATGACCTCGACATCCTTATCGCTGACCGGCAGATAATCCGCAGGGTCATATTCTCCCTCGTTTACCTTTCTCGCACGCTTTATGGAACACTGCAAATTGCCCTGAAAGCTTGTGATATCACCGGTTATGGCTATGTAATCCATTGCATCAAATTCCTCAATGCCTACTGAACCCACATCCCATATCTTGGCATCCAGCGTGCCCGTCTTATCCTGCAGGATAACATTGTCATAAGGCTTTCCGCTTTTGGTCATGGCTGTCTGCTTGCTCTTGCATAAAAAAATCTCATTGATTCTCTCTCCCTCGCGGAGAGTTGAAATATACTTCATATATCCTCCTAATTTCGGCTAATTCATCACTCCGATTTTCACCTGACAGGTAATCTCCGTGTAGCCGTTGCTTCCTTTTCTCTTTACTTTCAGATTGCAGGTATCCTCAGGCTTTTGCTTCATAAGCTGTGTGTTGTACGCGGACACATTCGACACCTCTGTATTGTTTACCGCAACTATCACATCTCCGCTTTGAAGCCCCGAGACAAATGCTGGTGAATCCATGGTAACCTGCTTTATATAAACACCCTTTGGGATGTTATATCTGTTTGCTATTTTTTCTGTAACTGTAGTACAGGTGATGCCTATGTACGGCACATCCGCGCCGCTCTCGAGCTTTTCAATGGCAGGTGACAGGTCGCTTATGCTGACAGCCGTGAGCGTATTGTTTTCCTCCGCCGGATTGAAATCCTGCAGCGAAAGCCCTATGACCTGACCATCTGTATTAATCAGTATACCGCTCTGTAACTTGTTGCTTGCGATATCTGTGGTGAGCACCGAGTAATTGTTGTCCTGCGCCGACAGCTCGTTGGTTGTTGACGTTACAAGACCTGTGAGAATGGCATAGTTTGCCTCAAGCGCAATGACAGATGCTCCTCTTGAAACAATATTTGAATTACCAAGCTCCGCAACCGCTATAGCCCCTATTGTGGCGTCGTCCAGAAGTGACTTATCCACGGAAATGATTGCTATACCCGTATTGCTGTCATACTTTACCAGCGCAGCATCAGCCATCATGTCGTTTACAAATGTTACACTAAGCTTATCCGCCTTATCCACTACATTTTTCTCTGTCAGAATGATTAGCTGCTTTCCATTGTCCCTAAGTATCACTCCCACTCCCTGACCCTCGGTCTCATAGGAATTGTTGAAAATATCAGTGGCATCTGTCACACCCGTGACTCCTACTACAAATCTCGTGGCCGAAGCGCCCACTCTGTAGAGCTGGTTCTGCACTGCCTGATAATCTGCGAGTGTAGGCTGATAGGTCTGCGAAGACGGCTCCGAAGAAGTGCTGGACTCTGTGCTTTGTGTACCATTTTCACTATATGCATCACTGCTGTCATCTATGCCTGACTGCTGTGTGGCTGTCTGCACATCATTATTATTTTTTCCATCTGAAGCTTTTTTTGATTGTCTGTTGATAACCGGCAGAAATATAGCAAAAACAATGCTTGCAGCCACTGCAAATGCAACTCCGCAGAGTGCTGCTGTGCCAGCTTTTTTTGCAAGTCTTTTTTTATTCAGCGGTTTATCCTTTATCTTTTCTCTGATAAATTGCTCCATATTGTCACCCTGATTAGATGTCTTTAGTTACTAACTTACATTATATTCTGAATTATATTGCGTTGCAACCATATTTTTTCTTTGAGTACGGGCTTGCGGCATGTACCCGCCGGACTGCTGCACTGCTCCCAACAGTGCGAATAGCGCAGTGGCTTAGATACTGTAGGATTATGCTCATAACACAGAAATGCCACGGCATGGATGCCGGGGCAAGGAGCTATCGAGCCATGGAAGGCGAGTAGCGACGGTTTCGTCATGTATAGAAAAAGTAAATGCATAATCCATACAGAATCTTAGTCACGCAGCGTAGCACCGTTGGGAGCAGTGCAGCAGTCCGGCGGATACATGTCGCAAGCCCTTACTTTTTGGCTCGTTTAACAAACTGGTTTGTTATGTATTAAACTTTATGTTATCATCTTGTAATTATCATTTAATACATATTTATTATGGTTTTTTTGAAGATTTTCAGCTATAATATGATAAGCTATACAGTAAATATGAATTTAATATTCAACTACCGAAATATAAGGATATAGAAATGAATAAAAAAGTTTACAAAACATTGGAATATAACAAAATCCTCACCATGCTAAGCAGCTACGCAGCATGTGATGAGACAAAGAAGCGGTGTCTTTCGCTTGAGCCTATCACCGATTTATACGAAATCAGACATCTGCAGACCACCACTGCCGATGCACTAAGCCGCCTGTACAAGGACAGCGGAGTGTCCTTCGTTGGCATACACAATGTACATGCTTCTCTAAAGAGGCTTGATATCGGTGGTGCACTGAATACGACCGAGCTTCTTCGCATCTGCAGTCTTTTGGAGGTTGCAAAGCGCGTGAAGGCTTATGGCAGAAGCGCCATGGACAATGAGAAGCAGGATTCTCTCTCCGGTCTGTTTGCAGGGATTGAACCGGTTTCTGCGCTCTGCGATGAGATTAAGAGATGCATTTTATCTGAGGAAGAGATTGCCGATGATGCGAGTCCTGAGCTTTTTAAGATAAGAAAGAGCATACGCGGCATGAACGACAGAATCCATGCGCAGCTCACCAAGCTCATGAACAACAGCACAACAAGGACATATCTGCAGGATGCGGTTGTGACCATGCGCGACGGCAGATATTGTCTGCCTGTAAAGGCTGAGGCTAAGGGCAATGTACCCGGCATGATGCACGACCAGTCATCTACCGGCTCTACCCTTTTTATCGAGCCGATGGCTGTCGTCAATTTGAATAATGAGCTCAAGGAGCTTTTCATAAAGGAGCAGGAGGAGATTGAAAAAATCCTCGCAGCGCTCAGCGACAAAGTTGCCATGAATGCGGCTGCTTTGGAGCAGGACTATGAGATTCTTTCAGAGCTTGACTTCATTTTTGCAAAGGCAAATCTGGCTAAATCATACAACGGTGTGGCACCGGAGTTCAACACCGAGGGGCATATCAATATCAGAAAGGGCCGTCATCCTCTTTTGGATGCTAAAAAGGTGGTCCCTATAGATGTACGGCTTGGCGAGGAATATAAGCAGCTCATCATCACCGGACCAAATACCGGCGGTAAAACGGTTTCACTAAAAACTGTCGGACTTTTGACTCTCATGGGTCAGGCAGGTCTTCACATTCCTGCGGCTGACAGGTCAAAGCTCGCCATCTTTGAGGATGTCTTTGCGGATATAGGCGATGAGCAGAGTATTGAGCAAAGTCTCAGTACCTTCTCGTCTCACATGACCAATATCGTAAAAATTCTTGAAAAAGCTGACGACAGAAGCCTTTGCCTGTTTGATGAGCTCTGCTCGGGAACCGACCCGACAGAGGGTGCGGCGCTTGCCATCTCAATTTTAAACAGGCTGCACCAGTATGGCGCCATCACCATGGCCACCACACACTACAGTGAGCTGAAGGTATATGCGCTTTCCACAGACGGTGTGGAAAATGCCTGCTGTGAGTTCAATGTGGAGACTTTAAGTCCTACCTACCGCCTGTTAATCGGTATTCCTGGAAAGAGTAACGCATTTGCAATCTCATCAAAGCTTGGTCTGGACGAAAACATCATCGAGGATGCAAAAAGCAGAATTAATGATAACGACCTTGATTTTGAGGATCTGATTGCAAGCCTCGAGTCACAGCGACAAACTATCGAAAAGGAACAGCTTGAAATCAACAGCTACAAGGCCGAGATTGAAAAGCTCAAGAAACAGCTCGAAGAGAAAAACGAGCGCATAGACAAGAGCAAAGACAAGATTTTACGCGAGGCAAATGAGGAAGCCTACAAGATACTGCAGGATGCAAAGGAGCTTGCCGACAAAACCATCCGCAATTTCAACAAATACGGACAGGGACAGGCTCCTATGAGTCAGATGGAAAAGGAGCGCTCTGCCCTTCGTGACAAGATGAATGACAAGGAAAAGAAGCTGTCAGACATCAAGAAAAACACTGCCAAGGCAAATCACAAGGCGCCTAAGAAGCTGCGCATCGGTGATTCTGTGCTTGTGCTCTCCCTCAATCTGAAGGGAACCGTCCACACTCTGCCAAACGCCAAGGGCGATTTGTATGTGCAGATGGGTATACTGCGCTCGCTGGTTAATATTAATGATCTCGTGCTCTTAAACGACGATGTCTCTCCTGCCAAGAAGTACGGTGGCAGCGGAAGTAAGATAAAGATGAGCAAATCAATGTCAGTTTCATCAGAAATCAACCTGATTGGAAAGACTACGGATGAGGCACTTGCTCTCTTGGATAAATACTTAGACGACGCATATATCGCTCATCTTTCATCAGTGCGCATTGTCCACGGCAAAGGCACCGGTGCTCTGCGAAAGGCTGTGCATGGACTCCTTAAGAGGACAAAAACTATTGCGGAATACCATCTCGGTGAGTTTGGTGAGGGCGATGCCGGAGTAACCATCGCAACCTTTAAATAACGACAATTTACTTTTACGGAATATAAATAATTTTTAAGAAGGAGATTAGAAATGGCTGTTAAACAGAAAATACTGATAGTAGACGACGACAACAATATAGCAGAGCTTATATCTCTATATCTGACCAAGGAATGCTATGACACCAAAATCGTAAATGACGGTGAGCAGGCTCTTATCGCGTTTGAGCACTACAAGCCAAACATGCTTCTTTTGGACCTCATGCTTCCGGGCATAGACGGCTATCAGGTATGCCGTGAGATACGTGCAAAGTCCGATGTGCCGATTATCATGCTCTCCGCAAAGGGCGAGGTATTTGACAAGGTTTTAGGCCTGGAGCTTGGCGCCGACGACTATATACTCAAGCCCTTTGACTCAAAGGAGCTTGTGGCAAGAGTCAAGGCCGTGCTCAGACGCTTCCAGCCTGCAAAGCCGGAGGCCTATGCTTCCGTAGATATCAAGTGTGTGGAGTACCCGGGGCTTATTGTAAATCTGTCCAACTACTCTGTCACTTATGACGGACAGCAGATTGATATGCCGCCAAAGGAGCTTGAGCTTTTATATTTTCTTGCCTCATCTCCAAATCAGGTGTTTACAAGGGAGCAGCTTCTGGACAACATATGGGGCTATGAATATGTCGGCGACACCCGCACTGTCGACGTGCATGTAAAGCGTCTCCGAGAGAAAATCAAGGACAAGCCAACCTGGCGCATCGCAACTGTCTGGGGCATCGGATACAAGTTTGAGGTAAAATAAATAATGAAGCATACCATCTACACTAAAATGTTAATCAGCTATCTGATTTACGGTGTCATCGCTTTTTTCATTATATGCACATTTACACAGCATCTTACCACAGACTATATTGAAAAGCAGGAGGCATCCAATCTCTACAGGGAAGCCTCCATCATTGCAGGTGATTACGCCGCCGAATACTTTGACTCATCCATGTCGCTTAGCGATTTCCAGAATCACATGAAAATCGTAGCCGACTATATGGATGCCGAGGTATGGGTGGTCAGCCCTGACGGTGAACTGCTCATGGACTCAGATGATCCGTCAATAGGCATTGATATCCAAAATGACAGTTCTAAGCCTGTAGTGATAAATGGCTTTGATGTCACCGATTTTGGCAGCAACAACTATATGATTGGAGATTTTTATGGCTCCTTCAAGCATAAGATGCTGTCCGTATTTTCCCCGGTAAATGTCTCGTACCAGAATATCGGCTACATAGTCATTCACAAGACAATGAGCCATATCACGGCAGGTGTAAACGGTTTTATGAATATCTCCTTTTACACTGTAGCGCTCATTTTTGCCTTTGCATTTGTTCTGCTTTTCATGATGAGCCGCTCCATTTACCGTCCTATCTCCAAAATCACAAAGACCGCAAAGAAGTATGCAAAGGGTGATTTCACCGCCCAGATTGATGTACATTCCAATGACGAAATCGGCTATCTGGCAAACACACTAAACTACATGGCAACTGAGCTTGATACGCTTGAGGAGGATCAGCGCAAGTTTGTTTCCAACGTGTCACACGACTTCCGCTCCCCTCTTACCTCGATAAAGGGCTACGTGGAAGCCATGCTGGACGGAACCATCCCTGTTGAGATGCAGGATAAGTATTTAAATATCATACTTTTTGAAACCGAGAGGCTTAATAAGCTCACCAAGAGTCTTATTGATCTGAACCAGTTCGGTCATCACGGCATACACCTGGATATTGCTGATTTTGACATCAATACAATGATCCGCACGACAATCCTTACCTTCGAGGGTAAATGCAGTGAAAATGGCTTAAGCTTCGACCTGCTGCTTACCGGAAAAGAGCTTTTCGTGCGCGGTGATATGGTCAAAATCCAGCAGATTCTTTACAACCTGATAGACAACGCTGTGAAGTTTTCAAATAATGATTCGAGTATCAAGATTGAGACGAGTATCAGAAATGAAAAGGTGTTTATATCAGTAAAGGATCACGGTATCGGTATACCAAAGGACAGCCTTTCAAAGATCTGGGAGCGCTTCTACAAGAGTGATTTATCCCGCGGAAAGGATAAGCGCGGTACGGGACTTGGCCTGTCTATAGTTAAAGAAATCGTGCAGGCGCATGGTGAGAATATAAATGTGATAAGCACTGAGGGTGTGGGAACTGAGTTTATATTTACGCTGCCGCTCAGCAAAAAAGAAGGGTGAGCACAGCACACAGTATATTCCTCAGAAAAATGTGAAGTCAGCCGCGGTTGTTTGTCCGGGCAGATTACGGTTTTATTTACATTTTCTTTCTTTTTTACTTTATGGAACTCCGCGGCAGTTCACATTTTCCTTCGGAACACACCGTGTACTCTCCGGCTAATTCAGGTTTACGAGCGAGGCGCTTTGCTACCTTGCATTCTGGCAGTGCCGGACTTATTTCACTGGCGTGAAATTTTGTCCGGCACTTTTTTCTTCTTAAATTTGAAGCTCATTTCACTGATGTGAAATGAGCTTTATTTAGTAGTTATATATTGTTTATAAATATTCTGAGCCGCCTTGAAAACACAAGAAAAACTGATTTTAAATAATTACGTTTATATCATATTTTATGGTTCGTATTTGCTGCCGGCTGGGTCGGTTACTGTGTAGTCGCCGCCGGATATGTCGGCTGTGGTTTCAAAGTCTGTGATGTCCTGATTTACGATACCATCGAACAGATCATATGTGAAGGTGTAGCCCTGTGCCGATACTGCTTTGACATATATTTTGATATTGCTTGCAGCTGTGACAGGGATTAAGTCTTCGATTTTGACTGTGCCTTCGAGGCTATGGAGCTTACCGTCGTCCTCTTTTGAGGCATCAGAGGTATCATTTTCCGTGCCATTCTTTGAGCCATCTTTTTTTGCATCATCCTTCCGACTTAAGGCGGATGTGATGGAGTCTGTGTCTGCAGAGTCTGCACTGTCTGTGCCGTTTTCTGCCAACAGCTGTCTGATATCGTATGTCTTTAGCTCTGTATCTGAGCTTGCAACTACGAGCTGCACACTGTTAAAGTCAAAGTAATCATTTCCCATGACCGCTACATCTACATCTGTGCCAAGCTTTATGCTGCCATTGTCAAAGGTTGGTTTATTGGCAAGTATGCCGGATGCTACATTTTTGAACACTGATGTCACACCTTCAAACTCATCGAGCACCTCTGTGCTTCTCTTATTTCCGTCAACAAACAGAAATGTCACATTGCCTGCATAGTCCTCAGACAGTGGAAGTGTGGCCTCGCCCGTATACTTGATGCCGTTTAGCTCGAGCGGTATCTCGTTTGTACCGAAAAATACACTGGTTTTTGTATCCTCTGTGTACTCCTTTGGCACCACCGAGACAGAGACTGTGTATGTCATATCAGTAAAGTCTGCACTTTTTAAGGAAATATCCCAGTCTGTTATGAGGCTGGCCTCCTCCTCAAGGGTGGACTTGATATCATCCTGCATGGTCTGCACATCGGAAAGTATCACCGATGTGTTGTCTGAGGTGTATGACATCTGTGTCTCGAGCTTTTTTATCCTGTTATTAAGCAATACTGCCCCCGCAATAAGTGCGGCAAGCAGTATTATGGTAATCGCATTGAAAATATTTTTTTTCAAATTCATATTATAGTGTTATTCCTCATCTTCCTCTGCAGCTATAGCTATTCCAAGCTCCTCAAGCTGCTTTGGATCTACAGTTCCGGGTGCCTCTGACATGAGGTCCGAAGCGTCCTTTACCTTAGGGAATGCAATAACCTCCTTGATATTGTCTGTATGCAGCATATGCATGCAGATACGGTCAACACCGAAGGCAAGTCCTGCGTGTGGCGGTACACCATATGAGAATGCATCAAGCAGGAATCCAAACTGCTCATGTGCACGCTCCTTTGTGAAACCAAGCACCTCAAACATCTTCTCCTGGATGTCATCCTGATGGATACGCACTGAGCCTCCACCGAGCTCTGTACCATTGAGTACGATATCATATGCCTTTGCACGAACTGCGCCCGGATCTGAGTCTATCTTGTCCCAATCCTCCTCCATAGGCATAGTGAATGGATGATGCATTGCCATAAATCTGTTTTCCTCATCAGACCACTCAAGGAGTGGGAACTCTGTTACCCAGAGGAAATTGTACTTGTTCTCATCAATCAGGCCAAGCTCAGCTCCGAGCATGAGACGAAGCGCTCCAAGTACATTCCATACGATTTTATTCTTGTCTGCTGCGAAAAGGAGTAAATCTCCCGGCTTTCCGTTCATCTTTGCAACAAGTGCATCAAGCTCAGCTTCTGTCATAAACTTGGCAAATGATGACTTGTATGTACCATCCTCATTGATGCACAGATAAGCAAGTCCCTTTGCTCCACAACCCTTTGCATGCTCTACAAGCTTGTCAATCTTCTTACGAGGCATCTTTGCCTGTCCCTCTACATTGATACCGCGGACAGAGCCACCGTTTTCAAGAGCTCCTGTGAATACTCCAAATCCACAGTCCTTTACGACTTCCGAAACATCGCAAAGCTCCATACCAAAACGTGTATCAGGCTTGTCAGAACCAAATCTGTCCATAGCCTCCTGCCAAGGCATACGCTTAAACGGAATCTCAACATCCACATTTATGACCTCTTTAAAAAGGTGCTTTAACAGTCTCTCATTTACCTCGATTACATCATCGATATCTACAAATGAAAGCTCCATATCGGCCTGTGTAAACTCAGGCTGTCTGTCTGCACGCAGATCCTCATCACGGAAGCATCGTGCAATCTGGAAATATCTGTCATAGCCTGAAGCCATCAGAAGCTGCTTAAAGAGCTGTGGTGACTGTGGAAGCGCATAAAAATGTCCGTGGTGTATACGGCTTGGCACGAGATAGTCTCTGGCGCCCTCCGGTGTAGACTTGCAAAGGATTGGTGTCTCTATCTCCAAAAAGCCCTCGTTTGCCATAAAGTCACGCATCACGCGAAGCACATTGCTTCTGAGCATGAGATTTCTCTGGATATCAGGACGGCGAAGATCCAGATAACGGTATTTAAGTCTGATGTCCTCGCTGGTCTTTGAATTCTCCTCAATCTGGAATGGAGGTGTCTGTGCCTCTGAAAGCACTCTGATTGATGTAGCGATAACCTCGATATCACCTGTCTTTAAGTTCTCATTGACAGCAGCTGTTCTCTTCTGGACAGTTCCCTCAACTGCGATGACGAACTCACTTCTTAAGGTGCCTGCCTTTTCAAAGCCCTCTGCACCTACATTTTCCTCGCCGAATACTATCTGAAGTATTCCGCTTCTGTCTCTTAAATCTACGAAAATGAGACTTCCTAAATTTCTTCTCTTCTGTACCCAGCCCATGACGGTGACCTTCTCACCGATATTGGCATTTGATACCTCTGTACATCTATGGCTTCTATGTAAGCCCTGCATTGATTCTGCCATTTTATACTCCTTATATTTCTACTATATATTCTAATAACTGTTTGGTACCGCTGCTACACAGCTAATCTGCTGCTTATCAGATTCCTATCTGTTAAAGAACTCAACAAACTCCTCGTAGCCCTCTTTCATAAGCTGCTCCTTCTGGAATTTCTTGTTCTTGTTCATGCGCACAACAAGCACCTGCTGTCCGTTTGCTCTTGCGTCTTTTGCCTGGTTCATGACATCAACAAGCTTGTCTGCCGGATATTTCTTCTCAACCAGATAAGCCACCTTCTTTGGACTCTCAGGAATCTTGAAGCCACTCTCCATGAGAAGCAGGATAATTCTCTCAAAACCGATTGAAAAACCACAGGCCGGTACATCATTTCCGGTGAACTTTCCAATCATCTTGTCATATCGTCCGCCACCGCCACAAGCTGCGCCAAGCTCAGGCATTGATATCTCAAAAATAGTTCCTGTGTAGTAGCTCATTCCACGAACAAGTGTAGGGTCAAATACGAGCTCAAACTTTGCTCCCTTTGTAGCATTAACAGCCGTAGCTATCTCTGTCATATTTGTAACCACTTCTTCGTCTAAATATTCACCGAGCTTTTCTGAAAGTATTTTTACACCCTCAGTGACATCCCTTGTCTGCTCCAAAAGCTTGAACAAATCAAGATATTTGTCAATATTTTCCTGTGGGTAGCCATCCTGTGCAAGCTCACTTGCAACACCTTCCACTCCTATCTTGTCCATCTTATCGAGTGTGATAAATACGCTGTCGTAGTCCTCATCAGCGAAACCACTGTAAGCAGCCATTGCCTTTAGGATTCTTCTCTCGTTGATTCTTATCTCAAAGTTCTCGAAACCGAGTCTTCCGATTGTGGTAGTGGTTGCTGTAATCAGCTCTATCTCTGCCAGATTGCTTGGCTCTCCGAGTATATCTATATCACACTGTGTAAACTGTCTGTAGCGGCCTCTCTGAGGTCTGTCTGCTCTCCACACACTGCCCATCTGAAGTGCCTTAAACGGCGATGGCAGGTTGTTGGCATTGTTTGAATAATATCTTGAAAGTGGCACTGTAAGGTCGTAGCGCATTCCAAAGTCTACTACATCCGATTCTTCCTTTGCTGTCTCCAGATTCAGCTTCTCGCCTCTCTTCATTACCTTGAAGATAAGCTTCTCATTTTCTCCGCCCTGCTTGCTTGTGAGATTTGCTATATTCTCCATGCATGGTGTCTCTATCGGTGTAAATCCGAAGCTTCTGTATGTATCCTTGATCACACTTGTCACATAATCACGGATTTCCATCTCTGCAGGTAATATATCCTTCATGCCGTTGACCGGCTTTTTGCTCAGTGCCATTTGGTTTCCTCCATCTATATTAAAATATTGAATTCATTAGCTATTCTATTATACTTTTCGGTTTTGCAATCGTCAAGGGTTACAGGGGATTTTGCTGTATGTGCTATAGGATGTACTACAGGACGGACTGTAAGCCACGGCACCGCCAGGGCACACGCATATGCTTTGCTTTCGCTACGCTTTGCCGCTAAGATACTGTACGGATTATGCTTTTTGCGCTTCTATGCTTGACGAAACCGTCGAAACGCGCCGTCCGTGGCGCGGTTCTCCTTGACTTGCCCTCCATGGCAAGTCATTTCTGTGCTTCATGTGCATAATCCTACAGTATCTAAGCGGCTTTGCTATTCGCTCAATCAAATGCATATGCGTGTACCCTGGCGGTGTCGTGGCTTGCAAATGCTAATGCACATCTACTGTGGTGGATTGCAAATTCCGCACGGAGACAAGCCCATGGATTTTGCTTCATCAAGCGTTACCTCTGTGTCACTCTTTTTCAAGGTCCGACAGCCAGCACGGTGATATTTCTTGCCGGTTGCTGTGATATGAACCATAGTCTCGCTGTTTGAGGAATCTGCAGCGCTATTTTCTGCTGCTGAGCTGTCTGAGCCTGATGATGCACTTCCTGTTGTACTGCCTGAAGAGCCGGATTCTCCTGCCCCGCTTCCAGCGCTGCTCTGCGAGCCTTCATTCTGCGGTGTATCCGTCTGAGCGCTCTGCTGCGGAGTGGTGCCATCCAGCCAGCTGTCACCATTCTCATAGTTTATTCCGACTCCGGGCTGCACATTATAGCAATAGACATTAAAAAGTATGCCGCCACCATTATCCTCAACCGACTTTGCCTCTATGAGAACGCCGTTTGCAACTAGATTGCTGCCCGAGAACATAGGAGTCACCCTGTAAAGCACATGATTTCCTGTATTGTTTACATAATCCGCTACCAGATTCTCAAACGGCAGCATGCCCTCCACATTCAGGTATCTCGTACCGGTAATAAGATTCTTCGGATTGGCATTCTCGCCGGCAAGCTGATAGCCAATAAGATGACAGCGATTATATAAATACCTGTCCTTTATCACATCATACTTCACCGTATGCCAGCCTGATGGCTTTATCATGCCTATCTTGCCACGCTCCTCAGTCGGCATGATATCCTTGCAGATATTGGCATAAGCCACACCGCATCTGCCAAATGAATCCAAATCACTGTAATTTTCAAAAGCAGTGGTAGTCATATCGCTGTCCGTAAAAAAAGGCTCATTATTGTTGACAGCCACATATGCCTTGCCATCATATGCCGGAATAGCATCGATGGAAACGTAGGAATTGTTGTTTACAAGATCCTCCTGTGGCCCATCCGCGTTATCCTTGCTGCCTAAAGCACCGGAAGAATCCTCACCTGCCACTACAGCTCCTGCGGCATGCCCGGCACCTTCAGTGCCGGATAAATCAGCGGAGGCACAGCCTGTAAAAATTGTAGCAATTGCAAGTAATTCACATAGTGTAATTGCAGCTGTTTTCCTTAACTTTAGCCATATGTTCATATAAAATCACTCTTTCTATCAATCGATTGATATTGGATTTTCCCTAATTACAATAAATTAAATAAATACTTAAATTACTAAACCTAATATACTTTTATTTCCTCACTTTATTTATTATAGCAAACATTTGTTTGTTTTTCAACCCTTGCTGTAAAGCTATGCATTTCACACTATTGGGGTATGTTAGCGACTTTCCCCGATAGTACGCGCCTATGTCGCGTAAACTAAAAAAAGGTTTCGAGCAAATACTCGAATCCTTATAAATACCAGCTTATTAAACTATCATTTAAGATTGCTCGATGATACTAACAACTCTTGAACTTCTTTTTAGAAAATATACACACAATCAAAACCTATATGTATATTTTCTAAAAAATAAAAAAGAAGCCAGACGCATCCAACTCTCTTAGGCATAGTCCGCAGACGTCCGCCGCAATTCTGTAATATTATGCCATGATGAAAACTTTTATGCAATAGCACTTTTAAAGTTTCCACAAATATTTTTGAAGTTACTGTTCACACCTAACAGTATGACCAGCGACGCTCTTAGGTGGATTACCACCACAGCGTAAGGGCCGTAAGCCCCGCCTGGCGGGTGCACACGGATTCTCGTGAGAGCGCATAGCGAAGCTGTTTAGATACTGTAGGATTATGCCCGTGAAGCACAGAAATCCGCAGCCATGGACGGCTGGGGAAGGCGTTATGCGCCACGGACGGCGCATA
>OHKX01000555.1_pt1 | contig 18110 bp, 10 predicted proteins | sample 1568921 | NCBI WGS metagenome assembly OHKX01 (sample SAMEA3879564, study PRJEB24766) | human gut metagenome | biome: human-associated habitat; feature: feces | place: USA | collected 1985/1987
GCCGATGGCCATAGCAGCAGCGTCTATCTGACTTTGGAAGTCCCCGCGCACCGTCTCGGTCAGCATCTTCTCCTGATAGCTCTTCTCTACGGCGGCCTTAATCTCGTCGATGGTCTTCTGCAGGCCGGCAGCCGTCTTCTGGAAGTGGGCAGCCACATCATACGTATCTTTCTCGTCGGCTGGCTTCATCTTGGCCACAGCAGCCTTGGCGTCGTCGAGCTTCTTCTGCAAGCCCGTCTCAGTGCCCAGCGCCTTGAGCAACTTCTGATAGTTTTCGTAGTTCTGGATGATGGCACCAGCATCGCTGCGCAAGCTGCTGATCTTGGCCTGGATGGCATCGCGGTCGGCATCATAGCTGGCCGTGCGGATATTGTGGGGTGCCTTGTAGTCCTTGGCCACCTTGTCCTTGAGGGCATTGATAGCGGTACGGATCTCCTTGACGCGGTTGGCATACTTCTGGTTCACATCGTCGCTCTTCTCCAGATACTGGAAGTCGTCCTCCAGAGCGGAAAGGAGCTGGTCGGCGGCAGCCTTCTTGGCTTCGGCATCGACATGCTTGGCGAGATACTCGTCCTTCGTGGCATTGATGACCACCACCTGTGCTTCCTTCAGCGTGCGGAAGTTCTCCTCCAGCTCAGAAGCCTTCGTCTTGTCGGCATCGATGGTCTTGTACAGGTCGCTCACCTTCTTCCACGCTGAGCGCATGGCGTTGAGAGCCTCTTCGTTCCAATCGGCATAGTTGCCGTCGTCCGGCATCTGGGTGTGTATCTCCTCCTGAGCGGCGTTGAAGACACGCAGACCGTCCTGATAGACGGCATAGATATTGATCCAAGCGGCATCAGAAACACCAATGTTGGCCTCCAACTCATTCAACATGCGGTTGAAGTTTTCCGTAAACTCAGCCGTTTTCAGTTCCTTGGCCTCACCAGCGTCGTACTTCTCCCGTGCCAGCGCTTTAAAGTCGTTGATGCTTTGCTGTATCTTGTTGTAGTCTGCCTGATAGGTAGCTCGGATTTCTTCGGCTACAGTATACCACGTCGAAGAGAAACTTCTAAACTGATATTCAGCAGCCTCGTAGGCGTTCTGTGCACTAAAGTAGGCATTCTCGTTGTCGTTGGCTTTTTCTACGACCTTGGCCAGGGCAGCAATACCATCGGTCAGTGCACGAAGCTCGGGGCTGTTCTTTCCCTGCCAAAGGTGGTTCTTCACATAGACTTCATAATCACCCTTCTCAATGATGTCAAGCTGGCTGGCATAGTCGGCCACCTGCATCTCCAGGCTGGGCTTTTCGTCATTGCCCTTCTTCCAAGCATCGGTTGTACGGAAGTATTCGCTGGTACCGCTGACGATTTCGCCGAGCTGCGCACTGAGCTCCTTCACCGGAGCAGCGAAGTCGAAGAGCAAGGTAAACTTGACACCAGAGAACTTGAATTCGCCCGGGGTCACGGCACGAACCTTGACTTTTACTTTCGCTGGCGCGGCACCATCGATAGTAAAAGCGACGCTGGGGGCATACTCCTTGCCCTTATAGACAGCGACAATCTTGGCATTGTCGGTAAACGTAGCAGGCTGCAGCATGTACTTGCCAGGAGCCAGTTCTTTCTCGATGGAAACTTCCTTTCCTGTGGAGACGGTCACGGAACCGTCTTCCGATACGGTCAAATCATCTCCTGTCCATGCGGTCTTGTCGATCACAACATCGGCGTCGGCCAATGCTGCAACGGGGGCGCCTGTGATGGCAAGGAGAGAAATCAGTACATCTTTTCTCATAATCTTATTTAATTGTACAAATTAATTATTTTCTTTTCAGCTGCTCTTCCCGTATATATAATAAGGTAAAGAGACTTTGATAGACCACTTTTTGTCAGTGCAATCGTGTACAAAATTATACATAATCCATGGAGCCATGCGAGATCGCAATGGCCCTTTTCGTGAACCATCGTGATTTTTTCGTGAATGAAAATACGCCACAAAGGGTGTCCCACATCTCACACTATGGGAAATGTCCATTCAATCCACGGATGGGGGGGGTAAATCCACACCCCTTTCCTTCGTCAGGATCGAGGTCAGGGTCGTCGGGGTCATCCGACGGCAGCGTCGCATAAGAGCTACGCGCATCCTGCATCAGGCTTTTGAGCGCTGGTTTCGATACATTGAGTACGACCACCTGCCCATTGGAGCCGTAGAGCGACACCGTCTGCTTGAGGGCATTCATGTGGAAGACTCGGTTCTTATTGATGATGTATTTCCGGCCCATCCTGACCAAATTGTTGTGGTCTGGAAACCTCGTCCGAATCTCCCGTTCTATCTCCCCGAGGCAGAAAGGCACCATGATCTTGTTGCCATACAGATTGTGTATTTCCGTGTAGTGGTCATCAGCCTCAAACAGCAAGGCGTCATCAAGATTGAGCATATAAATCTCACCACAGAGGATGAGACACATATTGCTTTTGTGTTCCATTTCGTTTACGTTGTTTATTTGTTAGTATCTACTAGATGGTAGTATCTCCTAGTTGTTAATGTTCGTTTTGGTAAGGAAGTAACTCCGTCCCACTGCAAAAATAGAGAAATTCTTACTGCCAAATCTATCATCCCATTCTGCTTTTCGTGAACCACGCGCTTTCCTTCGTGAACGAACGTATAATAGCTTTCCCTTCGTGAAAACATCTACTCAACTCGTGAATATAGTCCGAGGCTGGTTTGCAAGGATCCAATGGCTGTCGGAATAGGTGGTTATGAGACGCAAGAGGGATTTTATGTGAAAAAGTGCGACGAAAATCGGTGGTTATTTTCCTAAATTGTCCTAAAAGATTGTTTGAGCGTCTGCGCACACAATCTCCCGTTACATGGGGGATTCGAAGCGATTTTGGGGTAGGGGAGCGGTTTTTTGCAGAATGTGAAGAAATATTAACGGACTGGTTTTCAGCTTTGCACCACGAACATGAAACGAAGGCGCTGCAGGAGCGGTTTTCCTGGATAGAAACGCGCTATGGTGGACACCCCCTTTTGTCGGGTTTTCGGCCAAGTTTCAAAACCTTATTTTATGAAGCAATACAAAAAAGAGACCAAATTAGAGAGCATTGTCTATCAAGTCATCATCACGCTCACCCTCATTGCGCTGCCCGTCTTCGGCCATGCTGCCACGACGGAGCAAGCACTACCCGCCGAGGACTGGAACAAGCTCATCGATGCCATCGCCCATTTCGAGAGCAAGGGCAACGCCCGCGCCGTAAACGGACAGTATGTGGGCCTGCTGCAGATCTCGCCGGTGCTGGTCCGCGAATGCAACAACATCCTCAAGGCGCGCGGAGAGAGCAAGCGCTACACCCTCAAGGACCGCTACAACGCGGAGAAATCGCGCGAGATGTTCGCCATCATCCAGTCGCACCACAACCCGTCCAACTCCATCGAGCGCGCCATCCGAATCTGGAAAGGTGGCATCGGATACAGCATCCGCAAAACACAAAACTACGTCAACCGCGTGCTTGAGCGCATGGGACTGTAGGCCGCCACTTGTTCTTCGTTGATAGGGTTGAGGGGGATCGCCTATGATTGTTGCGATCCATCCACGGCAAAGAATAACCGCTAAAAATGTGGCGGATTAGGAGGAACTAGAAGAAAAAATGAAGCGTCGGTGTTCATTTTTTACTATTTTTGTTAGGTTTTTGCGCAGAAAATATTACTTTTGCATCCGAAACATGGTCTTTCGGACACGCCTTGCGCACTCGTCGGCCTTCGTTTCGCCCCCAACGGGGGGACAACCCAGTTTGTTATCAATGAAAATTCAAAAAATGATCAACTACCGTATCCGTTCCATACGGATGCTTTTTGTCATACTTATGACCTTCGCTGCGGGTGCCCAGATGGCGCATGCAGCCAAGGGCGGACGCTCCGACTTCTACCAAAAATATATGTCGCGACCCTCCGAGGAGCTGATACGCATCGGCAAGGACTACCGCCTCAGGAAGAACAAGCCCGACTCGGCACTGCTCTTCTTCACCATCGTGGCAGGACGCTACACGCCCAACATGAGTGCAGAGGAAAAGAGAGAGGTGGTGGAGGCACTGAACATGAACTACTTCATCTACAGCTTCACCTACCTCAACTATCCCAAGGCTTACGAAAACCTGCTCCGCGCCCACACCATCTCGAAAGAACTGGGCGAGACAAGTGCCGCCCTCTACTTCAACCTCGGATCCATGTACCAACTTGTGGCAGGACAGGGACGACAGTGGAAACTCTACAGCAAGGCCCTGGACTGCTACCGGAAGGGTGTGCGCCTGGCCCTGGCGAAGAAGGACATGCCCACCGCCGACATGGCTTTCACCAACATGACGACACTCGCCGACGTGGTGGGAGAGTTTGCCAACACGAAGAAGGAGTGGGACCTGTACCGCAAGGCACACACAAAGCGCAACACGGAGCACTACAAGTATAACATCACCCTCTACGAAGGCACAAGACTGAAGATAGCGGGACAGCTTCAGAAGGCTGCCGAGGCCTACGGCCGGCTCATCGACATCGTGCCAGACACGGAGCGCAACTGCCGCCGCCGCGCATTGGCATTTGTGGAGGCCGCGGAGGTGCAACGACTCTTGCACCACTTCGACCAAGGACTGGCCCTCGTGGCGGAGGCGGAGAAACTCTATGTCAAATACAAGATTGGCGACGGCATGCAGAGCGTTTATCAGACCTACGCCATCTTCTATGAGGACATGGGGCGCAAGGCCGACTACGATCGCAGCATGTACCGATACTACCAGATCAACGACTCACTGAAGGCATACTCGCTGCCATCCAACGTATTTAATATGGGTCTCAACGAGAAGGTAATCGAACTCAACCAGGAGATGGACGGTATGAAAGAGCGTCAGACGCAGCACCGCATCTGGCTCATCGTGGCCGTACTGACCACGCTCTTCTTCGTCATCATCCTGCTCGTCGTGATGCGCGAGAACCGGGAGTTGCGCCGCCGCAACCTCGCTCTCTACCACCGAAGTTTGGAGGTGCTGAAGAGCGATGAAATGGCGGGAAAACAGCGAAAGACTGTCTCTGCACCCGCCGTGGAGGAGAACAATGCGGCTACGGCTTCTTCCAAATACCACCACAGTACGCTCTCCGATGCGGACAAAGACCGTATCGCACAACTCGTGCAGCAGGTCATGGAGCAGACCGAGGTCATCATACAGCCCGACTTCACGGTCGAAAAACTGGCGCAAAACATCAGTACGGGACAAAAGTATGTGTCGCAGGTCATCAACGAGACCTTTGAGTGCAACTTCAACACGCTGCTCGGACGCTACCGCATCCGTGAGGCTTGCCGCCGCTTCAACAATCCGCAACGCTATGGAAGCTATACCATCGAGAGCATCGCAAGGGATCTCGGGTTTAAGTCGCGATCTAATTTTGCCACCACTTTCAAGAAGCATACGGGTCTGAATCCGTCGGAATACCTGCGCTTGGCAAAGGAGAAAAACGGACTTTAATCCAGGATTTCATCTACCTCTGCTGCCTCTTGCTATTTACGGCTATTTTTGCCCGAAAAAAGTATGTTGACTTCATTAGCTGATGAATATAACTTCAGAGGCCTACGAAGTTAACTTCATCGGCTTATGAAGTTATATTCATCGGCCTCTGAAGTTAATATGCTAAAAAGGGGTGAAAAATTGCGTCTTTTGACCCATGCAAATAGCTCGGTCGGAGGACTTGTATTTTTACCCTACAATCGCGATTATGATAAATAACAAAACCAAGTGAAGACCCATTGTACCACAAATCGAGGCTTTCCACCATTTGCACACCAAATGCACACGATGGAATGATGGGAAAATGAGATTTTTATCGTACATTTGCAGATGTAAATCAGTAATTATTCATTTTCAACCTTTTTACAACAATGATGAACAACGAATTGATCCCCACTCCGATGATGTCTTTCGGAGAGTCTGTCAAGACATGTTTCCAGAAGTATGTCACCTTCAAAGGTCGCGCGCGCCGATCCGAATACTGGTGGTTCTGGCTTCTCAACTTAATTGTCAGTATAGTAACCCTCGTACTCGACTATAAACTGGATATGATCAACATCGAATTTGGCATCGGCGCACTCTCAGGCCTTTATACGCTGATAGTCTTCCTGCCCAGTCTTGCGGTATCCGTACGCCGCCTTCACGACACAGGACACAGCGGTTGGTACTACCTCCTCACCTTCATCCCCATCTTAGGCGCGCTGTTCTTGCTCTACTTCTTTGTCAGCGACTCTGCTCCCGAGGAGAACCGATACGGCAAGAGCCCGAAGTACGCACAGGAGACATTCTAACCTCTAATGACCGTTTTGGGTTACAGCCCAAAACGGTCGAATCGACGCTACGGAGAGTAGTTGCCCCACCCCCTGAGAATAAATCAAAAGACATTGCCATGAACAAGAAAGACCTATTCGTTTATTTACGCGGCCTGCTAACGTTTGTCATTTTCGCATCCGCCATCACCTGGTTTTATTTCCATACAGACCAACTACTATCACCGAGGATGTCGTATATCGTCCATCTAAGCCTATCCATCGGCATTACCATTCTCCTCACAATATCTTTTCTCACTCTTTGCTGGTATCTGCTTGTTACAGTATTCAATAAAGGCCGGAAGTTGACGATGAAAACGCGACTTTTAGTGGCTAGCCTCTGCCTTGTAGGCATATTGCTCCTTCAAGACACATTTGGCATTCCTCTCGGACTGCCCGAACGAATCAGTAGAATAATAAACACCATCTTCGGCAACGGAGTATGACCCCCATCGGATTTCCTTCACCTTTCAAGACATGTATTGGACAAGTATCACAAGACTACTACATCATCTGCAGACCGAGAAGGCGCGGCTGACGATTTGGCTATTCACCAGCGGTATCACCTTTCTGCTGCTCTACTTCTTTTGGGAACCGAAGGTGAGGAGCTTTCCCAAGGAGTTGGTGCGCATTGAGCGAATGGCCGACACCCGCCCTGCTGCGGCACTGCAGGAACTAGAGCGCTACGACACCACGAAATGTATGCCTGGTGCCGTCACATACTACCATTTCATCGCATTGAAGACGCGCTACCAGCTGCAACCTGCCTACCGTATCACCCCCTCCGAACTCACCAAACTCGTCATCGACTTGGAATACCTGGACCCCACGCCGGCACAACAGGCCGACCTCTACTACTATGCGGGTAATATGGCGCTCCGAGGTAATGACATAACACAGTCGCAGGGCTATCTCTTCAAGGCATTGGCGCTCTACGAGCGGAACGGCAACACACAGATGGTGGAGCGGTGCTACCAACAGATGGAGCGCATCCTGGAAAAACGAAAGACCATCAAGGCCACTGAACGGACGATGGACGACACCAACAGCTATAACTTTGTAGGCGAAGAACAGCGGTTGCGAAAGGAAAAAACACGGCAGGAGTTGATCACGGGCTTTGTCACACTGCTTCTCGTAGCCCTTATTGTCGGATTCGGAAGGATGACAAGGCGATGGAACCGCAGAAAGCGGGCGGAAATGAGGAAATACGCCCGCGTAGTGGTGTCGCTCAGAAGGACAGAGGAGGAGCGGGTGCTGCTGAAACAACAACTGGTAGAGCGCGAGGCACAATTGCGGGAGATGAACGCCCAGAGCCTAATGGAGGATAAGAAACTTGGCCACATCAGGCGTTCTGACGTTTATGGGCGGTTTCATCGTGTGGCGACGAATGGGGCGACGCCAGCCTCGCTGACAACAGACGACTGGCAAAATCTGGCCGATACCATCCACGAGGAATTTCCCCGACTAAACGATGTGCTACGGTCCATCCCCCACCTGAGCGAGATGAACCTCCAAATGTGCCTCCTCGTCAAGGCAGACTTCAAACCTGTGGAGATAGCCCGCATCCTTTGTCGCGACAAGAGTACCATCAACTCGGCACGCCGCCGTCTCTATGAGCGCGTCTTCGACGAGAAAGGAAGTCCCAGCCAGTGGGACGAATTCATCCGCAATATATAGGGGTCCTCAGCCATAATACCCTCCTACCCTGTCGGGACAACTCCACCAGTCCATGGATCGGATGGACAAAAAAAGGGAACGGAATCATGCGTCACGCACCATTCCGTTCCCCACCCAAATGGGTTATCAATTAAATCAAACTATTTCGAACTTAAATTACTTCACCACTACCTTGCGGCCGCCAACCATATAGACGCCCTTGGGAAGTCCCTCCAGCGAGGTGGCGTTGCGGCGGGCAATACGTCCGTCGATCGTCCACACATCCTGTGCGCCCTCCTTGAGGAGCTCGGCAGAAGAAATGCCAGCCTCGGGATCGGAAGCGTCGTAGATGTCGATCTGGTCGAGCATGAGATAGGTGTAGTTGGCGTGAGCCGTACCACGGAACTTCACGATGACGTAGCGCTCGTTGGTGTAAGGCATGAGATCGACGGTGAGGGTCTCCCATCCCGAGGTCTTCTTCTCGCTGAGCTTGAACGTCTTGACGTCGTGGTTCACACCGTCAGGTGTCTGGACGACGACCGTCAGGTCAGACTGCTCGCCATTCTCAGAATAGAGATTGAAGCGCACCACCGGCTGGTCCACACCATTGAGTGCCACCTTCGGGAGGTTGAAGCTCGTCTCGTCGCCGGCCTCCACATTGTAGTACTCGGGGAACTCGGGATCGGGGATGGTGTAGGGAGACCAAACGACACCGCCACCATCGTCGTTGGACGAGGCCTTGCCGCTGATCATCCAGGGAGAAGAGTTGCGGCGCGAAGCGTGCTGCTCGTTGCTCTCCGTCCATGCGAAGTTGTTCTGTACAACTCCACCCTCGAAGGTCTCCTTGTAGGGCTGGTTGATGGGCTTTCCTACCACGATGGCGCGGGAAGCCTCCAGTGCGCCATTGCCACCATCGGAACGGGTGAGGGCTGCCACCTGGAAGAGGCCCTGTGAGACACCGTCGTCGGCTACCGACTTGTCAGGATGCCATCCGACCAGGACGTCCGTGGCACCAGGCTGGCTCGTCGTCATGCTGTCGCCGAGGATCGGGCCATCGGGAGTCTCGAGGATCTCGTAGATGGAGACGGAGACATGGTCCGGATCGACGTAGCCGTTGTTGGCACCTACGTTGCCGACCTTGTTCCAAGAAGCCTTGATATCATTGACTGCATCGGTGAGATTCACGACCGGTGTCTTGGCCACATCGGCGCCGACGAAGACGCGCATTCTGGCCACGCGGCCCGGCTCGTTGCCGTTCTCGGAGTAGGCGATGACCTCATACTCGTGCCATCCAGACTTGTCGATGCTCTTATCGGTCCAGGTGTATTCCTTGCCTGGTTCGCCAAATTTCGTATTGGCATTGCCAATCCACATCACCGACTTGCCGTCGCGCTTGATGACGAAGTAGCCGATGCGTGAGAGCGGCGTACCATTGATGGCCTTGGTCGGCGCAGTGAAGGCGAGGTCGGCAGAGAGCTTGCCCAAACCTGCCGGCGTCACAGTGAAGTTGGAGACGGAATCGGGGGCATCCAGGGCCGCACCATTGTCGATACCGACGAAGTCGATGACGATACGTCCGCTACCAGCTTTCTCAGTATTGTCGTGGAATCCGATGTAGAAGTTGCCGTCCTTGTCCGGGTTGATCTCCATGTTATAGACACGGTCGGGATCGTTGGCGATCACGTTGCTCTCCATGAGCGTACCGGTCATGCCCTCGGGAGAGGCCGTCTGGCCATACTTCACCTCGAAGGTGTTGACATATTCAGGAGCAAGATAGTTGCGAGCCTTCATTCTGACGTTATAGACACGGCCCGGCTTGAGGTGGACGGGCGGCGTGAAGAGCCAGTCGTCGTTGCCACTCTCGTTGTTGTACGGGCCAATGACCATACGGATGCCACCAGCATTGAAGTAGCCCCAGGTCACACCGTCGCCATTGACGTCGTTGGCAGAGAAGATGTCAAACTCACTGCGCGTGTAGAAATCCGTCTCCCAGTTGGGCTCGATGGCGTCGCCAATGATGACTGCCTTGGCGTCGGCCGACTGACTTCTCATACCCTTGGCCACGGCGCGAACGGAATAGACATAGCTATGGAGCGTACCAGCACCGAGGTCGTCGGTGTAGTTGGTAGCGGTCAAACCAGTTGCCACGACGGTAGTGTCGCGTCCGACGATGCGCTCCAGGTCGTAGGTCAGATCGCCCATCGGACCAGCATGGAGGGTCGTCGTCGGTGCGGTCCATGAGACCTTGGCCTTGTAGCCATCAGCGACAGCCTTGACATTGGTCGGTGCGAGCGGAATGTCCCAACCCATCCAGTGGGAGACATTCTCCTTAGGAGAATCGCCATCGGCATTGCTGAGCACGACGCTGAAGGTATAGAGCTCGTTCTCCGTGGTCTTCACCTTGACGGAAACATCCTGACCCGGACGTGAGGTGCCCTCGGCAGACGGCGTGAAGGTAGCCGTCGGGCGGTTGCTCATCACCTTGTAGCGGACATCACCATGGAGGATATCGCCAGCATAGGTGGTATTAGGAATGGTGAAGGAGATGGTGGCTGTGGCACCGTCGGCCGACGGGTCGCAGGTGACACCCTCCACGGCCAAGTTGTCAGCACGCTCCGGTGCGCCGTCGTTGGCCTCGGGCTGTGCCATCACCATACCCTGCACCTGTGCGAGGGTTCCATCGAGGAGCGTGGCCTTACCCGTATTGAGGTCCACGGTGTAAAGACCACCCTGGGCCTGGTTGTCGATGCAGTACCAGTAGAAGGTATCATCGCGCTGGTCGATCTCACCCGACTGGCCGTAGTACTGACCCATGAGATTGGTCAGCGTGAGGCCCGTGGCACCCACGAGCGTCTCTTCGCCAGTAGATTTGTTGACCTTGTAAAGCTTGCCGTCCATACCGATAGCATAGAGCTGGCCTGCCTTGGTGATACCAATGGCGACGAAAGCCTGAGAGGCCGGACCAATCGTGGTGCGCTGGCAGGTCTCGTAATCGACCGTACCCCACTCCAGGGAGTTGCCGTCGGCAGAGTAGAACACACCATAGACCGTGCCGTCGGCAGCCTGGGCTGTCTCCGTGGCGGCGAGGTAGAGGTAGTCCATGCCAGCGTCGAAGCTGCTGGTCTCGCCCGTAGAGAGGTCGGTGTTGCTCAGATAGAGGAACACATAGCCCTCATCAACATACTGCATATTGAGGTATGCGCCGTAGAGGTGGCCGTTCTTGGCCTGCACACCGTTGGTGGCGACATTGATGGTCTCGCCCGTAGAGGCAAGGACGCTGAAAGCGACAGGCTTCTGTGCCGTCATCGTATAGTAGCCATAGGGACCGTAGGTGGTCTCATTCCAGCCTGCCTTGTAGATCAGGTTGCACCAGAACTGGGCAGCCTTGCCTGCCTTCAGTGGATCGGTGACCTCGGGAGCCTTGGCGATGAAACGCGAGGCGCTGGGCAGCTGCGGCGTGCGAACCTTCAGACGCATCTGCTGTGAGAGCAGCGGATAGACGAGGCGCGCCTCTGCCGGAGTGCGAACTACGCCCTTGGTGTCCTGTGCCAGCACGGCCGATGGAACGAGCAGTGCGGCAAGGGCTATGGGGATGAATTTCTTTTTCATATCGATAGATATTGTTGATTCTTGACTGAGTTGTGGAACGGCTGCGGAAAGACGAGAAAGGAGATGGGCGGGACGGGCGGACCACTGTCCTTCCGTCCCGCGTCAAGTCCCAAACTTATCTATATAACATCTGCTTATGAAGTCATGTTGGTCTTTCTACGCGCGTTCCTTTTATATATATGGATCGTATTAGCGAATAATGCGCTTGCTCACCTTGCCACCCTGGCGGACGATGGTCACGCCACCCTTGACGGGCTGGCTGAGACGACGGCCCTGCAGGTCGAAGTACTCGGCAGACTCGCAGTTCTCGGTGACACCTGCCGACTCGATGCCTACGATGTCGGTAGCCTTGATCCAGACGATGTCGGATCCGTGCTCCACGTCACCGCCGTAATAGACGCTCTGGAGACCGAGACGGTCATACTGCTGCTCGTCGAAGTAGTAGAAGAACGCCTTCGTGTCGTTGTTGGAGAAGAAGTAGTAGCCATCAGAGAAACTGTAGGGCACCTCCTTCATATCCTTCTCCAGGCCCTCATAGACGACCGGGGAGAACGTGTAGATGGTGTTCTCGTCGTTGAGATACAGACGGTAGTAGAGCTTGTTGCTGTTGAGCGACTCGTTCTGCATACCCTTCGGGATGAGGTCGAACTGCACCAGGCCTGATCCGCCATTCTCCTCAATACCCCACCAGTCGCGGAGGACGGGAGGAATCGGTGTTGACTCCTGCTCCACGAAGCGCTTATAGACGGGGTCGTCATAGTTGTGGAGGAAGAAAATCTCGTTGGGACGCACGCTGAGGAGCATGGAAGTGCCCTCGTCGCTGGTCAGCGTCATATTGGTGGGGTCATAGGCGAAGCTCATCTCGCTCTGCTCCTCGTAGGAGCGGTTGAAGAACGTCACACCCGAATACTCAGAGGTCTCGGTGACGATGGAGTAGCTGGCCGGCTTCATCCAGAAGTGGTAGCACTGAAGCTCGTCGGCACCGGCATACTGCGGCTGGAAGACCACCTTGCCGTCCTTGATCTCACCCTTCATCCAAGAAGTGGTATCGCCCGGGTTCTGGACATAGAAGTCGTTGCCCACGGCTGCAGCGAGCGTCATCTGACGCACGGTGCTGATCTCTTGCGTCACGGAGTTCATCTTAGAGGTCTCCAGGGAGAAGACCTGGGGCTCCACGCCATCGGGCAGCTGAGCCGCCTTCTCGTTGAACGGCTCCATGCGGGTGAAACCGTCGCTGTAGCCGACCCACTCGCCAAGACCGTTGGTCAAGCAGAGCATGTGTGCCGGATAGCGCGTATCCTCGAAGTGCTCCTCTTCCTCCATGGCGAGGACGCCGTTCTCGAGCGTGAAATATATATCGCCGTCGGGCTGGCCATTGACCGAGTCGGGAATCCATCCGTAGGTGCTTTCGTCCAGGCGCGCCATCTTGTACCATGACGCATAATAGACCTGTCCGTTGTTCTCATAGATAGGCTGCGGCGTGTGGGCCACATAGTATCCGTCCGACACCTTGTCGAGCTTGAGCCACGACAGGGTGGAAAGGGTGTTGAACGGCTCGTAGATGTAGATGCAACCGTCGTCGCCCTCAACATAGCGGCCCACGGCATACTCGTAGGTGTCAGCCTGCACACCCGACTGCGTGTTGCGGAAGGCGAAGCCATTGCGGAGCAAACGGTTGTGATCGACACCAGCAGGCTGCTCGTAGCGGATGTAGTCCTGCAGGCCACCAGCCTTGAGCGGCATGTTGGCAGGTGTTGAGCGGAACGTACCCTGGTCTGCGGGCTGCAAGACGGCGGTCTGGGCGTTGTCGCGGACAGGCGCACTCTGGGTGGTCACGGTCTGGGCGAAGAGCGGAGCCGCGGCCAAAAGTGATATGAAGGTGAAAAGTTTTCTCATAGCGAAATTGTTGAAAAGAATCTGTTTAGATATCGGTGAATGTTTCCTTGTACGAGCCCGCTCCCATTGGTATCGGGAAGAAGCTCTTTGGAAGGAAGGCGGGCGGCGGATTGTCTCCGCCCGCCTTGTCCCCCTTTCGGGGTGATGTATTGTTTGCGTCGTGCTGCCTTCCCTCCCGCTGGGGCGGACTGCTTGGTCCGCCCCGTTGGTGTGGAAGGGCGCGCCCATCATCATTAGGCAATCATCGGAATGGGCGCGTCCGTGCTGCAGCTACGCTGTGATAGATTTCGTACTTACTTGCGCACTACCTTGTGGCCGTTCTCGATGACGATGCCCTTGTAGTTCTTGCCGACACGCTGGCCAGCGAGGTTGTAGCGCGTGAGGTTGGCATCCTCACCATTGACCGTGGCAGCGTCGATGCCGTCGTCGGTAGTCTTGGTGAACGTCTTCTCGGCGATGTCAGACACTCCGTCGTAGCGGTAAGCGATGGCGCGGACTACGGTCGTCCGGCTGATCGTGATCGGGCTGACGTAGTAGAGCGTCTCCTCGGCGTCCTTGTCAGGATCGGAACCGTCGAGCGTGTAGTAGATCTCGTCGGCCTCATTGTCCGGAACGATGCTCACCTTGGTGCTGTTGACAAAGACCTCGTCGCCCTGGATCTCCGGCGTGCCTACTGAGAGGCGAAGTTTGGCCACAAACATGTCTTTCTCGCCTCTGTACCAACCACCAACGTCGTGGTACTCCTTCGGATCCTCTTTCCAGTAGTAGGCAAAGCCCTTAGAGTTGTCGAGCGCGATGCGGTTGTCGCCCTCACCGGCGTAGAAGTATGCGATGCCGTCCTCGTCCGTCTCCTTGACCACCTTCACACGCTTGAGCATGATGAAGTCGCCCTTGTGCTCACCATTCTCGATCTCGTCCCAGTAGGCGGTCGTGAAGTGATAGTCGAAGTCACCGAAGTGGTTGATCACGGTGATGTCGTCCATGTTGGTCTCGCCCTCGATGTCGTAGGCCTGGAGGAAACCATTGTTGTAGTCGATCTTCACGCGAACCGTACCGTAGTACTCATAGTTCATGGCAAGCGACTGCTTCGTGGTCCAGTGGAGAGCGCTCTCGCCGTCGCGGATGATCCAGCTCTTGCCGTAGTTGGCAGTGAAGGGAGCAATGGCGCGGTTGAGCTTCAGGATAGCGTAGGGGATGTCCTTCTTGCCTGCGATGGCCTCCTCGATGGTCGTCTCCTGCCATTCGACGGCAGGACGCTTCGTGAAAGTCTTCTCCACCATCACGCTGGCGAGCTCATCGCGCTCGGCGAGGGCCTTGACCGTCGTGGTCTCGGTGATGATGAACGGCTTGGTGTAGAGCGGAGACAGCGTGGTCGGGTTGCTACCGTCGAGCGTGTAGTGGATGGTCGTGCCCGGCTCAGAGCTCATCTTGATGGTGGTGTAGTCGGTGAAGTACTCATCGCCCTCGATCGTGGGAGCTGCGGGAGCAGCATAGTGGATGAGTGCCTCGGTGACACGGGTGGTGGCGGCGCAGCCATTGGCACCCGGAGCGTAGTACCAGAGGTTCATGTCGTACTCCTGTCCGTGCTTCAGACCGAAGTCGGCACCATTGGTGATCTCGAAAGTATAGTTGACCTGTCCGTCCTTGACCACGGCCTTATAGACACCGTTGGTCACGCTGGCGGTCAGATTCTCGATGCGTACGAGGTCGCCAGGATAGTCGGCGATCAGAGAAGGCTGGATGGTGATGGGGCGCTGCTCGTAGCTACCGTCGTGGTTGCTGCTGAAATCGCCCTCGGTGACGGCCACGTTGACGAAGCCACCGTTGTAGTTGACGTCACCCTTGATGGTGCCGTTGAGTGTGGCGCCGATCTTGAAGCTGACGTCGGCGTTGTTGGAAGTCACGTTGATGGCCTTGTTGCCCTCGCGGATGATATAGGTGAGTGCGCCATTGACGGTCTCGCCATAGGCTACCAGTGCGTCGGTCAGGCGGATGGTGGCACCCGTCAGGCTCTGCTTGCCCTCATGGATCTGTGCGATGGTCGTCTCGCCCTCGGTCTGCTTGACGAAGGTCTTCTCGGCCACGTCGCTGCTGATGCCGTTGCGGATACCAATAGCCTTGACAACGGTAGTCTGAACGACGGAGAACGGCTTTGTGTACTGCGGAGAATCCAGACCCGGCGTGGTGCCGTCGGTGGTGTAGCGAACCTCGTCGTCCTCCTGCTCGGGCATGATGATGACCTGGGAGCGGTCGGTGAACGGCGTGGTACCCGTGATCGTCGGAGCAGCGGGCTTGTTGATGTCGGCCTTGGTGAAGGTTACCTCGGCGATCTCGCTCGGAGCGCCATTGCGCACATACATAGCCTTAACGGTCGTCGTCTCAGTGATGTTGAACGGACCTGTGTATTCGATAGACTCCGGCGTGGGGTTGGTGCCGTCAAGCGTGTAGAAGATCTGGTCGGTCAAACCCTCGGAAGTGATGGTCACCGAGGTGAAATCCAGGAACGGATTGTCGCCGTCGATGTTCGGGGCCTTCATCGTATAGCTGCGCTTCGTGATGGTCTTTGCGGTCACTGTGCTGCTCACACCGTCCTTGACGGCGACGGCCTGCACGCGGGTCGTCTCGGTAATGGTGAACGGACCCGTATATTTGGGAGAAGCGTCCGTCGGGATACTCCAGTCGGTCGTATAGTAGATGTCAGCACCCTCCTCGGCCGTGATGCTCACGGTCGTCTGGTCGTCGAAGAAATCCTCTGAGTCGATGGTCGGCGGAGTGACGCTCACGCCACCAGCACCAGTGGTATAGACCTCGAGGGTCTTCATGCGGCATTCGGTCTGAATGGTAAGTGTGACGCTGGGATGGGCCGCTTCGGTCTGCGACTGCCAGTTCCAGTTGTTCTTGAAACCACCGATAAAATCCTGTCCAGGAACATCGGTGTAGGTGAAAGGCTCGGGGTCTCCCCACTGAATACCCGTGAACATCATAGGGATATACACGATGTCAGAGCCCGTAATCGTGATGGTTGTACCGGGCTCAAACTCCCAACATGTTGCGACGGCACCATCGGGGGTTATTGACTCCCAGGTACCCTTAGAGCGCGTGAGCGTAATGCCACCTTTGGTCAGCACATTGGTCTCACTCGCGTCGGTGGTAGCAGCAAAGGAAACCTTTGAGTACTCATCGTTCTTGTTGTAGTCATACTTCTCTGCCCATATCGCCGAACAGACGAATGTAAGCAGGAGCATCCACATGAAGCGTAGCTTTTTGTTCATAATAGTTGTTGTTACTTGGTTACAGACTTAGGCTTCTCGTCCTGATTGCTGGAACGGTCGGCCCGGCCCTTATTTAATAATGTATAGGTCACTATCTTGAGGTAGGTCACACGGACTGAACTTTTTCGGGGGCTGGCGGAGGCGCGATGCTGATTCATCGCGCCTCGGTTCGCCACCCATTCAAGTAGTCTTCTAATTCATTCGTCTGTGTTTCCTATAATATTTCTCTTCGATTTTCTGTTGCAAATGTACGATATAATTTTGAATCGGGCCTCCAGAAAAAGGTCTGCTGTTGCTCTAATTCCCGAAAATAGACCCTAAAACATGCGAAAATGCCCATTTCATCGCGTTTGCCCCTTGTTTCTATTGCCACAATACGAACAACCACCATCACCACGGAGCGCACAGCGACAAATGACTCGAACGTCGAAACATAGAACTACCGACAGCAGAAATCACCCCTCCAGACCACCTCACCCGCACTCTTTAGCACATGGTAAGCTCGCAAAGACACACGATAATCCATACTGCTGCACAAAGAAAGCAAATGAAAAACTTGCCTGTTCGCAATTTAAATCCTATATTTGCAGCAGAAAGAGAAAGGACATGAGAACTCGTCATGATTATATCACACTCCTACGCCAGTATGCCAAGGCCAAGGCCGAGGTATACGGTATCATGAAAATTGGCATCTTCGGATCTGTGGCACGCAACGAACAGACTGAGGATAGCGATGTGGATATTTGTGTAGAAATATCAAAGCCAGACCTTTTCACGATGGTCCACATTAAGGATGAACTACAAGAGTTGTTTGAACGGCCAGTGGACATCGTGAGACTTAGAAGCAACATGAACCCCATACTCTTCCAACAAATCCAAAGAGACGGAATCTATGTATGACATCGAATACTTTGTCATAACCCAAATAGTATTTCAAACATACAACTCGCAATAAAAACGCGGGACGTTTTTCAGAGAAACAACTGAAGAACGCCCCGCACTTGTTTTCATGAGGTTTTAGCGTACCACTAGCTTGGAGGTCTCAGATCCCACACGGACGAGGTACATGCCCGCGGGGAGGGCGACGCGGGTCGTTCCGGCAGGACAAAGGCGGGTAAGGACCGTCTGACCCGACAGGGTGAGGACGGTGGCCTCGGCCTCACAGGGAGCGGTGAGGACAACACCACCTGCTACGGGCAAGACCGAGACCTCTGATCCGAGGACCGGACGGACGCAGGTGATCGGACCACGAACCACCATCAGGTCGGAGGGTGCGGAGGCGACAATGTCCTTCAGGTCGCCATGGCGGTAGCGGAGACCCGTCACGCGGTAGGCCACCTCGT
>OHKX01000576.1_pt1 | contig 17433 bp, 15 predicted proteins | sample 1568921 | NCBI WGS metagenome assembly OHKX01 (sample SAMEA3879564, study PRJEB24766) | human gut metagenome | biome: human-associated habitat; feature: feces | place: USA | collected 1985/1987
GGGGAGGTGGCATTGCGAAGCAATGACGGAGAGGTTGTACAAAGGAGCCGTGTATCATAAGCACGCTGCTTAACCGTGCCGCCCCCGGAACAGCTTTGCCGGGGACAGTCTCCGCTCCGGGCTCACCCAGCGGCCTTTGGGCGGCACCGGGTCAAAGCCCCACCGGCCAAGGGGGTTGCACCGGGCGATGCGCCAGGCGGTGAGCAGCAAGCCCTTGATGCAGCCATGGGTCTGGATGGCTTCTATGCCATACTGGCTGCAGGTGGGGGTAAAGCGGCAGTTGCGGCCCAGCCCCGGGCTGATAAAGCGCTGGTAGAACCGGATGGGCGCACAGAGCGCGTTCCGGCAGACGCGGGAGACGGGATTCACTGTTTTGCGGCCCGGTCTGCGGGCGGGACCGTGGCAGGGGGCTTTGCGCCCGGCTGCTTTGCCTTGTCGGGCAGGCCGGCCTGGGCAAAGAGCTTGGCCACCACTTCGCTGAGCTGCCAGCTCTTCAGGCGGGGGGTCATGCCCCGGGCCACGAACACCAGATCATAGCCGCCGATGTTCTGATCCAGATGCTCATCAATGGCAGCCTTCATCACGCGGCGGGCGCGGTTACGTTGGACGGCATGGCCGATCTTTTTGGTGGCTGTCAGGCCCACGCGGGTCTTTTTGCCGCGGGTCTTGAGCACATACAGCACCAGCGCCGGGTTCACATAGGACTTGCCGCGGGCATACACGCGGCCAAACTCGCTGTTGCGGCGGATGGGACGATAGCGCACTGCTCCGTCGCCTCCTTTTCGGTTAAAAAATCGCAGAACTTCCCTAAAGGCAAAGTTCAAAATTCAGTATAGCAAAAAAACGCCGACATGAAAAGGCTGTCCGGGCGTTTTTTGTGCCAAATCTTTTGCCAAATTTTTAGTCATTCCGCGCGCAGAACGTCCAAAATAAGAAAAAGACCGCCAATTCAGGATCAGCAGTCTTTTGTGCGCATGTTCAATTCTGCGCCGGATCCCTGGCAAAGCGGGATCAGACGGTCAGGCTCTTGCGGCCCTTAGCACGGCGAGCATTGATGACCTTGCGGCCGTTCTTGGTGCTCATGCGGGTCAGAAAGCCATGAACTTCCTTGCGATGACGCTTCTTGGGCTGAAAAGTTCTCTTCATGGTTGTATCCTCCGTAAAAACTCGTCCCCGGTAATGGGGTATTTCTGGTCCCAAATTGGGGACAGGCTTGCAATTCAACAGTATATCGCACACTATCCCCTTCTGTCAAGCGTTTTTTTTACTTTCCAGCAAACTTTTTTCAAATTTCTTTGTGAAAAAGCTTTCAACTTTTTCACCGGTTCTCCGTGGAAAACTTTTCTTCCACCATATCTTGTGGCCAAAAACCGCCTTGGACACAAGAGCCGCGAGGGCACGATGGAGCGTCTTTTCTTATGTATTATAAATTACATTATAGAATATAGACGCAGGGAGATTTTTGTGGTATACTAACGGGGTATCAGCAGCATTGTTGAAAACTTCGACCAATTCAATGGAGTGGATGTTTTATGGATTCTTTCAAGGACGTTTTAGAGGCCGCCCAGGCATACTGCAAAACGCAGATGGCCGAGCCGACCTATAATCTCTACATCGACGGACTTGAGCCCATCAGCTTTGAGGACTCGAGCCATATCACCTTGTCGGTGCGCAACGATTTTATCTGCAAGATCGTCACTGACCGCTACCTCGGCCTGCTGAAAGAGGCCTTTAAGACCGTGCTGGGCTTTGACGTGGACATCCCGCCCCATGAGGTGGTGCTGGCCCAGCAGTACGAGGCAAACCCCGCCTCGCCCCAGGGCAATTACGAGTTCACCTTCGAGAACTTCATCAAGGGTCCCTCCAACCAGTTTGCGTTTGCTGCGGCGCAGGCGGTTGCGGCCAACCCCTCCGGAGCCTATAACCCGCTGTTCATCTACGGCGGCTCCGGTCTGGGCAAGACCCATCTGCTCACGGCCATCCAGACCGAGATCAAGCGCACCCACCCCGATTTCGTTATCATGTACGTTACCTGCGAGCAGTTCACCAACGAGCTGATCGCCGCTATCCGCGCCGGCAGCACCGAGGACTTCCGGATGAAGTACCGCGTGGCCGACCTGCTGCTGGTGGACGATATCCAGTTCATCGCCGGCAAGGAGTCCACCCAGGAGGAGTTTTTCCACACCTTCAACTCCCTGCACGATGCCCACAAGCAGATCGTGATCGCCTCTGATCGCCCGGCCAAGGAGATCAAGAGCCTGGAAGAGCGCCTGCGCACCCGCTTTGAGTGGGGCCTGACCGCCGATGTCCAGCCGCCTGATTTCGAGACCCGCGTGGCCATCGTCAAGCGCAAGGCCGAGCTGCTCCACCTGGATCTGCCCGAGGATGTGGCGGAATTCATCGCCAACCACCTGAAAAACAACATCCGCCAGCTGGAGGGCGCAGTGAAAAAGCTGAACGCCTACTACATGCTGGAGGGCATCCAGCCTGTCATCAGCGTGGCACAGAATGCCATCAAGGACATCCTCAACGAGACCCAGCCCGTGCCCGTGACCATCGAGAAGATCGTGGGCGAGGTCTCCCGCACCTTCAACGTCTCCCCTGCCGACATCCGGGGCACCAAGCGGAACGCCAACGTTGCATCCGCCCGCCGCGTGGCGATCTATATCCTGCGCGAAGTCACCGGCATGAGCATGGAGGAGATTGGCCGGGAGTTCTCGGGCCGTGACCACTCCACCATCGTCTACTCCCTCAAGACCATGGAGCGGGACATGAAGAACGACCAGCACCTGCGCGAAACCGTCAGCGACATCATCAAGAACGTCAAGGCCTGACGGGAAAACAGGGGCAAAAGTCATACTCTCACAGGGGATAAAACCCCAAATATGGGGAGAAATGCAGGGGAATCCGGGAAAACAGAACAAGATATTGTGTTCAGGCGACAAAGTTCTCCACTCTTTCCACTGAGTTTTCAACATTCAACTTCCGTTTTGCACACCCGCCGTGGAAAGAAAAGCAGCTCCAGCCCTTTCCACAAGCCTTTCACACTGCATTCACAATCCGGTGGAAAACCACGGAGCCGCACCATTCCACACATTTTCCGACTTTTCCACATCTTCCCCAGCCCCTACTACGAATACTACAACAAGTTCAATATAGATTTGGAGGTTTTGTCTCTGTTCTATGGGAGAAAGAACCTCAAAACTTGAATCCAAAATAAGGAGAGACGCGCAATTGAACATCATCTGCGATAAGACCCTGCTGAGTGCAGCCATTGACGGCGTTTCCAAAGCTGTTACCCTGCGCTCCACCATCCCGGTACTGGAGGGTATCCTGCTGAAAGCCGAAGGCTTCCAGCTCACCCTGACCGGCTACGACCTGGAAATGGGCATTGTGACCACCATTGATGCCAATGTCAAGGAGCCCGGCGAGGTAGTGCTGAACGCCAAGCTGCTCAGCAGCATGGTCAGCCGGATGCCTTCCGGCCAGATCAACATCCAATCTGCCGAAAACGGAAAAACCACCATCCAGAGCGGTGTGGCACAGTTCGAGATCCAGTCCATGAACCCCACTGATTTCCCCGAGCTGCCCAACACCGGTGCCGAGGAGACCCTGAACATCAAGACCGGCGTGCTCCGTGATATGATCGAGCGCACCCTGTACGCCGTCAGTCAGGATGAGAAAAAACCTGCGCATACCGGTGAATTATTTGAGATCTCGCCGGATAAGCTGACCGTTGTTGCGCTGGACGGCTACCGTCTGGCCATTGTGGAACGGCCGGTGGAAGCCATAAAGGAAATCCGCATCATCGTGCCCAGCAAGACCATGAACGAGGTCTCCCACCTGCTGGCCAACGACGACGAGGAGACCGTGCACATCTCTGCCAACCGCCGCTACGTGGTGTTCACCACGGCCGGTTACACCATCATGAGCCGCCTGATCGAGGGCGAATTCCTCAACTACCACAACGTGATCCCCAATGGCAGCCGCACCAGCGTGGTTCTGGACACCAAGGAGTTCATCGAGACCATCGAGCGCGCCTCCCTGATCATTACAGAGCGTTTAAAAAATCCCCTCCGCATCAGTTTTACAGAGGGTAAAGTGGTGGTCCGCTGCCAGACCAATCTGGGCCGCGTGGTGGATGAATTCAACGCGCAGTGCGAGGGCGATGAGGTGGAGATCGGTTTCAACAACCGCTATCTGCTGGATGCCCTGCGCAACGCCCGCACCGAGCAGGTTAAGCTGGAGATCAGCGGCCCGCTGAGCCCGGTCAAGGTCCTGCCTACCGAGGGCAGCGACTTTTTGTATCTGGTCCTGCCTGTCCGCTTCAAGAATGATTGAGAGGCATAAAAATGCAAAAAATTCTCATCCATACGGAATTTATCAAGTTGGATGCCCTGCTGAAATATGCAGGACTGTGTGAGACCGGCGGCGAAGCCAAGGAGCTGGTGCAGGGCGGTGCTGTCAAGGTGAACGGTGAGGTCTGCACCATGCGGGGCAAAAAGTGCCGTGCCGGGGATGTCGTCGAGTTGGACGGCCAGACCGTGGAAGTGGGACAGGGCCAGTAAACCATGCGCCTGCTTTCCTTAGAAGTAACGAATTACCGCAATATCGCATCGGCAAGCCTGACCCCGGGCCGGGAGTTGACCGTGATCTGCGGCAACAACGGCCAGGGCAAGACCAACCTGCTGGAGGCCATCTGGCTGCTGACCGGCGGCAAGAGCTTCCGGGGCGGCAAGGATGCAGAGCTGGTGCGGCGGGGCGAACCCTTTGCCGTGCTGGAAGCCTCCACGCTCCGGGCACAGCAGGAGGAACAGGAGCCTGACGAGCCGAACCGTGTCCGGCTGACGGTGGGCACCCCGGATTCCCAGCGGCCCGGGCGGTACGCCTCGGTGAACGGGGCAGCCCCCAGGCGGGCAGCAGGGCTTGCCGGCAGTTTTCCGGCTGTCGTGTTCGACCCCGGCCACCTGAGTCTGGTCAAGGGAGCGCCAGAGGGGCGGCGCAAATTTCTGGATGCCGCCCTCTGCCAGCTCTACCCCGGCTACCTGACCGTGTATCGCCGCTATCTGCGGGCTTTGCAGCAGAAAAATGCTCTGCTGCGCCGCGCTCCTGCCGGGCAGGAACGTCCCTACGCTGAAAAAATGGCTCTGCTTGAGGTACTGAACACCGAGCTTGCCGCGCAGGGGGAAGCCATCCAGCAGCGGCGGCGGGCCTATCTGGAACGGCTGGCCCCGCTGGCCTGCGCCAATTACGAGGAGCTTTCCCATGGGGCGGAGCGGATGGAGCTGCGGTATGCCGCCCAGTTTGAGCCGGGGGGGCTGGCGGCCCTGCTCAAAGCCCGCCAGAACGAGGAAGTACGGGCCGGGCAGAGCCTGTGCGGCCCCCACCGGGAAGATCTGGAGCTGCTGCTGGACGGCCAGCCCGCCAGAGTGTTTGCCAGCCAGGGGCAGCAGCGCAGTGTAGTGCTCAGCCTGAAAATGGCCGAAGCCGCCGCCGCTGCTGCCATCACCGGGGAGCACCCCGTCCTCTTGCTGGACGACGTGCTCAGTGAGCTGGATGATGGCCGCAAGCAGTATCTGCTGACCCGGATGCGGGAAAAACAGACCTTTGTCACCAGCTGTGACGATACGGCCTTCCTGAAAACGGATGGCGAGGTCTACCGCATGAACGGCGGTGTCCTGAGTAAAATCTGAAATGGAGAAATGTTGCATCGTTGCATTGCATGGAATGCGGAAAATGCGACAGAATATGCAGTTTACATCTGCGGGAGAATATACGCAATGTATATCCATCTGGGCCGGGACTATGTCCTGAATGACCGTGATATCATCGGCATCTTCAATCTGGAGACCACCACCGTCTCCCCCCGGGGGCGGGAATTTCTCAACTATGCCCAGAAGAATGGGGCCGTGGTCAGCCTTTCGGATGACCTGCCCCAGTGTTATGTTCTGGCCGATGCCCCTGTGGACACCGTTTATCTTTCGGAGCTGTCCAGCGCGGCCATGAAGCGGCGCACCGAAATGTCGTTCTGAAAAAATCAACAACGATCCAATCGATTGAAAAAATATCAAGTAAAGGGAGAAAGGATATGGCAGAGGAAATCATCACCAGCACCAATGTGGAAACCGCGACCGACCATGAGTATAATGCCAGCGAGATCCAGGTCCTGAAGGGTCTGGAGGCCGTGCGCAAGCGTCCCGGCATGTATATCGGCTCCACCGGTGAGCGGGGCCTGCATCATCTGGTCTACGAAATCGTTGACAACGCCATTGATGAAGCGCTGGCAGGCTACTGCAACCACATTGAGGTCAAGATCTTAAAGGATAACATCATTCAGGTCACCGACAACGGCCGCGGCATCCCCGTGGATATCCAGGCCGATACCGGTCTGCCCGCCGTCACCGTCGTCTATACCATCCTGCACGCAGGCGGTAAGTTCGGCGGCGAGAACTCCGGCTACAAGGTGGCCGGTGGTCTGCACGGTGTCGGCGCGTCCGTGGTCAACGCCTGCTCTGAGTGGCTGACGGTCAATGTTCGCCGCGACGGCCATGAATACGAGCAGACCTTCCGCCGCGGCGACCCGGACGGCCCCCTGAAGTGCCTGGGCACGGTGGCCGAGGGGGTCACCGGCACCCGCGTTACCTTCAAGCCCGACCCTGAGATGTTCAAGGACACCACCGTCTATAACTTCGAGACGCTGGAAAAGCGTTTGCGCGAGGAGAGCTTCCTGAACGCCGGTGTCAAGATCACCCTGACCGATGAGCGGGAGCTCTACACCCCCGTTCTGGAGGATGGCCAGGAGGGCGACCCCTGCTACCGCACCGAGGTCATGTGCTATGAGGGCGGCATCAAGAGCTTTGTCACCTATCTGGGCGAAAAGCGCAATCTGGAGGTGCTCCACCCCAATGTCATCTACCTCAAGGGCCAGACCGAGCGGGGCATGGCCGAGATCGCGCTGCAGTATAATTCCAGCTATAACGAGCTGCTGCTGAGCTTTGCCAACAACGTCAACACCCCGGACGGCGGCACCCATGAAGAGGGCTTCCGCACCAGCCTGACCCGTGTGTTCAATGATTACGGCCGCAGCCACGGCCTGCTGAAGGATAAGGACGAGAACCTTTCCGGCTCCGATGTCCGCGAGGGCCTCATCTGCGTCATTTCCGTCAAGCTGCAGGAGGCAGAGTTCGAGGGCCAGACCAAGGCAAAGCTGGGAAATACTGAGATCCGCACCCTTGTTTCCAACATGGTGTACACCAAGCTGATGGAGTTCTTTGAGGAGAACCCCGGCGTGGCAAAGGCCATTTTTGAAAAGGCCACCCAGGCAGCCCGCGCCCGCGCCGCCGCCAAAAAGGCCCGGGAGCTGGTGCGCCGCAAGAGCGCGCTGGAGACCAGCCGGATGCCCGGCAAGCTGGCCGACTGCCGTGAAAAAGACCCCACCCGCACCGAGATCTTCATCGTCGAGGGTGACTCTGCAGGCGGCTCTGCCAAGATGGGCCGTGACTCCGCCATTCAGGCCATCCTTCCCCTGTGGGGCAAGATGCTGAACGTGGAAAAAGCCCGTGCGGATCGCATCTACGGCAACGATAAGCTGATGCCCGTGGTGCTGGCTCTGGGCTGCGGCATCGGCGAGGAATTCGATATCTCCAAGCTGCGGTATGATAAAGTGTTCATCATGGCCGATGCCGATGTCGATGGTTCTCACATCTGCACCCTGATGCTGACCTTCTTCTTCCGCTATATGCGCCCCCTCATCGAGCAGGGCCATGTCTATGTCGCCCAGCCGCCCCTGTTCAAGGTGCAGAAGGGCAACACCATCAAGTACGCCTACAACGATGCTGAAATGGCCATCCTCTCGCAGGAGATGCCCGGCGCAAAGGTCAACCGCTATAAGGGCCTTGGTGAGATGAACCCCGAACAGCTGTGGGAGACCACCATGAACCCCGATAACCGCGTCATCGTTCAGATCACCATTGAGGATGCCGAGAAGGCCGATGAAGCCTTTACCATCCTGATGGGTGACCAGGTGGAGCCCCGCCGCCGCTTTATCGAGACCAACGCCCAGTACGCGAAGCTGGATGTGTAATTGGAGGAAACAATGGAAGAAGATTATGTGATGATACCGGGCAGCGGTACCAAAAAGATCATCCGCGATGTCAAGAAGGAGATCGAGACCGCGTTCCTGGACTACTCCATGTCAGTCATCGTGTCCCGCGCCCTGCCCGATGTGCGGGACGGCCTGAAGCCCGTCCACCGCCGCATCCTGTACACCATGCACGAGCGCGGCAACGACCCCAGCCATGCATACCGCAAATCCGCCGACACCGTTGGTGCGGTGCTGGGCTCCTACCACCCCCACGGCGACGCATCCGTTTACGATGCCATGGTCCGTCTGGCACAGGATTTCTCCCTGCGCTACCCGCTGGTGGATGGTCAGGGTAACTTTGGTTCTGTGGACGGCGACCCCCCGGCTGCTTACCGTTACACCGAGGCCCGCATGAGCCGCATGGCCGTGGAGATGCTGACCGATATCGACAAGGATACCATCGACTGGGACCCCAACTTTGATGAGACCAAGAAGGAGCCCAGCGTTCTGCCCTGCCGTTTCCCGAACCTGCTGGTCAACGGCAGTCAGGGCATTGCCGTTGGTATGGCCACCAACATTCCGCCCCACAACCTGAGTGAGGTCATTGACGGCTGTGTGGCCTATATCGAGGATCCGGACATCGACCTGCCCGGCCTGATGGAGCACATCAAGGGCCCCGATTTCCCCACCGCCGGCATCATCATGGGCCGCAGCGGCATCCGTGCTGCCTATGCCACCGGCCGCGGCAAGATCACCCTGCGCGGCCGCGCCACCATTGAGGAAAAGAAGAATGGCCGCGCCCAGATCATCGTGACCGAGATCCCCTACATGGTCAACAAGGCACGCCTCATTGAGAACATTGCCGACCTGGTCAAGGAAAAGCGGATCGAGGGCATCAGTGACCTGAACGATGAGACCAACCGCAAGGGAATGCGCATCGTCATTGACGTGCGCAAGGATGCCAACCCCCAGGTCGTCCTGAATCAGCTGTACCAGTACACCCAGCTGCAGGATACCGTGGGTGTCATCATGCTGGCCATCGACCACAAGGTGCCCAAGGTGATGACCCTGAAGCAGATGATCCAGAAGTATGTCGAGTTCCAGGATGAGGTGGTGCGCCGCCGCACCCAGTATGACCTGAAAAAGGCCCGGGAACGCGCCCATATTCTGGAAGGCCTGAAGAAGGCCACCGACATTGTGGATGAGCTGATCGCCACCATCCGTGCCTGCAAGGGCGGCATGAGCGAGGCCAAGGCTGCCATCATGGAGCAGTTCGGCTTTGATGACCCGCAGGCAGATGCCATCGTCAAGCTGCAGCTGGGCCGTCTGGCTGGTCTGGAGATCCTGAAGATCGAGGAAGAGCTGGGCTCCCTGAACGCCAAGATCCGGAATTGGGAAGAGATCCTGGCCGATGATGCCCGCGTGCTCGAGATCGTCAAGAGCGAGCTGCTGGAGATGAAGCGCCGCTTTGGCGATGACCGCCGCACCGAGATCGAGACCGTGACCGGCGAGGTGGATATCGAGGATCTGATCGCCGAGGAGCAGTGCGTTTATACCCTGACCGAGGCCGGTTATATCAAGCGCCAGCTCAAGGCCACTTATCAGGCCCAGAAGCGCGGCGGCCGCGGCATTTCCGGTATGACCCGCAAGGAAGAGGACATCGTGCAGGAGATGTTTGTGGGCTCCACCCATGATTATGTCCTGTTCGTTACCGATAAGGGCCGCCTGTTCCGCATCAAGGGCTACACCATCGCCGAGGGCAGCCGCACCAGCAAGGGCACCAACATCGTGAACCTGCTGCAGCTGGCCGAGGGCGAAAAGGTCACCAACATGCTCTGCCAGAGTAAGGATACGGCCAATGAGGGCGGTTTCGTGACCATGGTTACGAAACAGGGCCTCATCAAGCGCACCCCGCTGGAGCAGTATGCAAACATCCGCAAGAGCGGCCTGATCGGCATTGCCCTGAACGAGGGGGATGCGCTGGCCTGGACAAGACTGACCTCCGGCCACGATATGCTCATCGTTGCCACCCGCAACGGTCAGGCCATCCGCTTCAATGAGGAGGATGCCCGTCCCATGGGCCGCAGCGGCCACGGCGTGCGCGCCATCAAGCTGGCCGAGGGCGACGAGGTCGTGGGTGTCTGCATCTGCCGTGAGAACGCCACCATCCTGACTGTGACCGAGAACGGCAAGGGCCGCCGGTCCGACATCGACACCTACCGCATCACCGCCCGCGGCGGCAAGGGCATCCGCAACTACGATGCCTCCAAGGACAAGGTCGCCGCGGTCAAGATCGTGGACGATGTGGATGACGTGCTGCTGAGCAGCCAGGAGGGCATCATCATCCGCCTGCACGCCAATGAGATCCCGGTGCAGAGCCGTTACGGCTCCGGTGTCCGTGTCATGCGTCTGGGCGAGAATGATAAGGTCATGGTTCTGGCCCGTACCGACCACGACGATGAAGCCCAGACCGAGACGGTAGAGGCTGAGGAGGGCGATGAGCCCACCGCAGAGCAGCTGGCCGCCATGGAAGCTGCCGATGAGGCCTCCGCCTCCGAGGCACCGGCTGAGGAGTGAGCCTCTCCTGCCAGAGAAAATGGAAAAGTTAGCCTAGACTTCTATCAGAAAATATGATAGACTAGCGAAACGATCACAAAATCCCATGGGGGAGTAGCAGGCGCTGTTTGCAGACGGCGCAGCAAGTCAACACAATGACAGCACTGCTGTCTGGCTTGCTTTCATTTGCGAGACTCATGTGTTATGGTGCGGAGTACCACGCCCAACACATGGAGTTCATTTGTAAAAAAATGACCCGAGACCGGACGTGCACGCGCGCCGATCTCGGGTTTTGTTTTTGCCGCACCGTAATTTTGGTCAGATTCAGGAGGCATTCAGTTATGGAATGGAGTTTTTTGTTTTTTCTCAACAGCGCACTGCTGGGCGTGGGTCTTGCTATGGATGCGTTTTCGGTCTCAATGGCAAACGGTCTGCATGATCCCGGCATGTCCCGAAAGAGGATGTGCATCATTGCGGGCACCTTTGGCGTGTTTCAGGCCGTGATGCCCATGACAGGCTGGGTCTGCGTCCATACCATCGTGGAGATGTTCTCCTCCTTTGAAACATTCATTCCCTGGATCGCCCTTGCCCTGCTGGGCTATATCGGCGGCAAGATGCTGATCGATGGCATCCGGGGCGAGGAAACCGAGGAAGCCGCCGCGCTGAGTGCCGGTGCCCTCTTTATGCAGGGCGTGGCCACCAGCATTGATGCCCTCTCGGTCGGCTTTACCATTGCGGAGTATGGCTGGCTGATGGCGCTGACGGCTTCCGGCATCATTGCCGTCGTCACCTTCTTCCTCTGCATGGCGGGCCTGCGCATCGGCAAAGAGTTCGGCACAAAGCTCTCCGGCAAGGCCTCTGTGCTGGGCGGTGTCATCCTCATCGGCATTGGGCTGGAGATCTTCGTCTCCGGCGTGTTCTTCTGAAAAAGGGGCAAAGAAAACCGGCACAGCGTCAGGCAGGCGCTGTGCCGGTTTTGTTCCCCGTGGAACATTTTTAAGGGTGCATTATTTTTCCGGCTCAAAGTAGTCGGCATATTCCTCGGTGAGCTTAGAGCCCAGCCGCCGGATGCCGCCGTAGAGGTGGCGCTCCACCAGCGGCTCAAAGGCGGCAAGATCACACCGCTCAATAGCGGTAATGATGTTCTGGTGGTCGGCGATCACCTCGTCCAGCCCGCCGCTGGTCATGGTGTCCAGCATCCGGAAGCGGCTGTAATCGGCGTGGGCGTTCTGTAAGGTGCGCCACAGATACATTTTTCCCATGGCGGCAAACCATGTTTCGTGGAGCAGGCGGTCTGCCTCATAGAGCTTGTTGTAGTCGATCTCCTCGGCACGGGCCAGCGCGGCATAGGCATCGGTCCGCCGCCGGATGAGCGCCCGCTGCTCCGGTGTGCATCTGGGCGAGAAGTCCCGCAGGACGCGGGCTTCCACAGCGGTGCGCTCGTAAATGAGCTCATCCACGATCTCCCGGTTCAGCCGGGTCACAGTGGTACCCTTGTAGGGCACGATCTTCACCAGCCCGTTCTCCTGCAGCCGCTGCAGAACCACTCGGATCATGGAACGCGGTGCCCCAAAGCGTGCGCAGAGGGGGTTTTCGCTCAGCGAACTGCCCGGCCGCAGGGTCAGGTCAATGATCTCCCGCTCCAGTACCGCGTAAATTTCAGCGTCGGTCTTATATTGCTGTTCCATATCACTCACCTAGTTGAAATGATTATTCCTTTAGCGGGCTCGCCCTCTCAGTCATCGCTACGCGATGCCAGCTCCCCCAAAGTGGGAGCCCTTGGCAGTTTTTGTGAGCTTCATCTTTCTGCCAAGGCCTCTCCCTTCGGGAGAGGTGGCATTGCGACAGCAATGACGGAGAGGGTGAGCTTGTTAATATGTGTGCCCGCACACCTCGTGGATCTTCTCCCGCAGAGCCACAAAATCCGCAAAGGCGGCGGGTTTGTTCTGCGCCTGCCGGAGCAGGGCAGCGGGGTGGAAGGTGCCCATGAACCATACGCCGTTCTTTTGCACAAAGGTGCCGTGCTCCTTGGTCACGGAGAAATCGGTGCGGATCATCCGCTGGGAGGCGATGCGGCCCAGGCAGACCACGATCTTTGGCTGCAGCAGCTTGAACTGTTCCCGGAGCCATGGCATACAGGCCTCGCTCTCGGTGGGCAGCGGGTCGCGGTTCTGGGGCGGGCGGCACTTGACGATGTTGGCAATGTAGCAGTTTTTGCTCCGGTCCAGATCGATGGCAAACAGGTATTTGTCCAGCAGCTGGCCGCTGCGGCCCACAAAGGGCAGGCCCTGCTCGTCCTCGCTCTGGCCCGGGCCTTCGCCCACGAACAGCACCTCAGCAGTCTGGACACCCTGCCCGAACACCACATGGGTGCGGTCAGTGCACAGCTCACATCTGCGGCAGGCAAGGCACTCGGCCTTTAATGTATCCCAATCCATAGCAGTTTGATCTCCTTGCAGCTGAATGATAATTTATTCACAAATAAAAAATGTTTTTCTCCTAAAATAATAGCACAAAAAGCCAATTTTGTCTTGAACTTTTTGCCGGGTGTGCTAGAATAAAAGAGAAAGGCATCCTTGTGTCCAACAGGCACCCGGATGTGAATATTGGATAGTTAATTCGGAGGTAATCAACAATGGCTGATATGTTCGCACCGCTGGTAGCACAGCTGAAGGCAAACCCCAAGACGATCGTTTTTACCGAGGGCAATGACCCCCGCATCCTGGAGGCAGCCAGCAAGCTGCTGGCCGAGGGCGTTCTGAAGGTTGTCATGGTGGGCAACGAGGCTGAGTGCAAGGCTGCTGCTGCCGCAGGCAATTTTGATATTTCCGCTGCTGAGATCATTGACCCTGAGAACTACGCAGGTTTCGACGAGATGGTGAACACCATGGTCGAGCTGCGCAAGGGCAAGCAGACCGCTGAAGAGTGCACCGCAATGCTGAAGAAGTCCAACTACTTCGGCACCATGCTGGTCAAGATGGGCAAGGCTGACTGCCTGCTGGGCGGCGCTACTTACTCCACCGCCGATACCATCCGCCCCGCTCTGCAGCTGGTCAAGACCAAGAAGGGCGCACACCTGGTGAGCTCCTGCTTCATTCTGGACCGTGACTTTGGCGAAGAGGGCCTGAAGCGCATTGCCATGGGCGACTGCGCTGTCAACATTGATTACACCGATACCGTTGATAAGGCTACCGGCGAGGTCAAGATCGCTGCTTCCGCAAAGCTGGCTGAGGTGGCCGTTGAGACTGCCAAGACCGCAAAGCTGTTCGGCATCGATCCGAAGGTCGCAGTTCTGAGCTTCTCCACCAAGGGTTCCGGCAAGGGCGGCACCGTTGCTCTGAGCCATGACGCTACCATCAAGGCTCAGGAGATGGACCCCGAGCTGGCTGTGGACGGCGAGCTGCAGTTTGACGCTGCCGTTGCTCCCGAAGTTGCACAGGTCAAGTGCAAGGGCAGCAAGGTCGCTGGCCAGGCCAACACCTTCATCTTCCCCTGCATCGAGGCCGGCAACATCGGCTATAAGATCGCTCAGCGTCTGGGCGGCTACGCTGCCTACGGCCCCATTCTGCAGGGCCTGAACGCACCCATCAACGACCTGTCCCGTGGCTGCAACGCTGACGAGGTCTACAAGATGAGCCTGATCACTGCCTGCCAGTCTTAATTTGTGAATTAAGCGCTTTTGCCCCCTCTGGTTTTGCACCGGAGGGGGCTTTTGCTGTATAAGGGAACGTGCAGCTTCGTATTTCCTAAGCGATGTCGGTAAGGTTTAATACTTGCATTCTCTCCCGAAACATGCTATAATAATCAAGCACAAAATGTGCCATGCCGGACAGCGCCTGCTGCGTGGTTCGGCATACGGATGCGGGCCCTGTACGATGGGGCCGCTGTGAACCAGGTCAGGTGGGGAACCAAGCAGCCTTAAGCGGTGTGCCCCGTGCGTTTCAGTCAGCCTGCATCCGTATGCCGAGTTACGCAAGGCGGGGGTCAACCCCCGTCAGCGCTGCCCGGCTTTTTTGTTGAAAGGGGAGAAGCAGATGTATCGAGCCCTGTACCGCAAGTGGCGGCCCCAGCGGTTTGAGGACGTGGTGGCCCAGCGCGGCATCGTGACCGCACTGCGCAACCAGATCGCCACAGGCCGTGTGGGCCACGCTTATCTGTTTACCGGCGTGCGCGGCACCGGCAAGACCACCTGTGCCAAGATCTTTGCCAAGGCAGTCAACTGCCTGCATCCCCAGAACGGTGACCCCTGCGGTGAGTGCGAGATCTGCAGGGGAATCGACAACGGCAGCATTCTGGACGTGGTGGAGATGGACGCGGCCTCCAACAACGGCGTAGACGATATCCGTGATCTGCGTGATGAAACAGCCTACACCCCCAGCGCCTGTCATTATAAGGTATATATCATCGACGAGGTGCACATGCTCTCCACGGCAGCGTTCAACGCCCTGCTGAAAACGCTGGAGGAGCCGCCCGCCCACGTCATCTTTATTCTGGCGACCACGGAGATCCAGAAGGTTCCCGCCACCATCCTTTCCCGGTGCCAGCGGTACGATTTTACCCGCATCGGCCCCGAGGATATCGCCCAGCGTGTGGAGTACATTGCCGGGCAGGAGGGACTGGAGCTGTCCGGCGAGGGGGCGGAGCTCATCTCCCGCCTTGCCGATGGTGCCATGCGAGACGCGCTGTCCATTCTGGATACCTGTGCCGGTGTCACGGCAAAGATCGATGCGGACGTTGTCCGCCGGATGGCAGGTGTGACTGACCGGAGCTATCTGTTCCATATTTCAGATGCGCTGGAAGCGCAGGATGCCGCCGCGGCACTGGCACAGCTGGCTCAGCTGCGTCAGCAGTCGGTGGATGTGAAGCGGCTGACTGAGGAGCTCATTGCCCATTACCGTGCGCTGATGCTGGCGGCCCTGCCCGGCGGGCAGGCACTGCTCTCGGGTGTATCTCCGGAAGAGGAAAAGCTCTATCTGGAAAAAGGCCCCCGGATGGGGCAGCGGGAGGCGATCCGGGCCATCCGGGCTCTGGGCAACGCTCTGGAGCACATGACCCGTGGCAGCGACCAGCGGATAGAGCTGGAACTGGCCCTGTTCAGCCTTTCGGAGCCGCCCCAGCAGGTGGCGGTACAGGCTGTGCCCGTCGCCCGGCCTGCGGTCCCTGCACAGGAGGCCCCCAGACCGTTTGCGTCGGCACCGGTCAAACCTTTTGTATGTGCACCGGCGGCATCGGCTCCCGTGCAGGAACCCTCTGTGGAACCGGCACCGATGCAGCAGTCTGAGCCGGAACCGGCACCTCAGCCCGTGGAACCGCCCAAGGCAGAAGCAGCAGCTTCTGCGGAAGAAGAGCTGCCGCCCCTGCCGGAGGAACCGCCGGTGACTTCGGAGGCTCCGCCCCCCTGGGACGAGCCGGCCCTGGCTGCGCCGCCGCAGAGAGAAGCGCCTCCGGCTCCCGCGCAGGAAGTGCCTGCGGCCCAGCCTCAGCCGGAGCCCAAGCCGGAATATACGGCTGATCCGGCGCTGAACAAGCCCCGCAAGGTGGCGGCAGAGGGGATCAATCCCTTCCCGCAATGGGCAGAGGTCATCAAGCTCCTGCAGGAACAGGATCCCATGCTCTACACCTACCTGAAAAAGTCCAAGGGTTACTTTGATGGTACCCGGGTGCTTATCGATGGCGGAAAGACCTTCCGGGATTTTATCCGCGCCAACAAGGAAAGCCAGAAGCTCATCAAAAAGCTGATCGCGCAGGTGTCCGGTGTGGCGGTGCCCATCGGCCCCTATGAATCCAAGACGGTCAATCGCGCTTCGGCCAACGCCGAGGAATCCCTCCGCAAGCTGGAACAGCTGGGGCTGGAGGTGTCGATTGAGGATAATGAACGCAAAAAACGATAAAGAAAAGGAGAACCAACCATGAAAGCAAGAATGCCCGCAGGCTTCGGCCGCCCCGATATGAACTCCCTGATGCGTCAGGCCCAGAAGATGCAGGAAGATATGAAGGCCAAGCAGGCAGAGCTGGAAGCTGCTGAGTACACCGGCAGTGCATCCGGTGAGATGGTCACTGTGAAGATGAACGGCAAGCACGAGGTGCTGAGCATCACCATTAAGCCTGAGGCCGTGGACCCCGATGATATCGAGATGCTGGAAGACCTGGTGGCTGCTGCCGTCAATGCAACCGTCAAGCAAGTGGATGAGACTGCCGAGGCCGAAATGGGCAAACTGACCGGCGGCCTGAACATTCCCGGTCTTTGATCAAAGTGGAGGAGCACCATGGGTTATAATGCAGCCCCGCTGGAAAAGCTGATCGAAGAATTCAGCAAGTTCCCGGGCATTGGGCGGAAGGGTGCGACCCGGATGGCCTATCAGGTACTGAGCATGTCGGATCAGGATGCCGCCGCACTGGCGGGTGCGATCCAGAACGCCCACACCAAGCTCCACCGCTGCCGTGTCTGCCAGAATTATACCGAAGCCGAGCTCTGCCCCATCTGTGCCAGTGCCAAGCGGGACCGCTCTGTCATCTGTGTGGTGGAAACGCCCCGTGATGTGCAGGCGTTTGAGCGCACCCGAGAGTACCATGGAATGTACCATGTGCTCCACGGTCTCATCAGCCCCATGGATGGCATCGGTGCTGAACAGCTGACGGTCAAGGAACTGCTGGCCCGTCTGGGAGATGGTGAAGTGAAGGAAGTGATCATGGCCATGAATCCCACCGTTGAAGGTGAGGCAACGGCCATGTATCTGGCAAAGCTCATCAAGCCCCTGGGCATCAAAACCACCCGCCTTGCCTATGGCTTGCCG
>OHKX01000584.1_pt1 | contig 17301 bp, 15 predicted proteins | sample 1568921 | NCBI WGS metagenome assembly OHKX01 (sample SAMEA3879564, study PRJEB24766) | human gut metagenome | biome: human-associated habitat; feature: feces | place: USA | collected 1985/1987
TGCTTCTTCAGGTCAGCGATGTCGCCGTTGTTGGCGCGCAGACGGATCATGGTCTTGCCATCGTATGCTTCCTTGTCGAAGCCCATCTCCTTGGCAACCAGAGTGGTGTACTCCTGGCCCTGGGTGTTGTAGCAGACACCGGGCATGGTGTAGCAGTCGTTCTCGCACTTCAGGGGGTTGATCTTGTTGGTACGTGCATACCAGTTGGTCAGCTCCAGACCCTTGTAGAAGCACTGACGGAAGGCGGTGTTGGCGATAGCCTTGTTCCAGTTGTCGTCGGGGGTGCCGTCTTCATTGTTCTTCTGGTAGTTGAAGTGCATCTGGTAGCTGTACTTCTTGGGGCGCTTCTCGCACAGCTGAGCATTGTACTCGCTGTTGGGATCAGCCTGGATGGTGGTCAGGGTGCTCTCGCCCACATCCATCTCGTCCAGCTCACGGTTCTGGTACAGCTGGAAGGTAACGGTGCCGTCGCTGATCATGGTAACGGTGAAGCGGTCGAAGCGGGACACATCGTTTGCACCATAGTAGTTGGGGTTGGGGATGTAGCTCTTGGTGTTCTGGCTGATGAACTCCTCCACCACATAGGGACCATTGTACCACATGTTGGTGTAATCGCATGCACGGAAGCCCTCGATGCCCAGCTCGTTGATCAGATCCTCAGAGACGGGGTAGAAGCTGGTGTAGGCAGCAACGGTATCGAAGTAGGGGCAGGGATCCTTGCAGGTGAAGACCAGGGTGTAATCATCCGGAGCCTCAACGCCCACGCCTGCGTCCAGCATATCCTGGTAGGTCAGGTCGGCAGCAGCATCGCCCATATCGCTGGTCTTCTGATAGTAATCAGCAGCACCGGTCAGGGTCTCGTTGGGCATGGAGGTGTTGTTGGCCTGGTTCTTGGCTGCGTTCAGCACCCACTCCAGACCCACGAGGAAGTCCTTGCTGGTCAGGTGAGCCTTGACCTCGCCGTTCACATCCACCCAGTCCACATCGTCGCGGAGGTTGAAGGTCCAAACGGAAGAGTCCTCATTGTGGCTCCACTCCTTGGCCACGGAAGGCACAGCCTTGCCGTAGCAGTCAAAGCTCAGCAGGCCTTCCCACAGGTTGGTGGTGACATTCATGTCGGAAGCCATCTGGCTGTACAGCATGTTCCAGCTCTCCAGCTCACGGTTGGTGCTCTCCCAGGAGATGAACTCCTTCAGCGGGGTAGCGCCGGTGGTGTTGGGAGCGCTGGTAGCACCAGAGGAAGCGGCGGTGGAGCTGCTGCCAGAGTTGCCGCCGCAGGCGGCCAGAATGCCGGCGGCACCAACGACACCGGAAGCCTTCAGAAAGCTGCGGCGGCTGATTGCATGAGACTCGTAGTTGTTGTTCATTGTGTTTTCCTCCCTATAATAATTCCGTGCTTCAGTGCATGGTGCAGGGCGGGATGTCCTGCTGTTTTCCCACTATTCTGCGGAGGTTTTTTGAATCCTGTATTGCCAGGGAATACAAAAGAGCGCAGAAACAAACCCCTCTGTCTGCACCTGTGCTCCTCCCGCAAAACCTTAACACGTCATATATTGTACCATTGAAATAAAAAGATGTCAATGGAGCACACACAGCTTTTTCTTCAAAAAGCAAAGTCTGCCGCGCAAAAACGATGAAATATATTTGCTTTTACATGGTAAAGCGTGCAGGAAATTTAACAGACAATGCTGCGGACAAAACAACCGGAATTGTTCTTGTCAAAAAGACACCGTATTTTCTGCTTTATATTCTAAAAGAGCAGGCGCTCCACGCTTTGCGAAGAGCCCCTGCTTTTGGAAAACCGAATTATTAAAACAAGTCACCGGGCCAGAGCGTTCTGGATCTTTGCAAAATCCTCCAGCGTCAGGGCCTCAGGACGGATGCGGGCATCGAAACCGGCGGCTTCAATGGCAGCGGTCACGGCATCCTTGGGCATCCCCAGGCCGCTGGCAATGGCATTGGCGGCAGTCTTGCGCCGCTGGCCAAAGGCCGCGCGCACAAGGGCAAAGTAGCCCTCCTCGTCCTCCACCTGCACGGGGGCGGATCTCCATCCGCACCACAGCGCTGGTCACCTTGGGGGCCGGGTAAAAGCTGCCCGGGGCGGCGGTGAACATCATCCTAGAGGTCGCGTAATAGCTCACCGCACAGCTGATGGCGCTGGAGGCCCGGGTGCCCGGGGCGGCGGCCAGACGATCGGCTGCTTCCTTCTGCACCATCACAGTCAGGCTCTCGATGGGCAGGCGGTCACCCAGCAGTTTCATCACAATAGGGCTTGTAATATAGTAGGGCAGGTTGGCGCAGACCGCCACCGGCATCCCGGGGAACTCCTGCGCGATCAGGGCTTTCAGGTCTACCTTGAGCACATCCTGCAGCACCAGCTTGAAGTTGTCCACACCGGCCATGGTCTCGGCCAGCAGGGGCGGCAGGCGCTCATCCACTTCGATGGAGACCACCTTTGCCGCCCGCTTTGCCAGCTCCCGGGTCAGCACGCCGATGCCGGGGCCGATCTCAAGCACGCCGTAGCGCTTGTCCACGCCGCTGGCATCCACGATCTTGGGGGGCAGGCCGGGATTGACGATGAAGTTCTGGCCAAAGCCCTTGGAGAGGGCAAAATCATATTTTTCGCACAGGGCGCGCACATAAGACAGGTCGGTCAGTTCGGGCATGGCTCTATCCTTTCTTTTCCAAAATAACCCTCTCAGTCTCGCTTCGCTCGCCAGCTCCCCCAAAGGGGGAGCTTTTGACAAAACCGCAAACTTTGCATGAATTGCCAAGACCTCGCCCTTCGGGAGAGGTGGCAGCGCGTCAGCGCTGACGGAGAGGGTTGTTCTCTTATTCTTGACTACTGGATGCAGTGCTCTCCCCTGCTGCTTCACTTTCGGCGGGCGCGGTCTCTGCCGGAGTGCTCTCGGCAGATGCAGCCTCAGCGTCCCCTTCCGCTACGCTCTCGGCGGCGGCACTGTCGACAGCTTCACTGGAAGCCGCTTCGTTGACACCGCTCACGGTGGTGGTGCCGCTCATCTGCTGGGCAGTGCTCACGGCACGCTGGATCTGGGGATCGTTCTCCACAGTGTAATCATAGTATGCGGTCTGCTCATCCGCAGTCAGGGGGCGCTCCACATCCACGGTCAGGCCGGTGCCGTCAAAGCAGCTGCCGTCGCCGCAGACCAGCTTTGCCACGGTGACCACCACAGCACTGCCATCGGACAGGCGCTGGGGGCTGCTCTGGATGGTGCCCTTTCCCTGCGTGGTGGTGCCCACCAGACGGGCACCATTCAGGGTGCGCAGGCTGCTGGCAAAGAGCTCCGCAGCGCTGGCGGTGCTGCCGTTGACCAGGCAGACAACGGGCAGGCCGATCTGGGATTCACTGGTGCTGGTGCCCAGCAGGGTCTGGGTGCCGTTCTTGTCCTCAGCAAAGGCCAGCGTGCCCTCCGGGGCGATCAGGTCGATGCACTGGATGGCATCGTCCAGCAGGCCGCCGCCGTTGTCGCGCAGGTCAAACACCAGGCTGCCCGCGCCGTTGGCGCTCAGGCTGCGGATGGCGTAATCCAGCTCGCTGGGGGTGGTGGAATCAAACTGGCGGATCCGGATGTAGCCCACATTGCCCTGCACCATCTGGTAATCCACGGTGGTGGAGCTGTAGCCGGAGTGGGTCAGGTCAGCGGTATGCTCGGAGGCCTCACTGTCCAGCCAGGTCACATTGACGGTGGTGCCGCTCTCGCCGCGCAGGCGGGTCTGGATGGCATCCACGCTGCTCATGCTCTTGACATCGGTGCCGTCCACAGCGGTGATGTAGTTGCCGACCTGAATGCCTGCCTCCTTGGCGGGGGATTCATCGTAGACCTTGATGACCTTGGCATAGCCGGACTGATCCACAGCCAGCTCCACGCCGATGCCGATCAGGGTGCCGTTCTGGGTATTCATCAGCTCCGTATAGGCGGTGGCGCTGAAATAGCGGGCGTACTTGTCGCCGGTGCCCAGCAGGTAGCCAGCCGTCAGGCGGTCGTAGAGGGTGGTCTCGTCGATGGGATAGTAATCGTTGCTGCGGACATAGCGGTCCACCTCAGCGATCTTGTTGTACATGCTTTCCTTTTCCTTCACGCTGGAAACGGTGCTGTCAAACAGGCGCATCGCCACCAGCATGGTAATGGAAAAGGTAACGGTCATGGCCAGGATGACGATGCTGACCGCCATGCCGACCGATATCTTACGGTTCATCTTTTTCCCTCCTCTGTCAGACCAGCAGCATCATAACCACGCTGCCCAGCATGGAAAGTGCAAAGATCCCTGCCAGGATCAGACAGCCCACGCGCAGGATGCGCTTGCGTTTTTCTTCCTTCATAAGCCCTGACGGCCTCCTTTGATACAATGCAGATTATTTCATGGGGATATAACCACGGGGGTTGACGGCATTGGCCTTGGAGCCGCCCTTCCAGACCTCCAGATGGAGGTGGTTGCCGGTAGAGTTGCCCGTGCTGCCCACATAACCGATGATCTCACCCTGCTGGACATACTTGCCCGCCGAGGTGGCGACCGACCGCATGTGGCCGTACAGGGTGCTGTACTGGTTGCCATCGGACATTTTGCCGTGGTAGATGATGACATAGTTGCCGTAGCCACCGCTGGACCAGCCCGCCACCTGCACATAACCGCTGGCGGCTGCATAGATGGGCGTGCCGCCCGGGGCGGCAAAGTCGGTACCGGCGTGGAGCTTGTTGACCCCCGTAACGGGGTTCTTGCGCCAGCCGTACTCACTGGAAATGCGGCTATAGCTCTTGAGCGGGCAGATGAAGCCGGTAAAGCTCAGGGTGGGCTTGGAGGCAGCGGCCGCAGCGATCATCTTCTGGATCTGCTTCTTGACCGCCTCATAGTTCATCTCGTCCGATTCAATGGCGGCCTGCGCGTCCTTCTGGGCCTGCTGTGCCTCGGCAGCGCTCATCTGGGCGGCGGCCACGCTGGAGTTGAGCTCGTTCTGCTTGGCACGCATCTGGCTGTTCTGGGCATCCAGATCTGCCTTTTTGCTTTGCAGCTCGCTGCGCTGGGATTCCAGCGTCAGCTTATCGCTTTCCAGCGCTTCCTTGGCGTTCTTCATGTTGTCCAGGATCTCGGTGTCCTTGATGGAGATGTCCTGCATGACCTCGTTGAAGGTCAGCAGCTCATACAGGTCGTTCACCGCAGACAGCATGGCAACGCTGCCGCCGTCCCGCAGCTCCTGCATGGCAGCCATGTGCTGCTTGAAATCCCCCCACTGGTCGGCGATCTCCGCTTCTTTTTCGGTGATCTGCTGCTCCTTGGCGGCGATCTCCTGTTCCTTCAGGCCGATGCTATTCTGCACCTCGGCGATCTGGCCCTTCAGCACGCTGATCTGGCTCTGGACCACCGTGACCTTTTCCTTCAGCTCCGATTCCAGCGCCTTGGCGGCCTGCTCCTTCTTTTTTGCATTGGACAGTTCCTTTTTGTGCTGTACAATGGACTGGGAGAGCTTATCCAGCTTGTTCTGCAGGCTGGACATGCTGGTAGCCGCCGTGGCCGGGTAGACCGAAACGCTCAGCAGCAGGCAGGCCGCTGCCAGAAACAGGCTGGCGGCGCGCATGGCCCGGCTGTGCCCGGGGGCGGGTTTTGCATGGGTGGGGGTATACATGAGGTGCAGGCGGAAGCCCGCAGAGTGTTTTGCTTGTTTCACAGAGAAGGCTCCTTTCGCTTACACATTCAGATGCTTGCGGATGGAGAACATGCTGCCCAGCGCACCCACCAGCGCACCACCGGCCAGACTGTACGTCAGGATGGTGGGCCAGACGGCATCCACAGGCACCATGGCGGTGCCCATGAGCAGCTGCCACAACCCGCCCAGCGTGCTGGAGGCCTGCACGATGTAGGCATAGCCGAAGATACCGGCTACCGAGGTGATGGCACCGGAGATCAGGCCCATGGTCAGGCCCTCCACAAAAAAGGGCAGGGTGACAAGGTGGTTGGTCGCACCCACATACTTCATGATCTCGATCTCACGGCGGCGGGCAAAAACGCTCAGGCGGATGGTGCTGCCCACCGTGATGATGCTGACCGCCATCAACACCAGGATCACGATCTGGCCCACCTTGGTCACGGCCCGCTGGACCTCCACAAAGGTCTGGGTCATCTCAATGGGGGCGGTAACGCTGTACACGCCCGGGATGCTCTGGAAGTTCTGGCTCATGGCCTGCATCTGGCTCAGGTCTGCCAGAGAGACACGGTAGTTGGCCTTGAAGGGGTTATCATTCTCAAATTCGTCCAGCAGAACGGCGTAATCCGCCATGTACCCACGGTACTGGTTGAGCACGTCCTCCTTGGACATGTACTGCACCCGGCTCACGCCCGGGGTGGCAGTGATGCGCTCCCCTACCGACTGGATGGTGGCATCGTCGGCTTCTGGGTCCACATAGACCACCATTTCGTTCTGCTGGCCCAGATAGTTCACCATGCTGTTCACATTGACTTCCGCCAGCGTGGCAAAGGTGTTCAGGGTCATACAGACGCTCAGGGAGGCGATGCAGGCAATGGTCATGGCCCAGTGCTTGCCCAGGTTGCGCACGCCGCGCACCACAAGGAAACCGAACGTAGAAGGCTTCATCATACCAGCGACACCTCCATTTCCAGTTCCTTCGGGTCTACGGGCGGGTGAGGGATCATGGAACCCGTGGGCACATCCGAGATGATGTGTCCGCCGGACAGGGTGACCACGCGGCGGTCAAAGTGACGGACCAGCTCGTGCTCATGGGTGACCACCAGCACAGTGATGCCCATCTCGCTGACACGCTCCAGCAGCTCCATCATCTCAAGGCTCAGCTCGGGGTCGATGTTGCCGGTGGGCTCGTCCGCAATCACCAGCTTGGGGGCGTGGGCCAGTGCGCGGGCCACAGCCACACGCTGCTGCTCACCGCCGGAGAGCAGGTCGGGGTAGACCTTTGCCTTGTCCTCCAGGTGGACAAGCTCCAGCATGTAATTCACGCGCTCCTTGATCTGCTTGTGCCCGATGTTGGTAACATGCATGGCAAAGGCAATGTTCTCGTAAACGGTCATGGTGGGGATGAGCCGGAAATCCTGAAAGATGATGCCCATCTGACGGCGCAGGTAGGGGATCTTGCGGCGGCGCAGGCGGGCAACATCCTGCCCGTTCACCAGCACGCGGCCCTCGGTGGGGGTCTCCTCGCGCAGGATCAGCTTGAGCAGGGTGGATTTGCCCGCGCCCGAGTGACCCAGCAGAAAAACAAACTCGCCGTCATCCACATGGAAGTTGACATCCTCCAGGGCAGGCTTTGCGTTGTGCTTGTACTGCTTTGAAACGTGTTCAAAATCTATCATGCATTTTTCGCTCCCAATAATTTTCTCCAAACCAAAAAGAACCGGCCAGCATCGGTTTCGAGCGGCCGGTTCTGCGCCGACGGCTTTGCGCCGCAAGCGTTTGCTTAATATTTGGCCGGGTTGTTGGACAGGTACTTCTTGACCATCAACGCCACCTTAAAGACGATGGCATCGTCGAACTCACGCAGATCCAGACCGGTCAGTTTTTTGATCTTTTCCAGACGATACACCAGCGTGTTGCGGTGGACAAACAGGCCGCGGCTGGTCTCAGACACATTCAGGTTGTTCTCAAAGAAGCGCTGGATGGTGAACAGGGTCTCCTGATCCAGGCTCTCGATGCTGCCCTGCTTGAACACCTCGCGCAGGAACATCTCGCAGACAGTGGTGGGCAGCTGGTAGATCAGGCGGGCAATGCCAAGATTGTCGTAGCGGATGATCTGCTTCTCGGTGTCGAACACCTTGCTGACCTCCATGGCGATCTGGGCTTCCTTGAAGGAGGTAGCCAGATCCTTCACGTTGGAGATGGGGGTGCCGATGCCGACCACAGCCTTGATGTAATGCTCACCGGACAGGGTGTCCACGATACTGGCAGCCAGCTTCTCCATATCGGTACGGTCGATGCCCTTGCGGATCTCCTTGACCAGCACGGTGTCGGTCTCGCTGATATTGAACACAAAGTCCTTCTGCTTGTCCGGGAACAGGCTGCTGACCACATCGTAAGCGGAGATGTCGCCGCCGGAGGTCACGCGCACAATGAACACCACACGGGAAACATCGGTGGCAAAGTGCAGCTCACGGGCCTTGGCGTAGATATCGCCGGGCAGGATGTTGTCCAGCACCACGTTCTTGATGAAGTTGGCTTTGTCGAACTTCTCATCGTGGTACTGCTTGATGCTCTGCAGGCTGATGGAGAGCAGGGCCGCAAACTGGCCCGCAGTCTCGTCCGCGCCTTCCACAAACACGGCATAGTCGTTATGCTTTGCGCTGGAGAACTGCTGATAGGTGTAGCCATCCCGCACAAAGCGGTCACCGGCCGTCAGGCGCTCTGCCATAAAGCCCTCGCGCACCTCTCCGATCAGGTTCAGCTCCGAGCAGGAGATCACAGCGCCGGTCTCATCCACCACACCGACCACACGATCGATGGCGTCTTTCATCTGGTAGATCACGCTCTGGAATACTCTATTGGCCATAAATGGATACCCCTTTTCCTCTTTTGTGCAAGCCGCAGGGGCGAGATTGTCGTTTTTAACAATTTCGCCGCTTTACATTATCTATTTTACACAAAAGAATTTACTTTTGCAACATATTTCACCAAAATATTTTTGACTTTCTTGGTGAAATTATCTTTCGGGGGTATTTTCAGGCCCAAAAAGCACTGTTTTGCGTGGTTCTTGTGAATATTTTACCGGCAAAATGTGATGTTTTTTTGAAAATCAGGTGAAAAGCAGTCAGGCTCCGGTGGTAATTGCTGTCACTTCCTCCGCAGAAAGCTCCCGCCACTGCCCCGGTGCAAGGGCCGGGTCCAGCGCAAGCCCGCCGATGGCATCCCGGTGCAGGGCGTTCACGCCCGCGCCGTACACACCGAACATCCGCTTGATCTGGTGGTACACCCCCTGCCTGAGCCTGACTTTCACGGTCAGGCCGTCCGGGGTCAGGGCTTCCACCTCTGCCGGGGAGAGGGCGGTGCCATCCGCCAGCGTCACGCCCTCGGCAAAGCCCCTGCGCATCTCCTCGGTCAGCGGTGTGTCAATGACCACCGTATAGGTCTTGGAGACGTGGCGCTTCGGGGCAAGGATCTCATGGGCGAAGCCGCCGTCATCCGTCAGCAGAACAAAGCCGGTGCTGGTCTTGTCCAGCCGGCCGGCCGGGAACAGCTCCCGCCGGGGGTAGGCATCCCCGATCAGATCCACCACGGTGGTATCCCGCTTATCGGTGGAAGCGCTCACCACGCCCTCGGGCTTGTTGAGCATCAGGTAGACGAACTGCTGGTAAGCAAGCGGCGCACCGTCCACCGCCACGCTGTCCCCTTCCCTGAGCTGAGTGTCCCCCTTTTTGCACACCGCGCCGTTCACCGTCACCCGTCCCCTGCTCAGCAGGGTCTTTGCCTCGCTCCGGGTGCACTGGGCCGTCTCGGCCAGATATTTGTCTAGTCGCATAGGTTCTCCTTTTCCGGTTATAGCAAAGCTGCGCCCTGCCCAAAGGCGGAGCGCAGCGATAGATTTTGCAGTTCAGTGGACCGGGAGTTTCTCCGAGGACCGTCCGCTGGGGTGGGACCCTGCTGCCGCAGGCAGTAGGGCGGGCGATGGAATGGCCCGTTTCACTTGCGTGGGAATGCTGCGCTGCCCGGTTGGGCGTTAGCAGCTGGGGCTTGTGATGGCGGGGCAAGAATGCTATAATTATACTGTATTTCTGCACGGCTTTGCGAATTTTCCACAGAAGGGAGGGGCGGCGGTTGAAAAGACGACGGTTTCTGGTGCTGAGTGCAGGCTGCATGATGGGCCTGCTCTCGGCGTGCGGCCTTCCGATGTCGGAAAATGTGCAGGTGGAGGAGCTGCTGCGTGCCCCGCGCCTTCCGGGCGACTACGGTGCACTGCAAAATGCCCTGAACGAATGGCTGGGGGAGAGCGCCCAGCTGAAATACCCGATGCAGGGGGATCTGCTCTCGCCGTTCCTTTTGCAGGATCTGGATGGTGACGGCCAGCAGGATGCCGCTGTTCTCTACACCACGGCCCAGAGCTCCAACGTCTGCATTGCATTTTTGCAGAAGGATGCCGCAGGCGTGTGGCAGGTCCACCAGAGCATCGAGGGTCTGGCGGATACAGTGGACAATGTCCGGCTGGCACAGCTGCAGGATGGTTCCGCAACCCAGCTGGTGGTGGGGTACCTCGCCGCGCAGGGCGACAGCTATCTGGCGGTGTACTCCTACGAGAACGGCACGGTCAATGCCATTCTGGAACAGTCCTATGAGCAGTATCTGGTGGAGGATATCACCGGCGGCGGCAACGAGGATCTGATCCTGATGTCCACGCTGGAGGACGGCGGGGTGCAGATCGAGCTGCTGACCGTTGACCGGGACGGGATGTTCCAGCAGGTGGCTGTCATGGGCCTTTCGGCAGATAAGTTCTCGGGCTGCGCCGCTGTGGCGGCGGGCCTGGGAGCGGACGGAAAGCGCTATCTGGTGCTGGACGGCTGGACCGGTCTTTCGGGCAACAATCTGGCCACAGTGCTGCTCTACTTCGATGAGGAAAGCCAGCAGATGCTGCCCGCGGAGCAGATCAGCACCAGTGAGCTGTACAATGCGTCCCTGCGCAATGTCTCCACGCTGGTCAGCCGGGATCTGGACGGCGACGGCATCGTGGAGATCCCCACCCAGCCTGACGAAGCGGGCCTGCTGAACCTGAGCCAGAGCCGACGGATGGATTTCATCGTCTGGATGGACTACACCAGCCCGGAGCCGGAAAAGAGCTTTGGCCTGCTGGACGAGGAGAGCAGCTGCTACATTGAGCTGCCTGCCGAGTGGGAGGGCAACCTGATGCTCACCGACAGCGCTGAGGGAGAGGAGGCCGTGGAGCTGCGCACCGTGGACGAGGGCAAGCTGGTGCTGACCATGCGCCTGGTCCCTTCCAGCGAGAGCGCGGCGGGCTGGACCCGCCTGGGCGTGGTGGCATCCCGCCAGATGCAGGCCAAGTTCGGGCCGGACGTGGTGCTGAAGGATCAGAGCTATCGACTGTCCCGGTCGTTGTACCGCTTGAATTGATGATGCCGCTCAGTTTTGCAGAAGTTTACCGGATGCAGGCTGGGTGTTCTGAGGTGAAATGCTTCTCCGTGTGCTCTTGGGCAGAGGGAGAAGGCAGAAAAATATGGAGGTCTTAGATGGTCAAGGTACTTGTGGTAGAGGATGAAGCCAGTATCCGCGAGATGATCGCGCTGAACCTGCGGCTGGCGGGGATGGAGGCAGTGGAGGCCGACAGCGCCGAAGCCGCCCTGCCTCTGCTGGAGCAGAAGCCCGGCTGTGATGCTGCCATTCTGGATGTGATGCTGCCCGGCATGAATGGGTTCTCGCTCTGCGAGACCATCCGCCGCACCGACCAGAAGATCGGCATCATCATCCTGAGTGCCAAGGGGCAGGAGCAGGACAAGATCCGCGGCCTGTCCATCGGTGCGGATGACTATATGACCAAGCCCTTCAGCGTCAGTGAGCTGCTGGCCCGTGTGGAGGCCCTCTGCCGCCGGGTGGGCCGCTCGGGCGGCGGCTCCGCTCCAGACGAAAGCGCCCCCACCACGCTGGTCAGCGGGGAATTTGTGCTGGATGAGAACCGCCGTGTTCTCCTCAAGGCCGGGCGGCAGATCGAGCTGACCCAGGTGGAGTTCCAGATCATGGAGCTGTTCTTCCACAACCCCGGCATCGCGCTGGTGCGGGAAAAGATCCTGAAGGGCGTGTGGGGCGAGAACTACTTCGGCGATGTGAAGATCGTGGATGTGAACATCCGCCGCCTGCGGATGAAGGTAGAGGATGAGCCCAGCCACCCCACCCACATTATGACAGTGTGGGGCTACGGCTACCGCTGGGAGGAGTAAAGAAAAACTGCGCACTCTCGCTGTGCCCGATAGCTCTCCCGACAGGAGAGCCAGGATTACTGACAGAAAGGAGGAAAAGCAATGCGCAGTGGTATTACCCACCGCTGGCTGCGAGGAAGCCTGTTCCTGACGGTGCTGCTGGTGCTGCTGGTGGAGAGCATGTTCGTGTACAACTTCAGCCGCAGCTACTACAACAGCGTCCAGCAGACCATGATGCGGCGTTTTTCCTCCATCAACGGTCAGCTGAAAATGTACACCGGCGACACGGCCCAGAAGACCGCGGCCAACCGCAGTGTGGCCCTGCGCCGGATGGTGGAGCAGTTTGCGGATAAGGACAAATATGAGTTCATGCTGCTGGACGGCTACGGCGGCGTGATCGCCTCGTCCAGCGGCACAGGTGCGGACGGCATCGTGGTGCAGGACGACTTTAACAAGGCACAGGATGCACCGGACGGCGTGGGTGTGGCCATCTACCGCACCGCCAGCGGGGAAACGGTCATGGCTGTGTGCAGTCTGGTGCCCTATGCGGCTGAGGACGTGGCTGCCATGCGCCTTGTCACCAGTCTGACGCTGGTGCAGGCGCAGCTGAAAAGCGTTTTCATCGTCAGCCTGATCGTGGTGGCGGCCATTCTGGGCTTTACAGTGGCCTCTGGCCTGTACTTCGTGCGGGGCATCGTGGTGCCGCTGGGGCAGGTGGAGCGGATCGCCGCCAGCATCGCCCGGGGAGAACTGGATGTCCGCCTGCCTGTGACCGGTGACGAGCGGGACGAGGTGGACCGCCTGCGCGGCACCATCAATCAGATGGCCGAGGGGCTGGAAGAGACGGAGAAGATGAAGAACGAATTCATCAGCTCGGTCTCCCATGAGCTGCGCACGCCGCTCACCTCCATCCGGGGCTGGGTGGAGACCCTGCGCACCCTGGATGACCCCACCGATGAGAACTACCGCAAGGGGTTGGAGATCATCAACAACGAGACCGCCCGCCTGTACAACATGGTGGAGGAGCTGCTGGATTTCAGCCGCCTGCAGAATGGCCGCCTGAAAATGGAGTGCCGCCCCCTGGACCTTGTGGCCGAGCTGACGGACGCTGTCCTTTTCTGTGAAGCGCGCATCCAGCGGGAGGGGCTTCTGCTGGCCTATGCGGAGCCGGAGGAGATGATCCCGGTCTACGCCGACCCAGACCGCCTGCGGCAGGTGTTCATCAACATTCTGGACAATGCCATCAAGTATTCGGCCCCCGGCGGACGCATCACGGTCAAGATCTGGCAGGGCGAGTACAAAGCCTTCATCGAGATCATCGATCAGGGCCGCGGCATCCCGCCGGAGGATCTGGAAAACGTCAAGACCAAGTTTTACAAGGGCAGCAACTCGGTGCGGGGCAGCGGCATCGGCCTTGCGCTGGTGGATTCCATTATGACCGCACTGGACGGCACCATGGACCTCAAGAGCACGCTGGGCCGGGGCACAGTGGTCACCCTGGGCCTGCCGATCTACAAACGATAAGAGATTGTCCATATTTATCTGGTAAGATAGAGGGACAGTTTTTACGATAGAGAGGGGCCGCAGCGCCCCATAGGAGAGCCAATGAATCAACCGAACAAGGAACGCTTCAAGACGAGTGTGGGCGGGCAGGCCCTGATGGAGGGCATTATGATGCGGGGCCCGAAAAACATCTGCTGTGCCGTCCGCAAGCCCGATGGCACCATTGAGACCAAGGTCGAGCCCACCCCCACCCACGGCGTGTGGACAAAGATCCCGCTGGTGCGGGGAGCCATCTCGATGATCGAAAGCCTGATCATGGGATACAAGTACATGATGTACTCGGCACAGGTGAGCATGGGGGACGACTACGACCCCGCCGAAGAGGAGACCGCCTTTGAAAAATGGGTGGGCGACCATCTGGGCAAAAAGGCCGAAGATATCATGCTGGCGGCAGCTGCCGTGATCGGCGGGCTGTTTGCCATCCTGCTCTTCACCGTTCTGCCCACGGTGCTGGTGGGCGGCCTGAACCATCTGGTGCCGCTGGGCCGCTGGGCCAAGGTGGTGCTGGAGGCGGTGCTCAAGGTCGCCATCTTCCTGACCTACATGGCCGCCATCTCCCGGATGAAGGAGATCCACCGGGTGTTCGAGTACCACGGAGCCGAGCACAAGACCATTGCCTGCTACGAGGCCGGAGATCCCCTCACGGTGGAGAATGTCCGCAAATATACCCGCTTCCACCCCCGGTGCGGCACCAGCTTTTTGATCCTGGTGGTCATCGTCAGCGTGTTCCTGTACAGTGTGCTGCCCTGGTCCAGCACCAGCCTGCGGGTGGTGTTCAAGCTGCTGCTCCTGCCGCTGGTCATGGGCATCAGCTACGAGCTGCTCAAGTGGTGCGGCCGGTCGGACAACATTGCCACCCGCATCATCCGGCAGCCCGGCATCTGGGTGCAGCATCTGACCGTGTTTGAGCCGGACGACAGCATGATCGAGGTGGCCATTGCCGCCGTCACGCCGGTCCTGCCCGAGGACCCGGAGGACGGCAGATGGTAACCGCAGGGATGCTGCCCCGGGCAGCAGTCCGGGAGGTGGAGGCACGCCTGCGCGCCGCAGGCTGCCCCGACGCAGATTTTGACGCGGCCGAGCTCTTCCGGCTGGCAGTGGGCGGGGATGCCCGCCTTGCCGATGCTCCGCTGGGTGCAGAGCAGGCCGCGCGGCTGGAATCCCTGACGGCCCGCCGCGCGGCCCGGGAGCCTTTGCAATATCTTTGCGGCAGCTGGCCCTTCCTTGACTTTGAGCTGGCTGTCGGCCCCGGCGTGCTCTGCCCCCGGGCCGATACTGAGGTGGTGGCCGAAGCCGCCGCCGGAATGCTGGCTGGGGTGGAGGCACCCCGGGTGCTCGACCTCTGCGCCGGCACAGGCTGTTTGGGGCTGGGCGTGAAGCGCTTCTGCCCGGCGGCACAGGTCACAAGTCTGGAGAAGAGCCCTGCGGCATACCGCTATCTGGAACAGAACGCCCATCTCTCCCCGGCGCTGACCATCACCCCGGTGCAGGGAGATCTGTTCACCTACTGGCAGACCCTGCCGGAGGGGCAGCTGGACCTCATTGTGTCGAACCCGCCCTACCTGACCGCCGCCGAGATGGGCGCGCTGCAGCCCGAGGTGGCGCAGGAGCCTGCCATGGCGCTGGAAGCAGGGGAGGATGGGCTGGTATTTTACCGCGCCATTGCGGAACACTACCTGCAAGCCCTGCGTCCCGGCGGTGCCCTTGCCCTGGAGATCGGCTGGCAGCAGCGGGAAGCCGTAACGGCTCTGCTTGCCGCCAACGGGTGGACGGACATCGTGTGCAGAAAAGACTTTGGCGGCAATGACCGCTGTGTGATGGCGAGAAAACAATAAAAATATCTACAACTTCCTGTTGTAATATCTGTAAAATGTGTTATACTAGTACCGAAAGAAATGGAATGCCCGCGCCTGCGTTTGGCCGCACCGCGCCGGGAACAGATGACAAAGGAGCATGACACTATGGCAAAAAATCAGAACAACAACGTTGCCCCGGCGACCCAGAAGACCGATCCCGGTGCCAAGAAGGATGCGCTGGCCACGGCACTGGCCCAGATCGAGAAGCAGTTCGGCAAGGGCGCTGTGATGAAGCTGGGCGACAACGCCGCCATGCAGGTGGATGCCATCTCGACCGGAAGCATCGGCCTGGATCTGGCACTGGGCGTGGGCGGCGTGCCCCGGGGCCGCATCATTGAGGTGTACGGCCCCGAATCCAGTGGTAAGACCACGCTGGCCCTGCATGTTCTGGCCGAAGCCCAGAAGAAGGGCGGCGATGTTGCCTTCATCGATGTGGAGCATGCGCTGGATCCTGTGTATGCCGAGGCGCTGGGTGTGGACATCAACAACCTGCTGGTCAGCCAGCCCGATACCGGTGAGCAGGCCATGGAGATCTGCGAGGCGCTGGTGCGCTCCGGTGCCATTGATGCTATCGTTGTGGACTCTGTTGCCGCCATGGTGCCCCGCGCCGAGATCGAGGGCGAGATGGGCGACAGCCATGTGGGCCTGCAGGCCCGCCTGATGAGCCAGGCCATGCGCAAGCTGACCAGCGTCATCGGCAAGACCAACACCGTCTGCATCTTCATCAACCAGCTGCGTGAAAAGGTCGGCGTGGTCTACGGCAACCCCGAGGTCACCACCGGCGGCCGCGCCCTGAAGTATTATTCCTCTGTCCGCATCGATATCCGCCGCGTGGAGGGCCTGAAGGATTCTTCCGGCCAGTTCATCGGCAACCACACCCGTGCCAAGATCGTCAAGAACAAGGTGGCTCCTCCGTTCCGTGAGGCGGAGTTCGACATCATGTTCGGCGAGGGTATCTCCAAGATGAGTGAGCTCATCGATCTGGGTGTCAAGCTGGGCATCGTTCAGAAGAGCGGTGCATGGTTCAACTACGGTGATATCCGCCTGGGTCAGGGCCGCGACAATGCCAAGCAGTTCCTGCGTGATAACCCCGAGATCGCCAACGATATCGAGGGTCAGGTGCGCGCCAATGCCGACAAGCTCTATGCCACCCGCCGCCCGGGGGGCAAGGCTGTTGCCGCCCCTGCAGAGGGGGAACCGGCAGCTCCTGCCACAGCAAAGGAGCCGGTGGTCAAGGCTCCCGCCCGCAGCAGCGAGAGTGAGCTGGATATCATGGTGGAAGAGTAAATGGCCTTTTACAGCCGTGGCCGCCGCCCGCTGGCCGAAGAGGAAAAATCCACCGATGCCGCCAAAGCCCGCACCCGGGCCATGGAGCTGCTGGCCGGGCAGGAGCTTTCCTCGGGCCAGCTGTATGAGCGGCTGAACCGTCGCTATACCCAGCAGACCAGTGCCGCCGTGGTGGCAGAGATGGTGCAGCGGGAGTATATCAACGATGCCCGCTATGCCGAGACCCGTGCCCACGCCCTGCTGGCGGCAAAAAAGAGCCGCCGCGCCGCTGCCCAGAATCTGCGGCAGAAGGGCCTGGCCGCAGGCGAGATCCAGCAGGCGCTGGATGCTGTTTACACCCCCGATGACTCCGGCGAGGACCCGGAGCTGGAAGCCGCCGCCGCTCTGGTGGAAGGGCATTACCGCAAAAAGCTGGAAGCGGGCCGCAGGGATCTGGTCATTGCGGCCCTGCAGCGGCGGGGATTTTCGTATTCCGTCATTAAGGAAGCCATTCGGCGAATCGAAGAGGAATAAGTGATCCTTGGTACAACCTCTCCGTCATTGCTTCGCAATGCCACCTCTCCTAGTAGGAGAGGCCTTGGCAGTCAGGGAAAGTTTCCGATTTTGCCAAGGGCTCCCCTACTAGGGGAGCTGTCGAGCGAATGCGAGACTGAGAGGTTGTACAGAGGAGAAGTGAACCAAAGAAAGAGAGTATCCCTTT